>JAAUYB010018124.1_pt1 | contig 14306 bp, 17 predicted proteins | sample 7278071 | NCBI WGS metagenome assembly JAAUYB01 (sample SAMN14350121, study PRJNA611818) | marine sediment metagenome | isolation source: surface marine sediment (1.8m) | place: French Polynesia: Moorea | collected 2018-08
AAATTTGGCTGATCCCCCTCCCAGTTGCCGACCCCACGCCCACCTATGCTCCTTGCGTAGTTTGTTCGCCTCTCCACCACTACCTGGGCACGGGAGCGAGACCACGGGAAGCGCAGCACGGCGTCGCTGCCGTTGGTGGCGGTCTGCGAACCTTGGTGCACTTGTAAGGATTGGGGTTCCACCTGAATTGGTGCTCCAGCTGCTGCTGCTACACTTGCAGTTATTACTGCTCTTGCGAGTCATCAGGAACTTCCTCTTCCTTCACGAAATTTCAACTGCAGCTTTCTTCCTTTCGAAACAAATTATGGGCTGCATGGGCTGCAGCAGCGTACGTTTCTTTGGCTCACTCACAGTAAACCACCCTGCCTGAACTCTTTTTTCAGCAAAGTGCGAGCAAAGTGGGTTACCTTTATGTACGCTTGACGCTTCCTTCCAGTGCCTTTTACATTGGGAGAAAGAGTCCTATGACCATGTCCTCGGTTATTCCCGTAAACTCATGCAATAAAACTCTAGTGCTCTTACCGGGGTTTCTAGGATTCGTAAAGAACCCCTTGCACCACTGAGGTACCTATACCTGGAAAGGTACGAGGACTAATTGTATAATTAGTCGCCTCTGATCGGGGTCTTCCTGAAAGGAAGACCGTTGCCTTTTTTTTTCGAAACATCCAAAGTTTTACGTGTACATAAATTATGCCTACCGGAAACTACATTGGAAAACCATGAACTCCTTGGTTCAGGCAGCATTGCCCTATAGCACCAATTGGCGCGTCCTTACATTACGGTCGTCAACGGGTAAACGTCCTACCATGTATATGCAAGTTGGGAACAACGTGTAAAAGTTCACTATGAAGAGTGCGTTTTAATCGGAGGGAACCTTTTCATTTGCCTCTTTCTTCTTCTAATGAAAGGTCCGCCGATGTAGCAGAATTGTTTTCTTTATTGGTTTAAAAACATTCTAATTTTGCTTCCTCATGGTAGTCGTCGACGAAAGGAAATTTTTTAAACATGACTACGACTGTGACATCACCCTTATCTTATCTCGTTCACCTCCATATGCTCTAGTCGCAACACCCACTTTCCTTCCCCTTCGTCCGTTAGATCCAGTTATTTTCGCGACACAGATTGGGCCGGCGACAATGAACCGTCCGACTCGGTCCAACCCACCTCAGCGACCTTCCATGGAAGACTTAAGCCGCGAACTCCAAGGGCTCTACGAAGCCTTCAGGACAAGCCAAGATGACATCAAGTGGCTAAAGGACAGGTGCTGCAGACTGCAGCGGGAGAGCGACAACAAGACAACCCAGATCTCCATACTCAGCCAACGGGTAGAGGCTACCGAGAAAGCGATCAAGGAGATAAGTAAGAGAGGCAATGAGGCAACGAAAGTCCATCTCAATACTACTTCATTGAATAAGGCCATTAGAAGTAAGCAAGTGCAGAACTAGGGGTCGGACCAGACAAACAGTTAATCCATTAACTGACTATGAAAAGTTAGTAGTCAGTTAACTTTATCTGTTCAAATTAGTCGACTAATTGATATGCATTTAAAAAAAGTAACATTAAAGAATTTTTTTGAGTAGTTTGAAGAAAAGTTGTTCAGTTTCATATTGAAAAAAACAATCATGTTGAAAATTAAAAATAGAGTTTGCTATAAATATAGCCATTTTCCCGAGTATTTCATTAAAGTGAAGGGTATTATCCTTATTTAGTCAGTTAATCGATTAACTGACTAGACAATTTGGAATTAGTCGATTAAAATATTTTGGTTGATCAGAGAAATTTACGACCCCTATGCAGAACCCATAGATATCCGTGGGGGAGGTGGGAGGGGGCCGAATCCTCCACCCAAGCACCCATTTTCCATTAAGTGACGTAGGAACTATTGTAAACCCTTATGTCCTGTGACCCCTCCCCCAAGCCCGCAACCCCATGGATATGTATGGTGGAACCGTTCGACCATTGAAGTCCATCTTTGAACAGAGCTCACCACGGGAATGGAAGGGAAGATGAGGCGTCGTTTCGACGCCCGTGGGACATCCAACCCCTTCTACCTCGCTCTACGAGACGACATCACCAGCGCGTGTCAAGAACTGGAGGAGTTGGATAAAGCTGACTTCAGGTAGGAAAAAACACCAGTTCTGTTAGGACGAGGAAATTAGAAAGAAGATCCTTCAAACGCCGGACTACCGTAGAGAGATAGCGGTGGGGGAATTAAGGGGGCCTGTACAAACGTTAACCGCAACGCACTTTGCATTTACCACACCATAAACACCATGACTGCCTTTACTCTTTCAGGAAATTCACCGATGAGTTGAGCAGACGCAAGAGAGACGAGTCCGAACAGGCCCATCTGTGGTACATCATTCGCGCACAGGGTGGAACCGAGTATGTGGCGGTGCCGAAGTGCCCCAGCAAGACGTAAGTAGGGAGCGGGGAAGCGTGGCAAGTCAATGTGGGGAAAATGCATTGGTATTATAGGCCGAGGCAGGGGAGGAGGCTGGGATGACAGTTTCAACGCAAGATGCATGTCACAGGGTAGCCCACACTCCATCGAAATGGGAAAGTACGAAAACACAGGTGCCTCTCCCTTCCGTTGAAGGAGGGACAGGTTAGTCCCCGCGCATTTGTTGCAATCGTGTTCCCCCTAGTCGTCCTCCCCTCCGCCCCCCCTCCCCGGCGAAATGTATCGGAACTTGACACTCCTGGCTGCCCACGCTGTTCATCCATGACCCCCGTGCCGCAACACTAGCGTATATTTATTAACCCCAGTTAACAAATTAGTCTTCCGGACATGTGCCATGGACAAAAAGTGGAAAAATGGCTGGGGGTGTCACTTTTCGTACACGTTCGACATGCGTCGACCGTGCAGATCGCATATTTTGACTACGCTCTTAATTTATTGCGTCACGAAGAATGTTTCCACTTTGTTCACAGGCACCTGCTTGTCGAAGAAGACATCATGACAGAACCATTGGTAGAAGCAGACAACCTCTACCGCATCTCCACAGTCAAGTCCTCCTTCCAAGGTCTTAAGCACCTACCGGCGCGACCCGTGTACTCCCCCATCAGCGCTGACGAGATCAGGGACGTGATTGCCCATGTGAGACAGGTTGCGACGGTAGTCACCAGGAAGTAGAAAAGCGAACAATGTCCGTGGAGAGGAAAGAAGCTTTGGGGGCCTTTCCTGCAGAGGCAATGACAAGGAACACTCCCGCACAAAATTAATCCCGTACTATACCGGCGCCATGTGCTATACTCTCCTGTTTAAACCGTCTTACCATTGTACGGTAGAGTTAGACTGTAAAAAAGTTCCTTTTTAGCATGCTTTTCCGGACGAACGCTGCAAAACTAAATGCTTTTCACCTCGCCGCGAAGTCGCAGTTTCAATATAACGCAATTCACACGTCCAATGAACGCTTTCGTTATTTCAATGGAACGCATTCGACATGTCCAGCAAACACAATCCAAGTAACCAAGACCCGTGACGTACAATCAAGCGTCTTGCTGTGTCCTAACAATATCTACTACTACAAGGGAAACGGACCTTTGAATAACACAGCTCCACGGCTAACCACGGTGCTCTTCGGAAATCTCGCCTTACGTTTACACTGTAATCGTGCCACGACGAGGAATGTGAACGCATTCCTGTATTCGGGTTCCAACTTCACGGAGGCCAAAAAGGAGTTACCGTCTAAAATCAATGTGGACGCCGTATGGCAATTTATTCCTTATGGGTGGAACCCTCCGCGGGTCCATGATTTATTTATTCCCAAAAAGGAGCGACCACTGAACAAGGTTACTTTTTCATATCGAAATAGGCCGGCTTGAGGTTAACGAAGCCATAGCCGTTGCTCCCGTTACCCGGTTGTGACACTTTGGGTATCTTCAGCATCTCACTCTTGTGCAGTTCGCTGCTCGTCTTGGACCACGGGGAGGCGGCGGACACCGTCGTGGCGTCGTACAGGCTGGCGTTGCTGGCGATGCTGACGTTGTCCTTGTCCTTGCTTGGAACGGATTGCGATCTTGATACAGACATGATGGTGAATGCGTGACGGAGCGATGCTTAATAACGCGGACCGCGCACTCCGGCAATCTGACGTTGTCTGTGGAGACCAAAAGGGAGATTAGAAATTTTTGCACGTGGCCGGGAAACCCCCACCCCCACCCCCACCCCGTACTCTAAGGGAGACCTCGGCATTGGTCACCCAATAACTGTAATATGTATAGGAGGGGTGGGGAGGGTATTAATGTGGGCAGCCAGGGCGGGGCTTAGACTACACGAATTTTTGGATAAGGCAAATAACAGTATACTGTCTATTCTTCGCTTGCCTGTTCCGCGAGCATTCCATTTTCCCAACTTTCCTGCAAGAAAGCGCCCGGTAAAAATCACCCCCTCGGCCAAAGACCGCCTAGTCCCACCATTTCAGCTGGATGGAGAGTTTTCCCCCCTTGCTGTGACCGCGGGTAGAGGTAGCAAAACCGGTATCCAGCGGTATGGTACTACACCATAGACAAACAAGAAACGTGCACTTCTGAGATTTACGGCCAACTGCAGAGAATAAGAAATGGGGAACATATGTCTCCCGCAGTAATGGTACTCTACTAACAATGGAAAACCCGCCTCGCCCGCAATTCATTAACCTGAACCCGAAGGGTCCAAATTCGAAATGGGGCGGGGGGCGGCGGGGGAAGGGGGGGGACGCAGAAACGGAAAACGGGTAAACTCCCATCCTGTCCATATCTGGCAGGCACGCTGGGACAATAATTCCTGTAGGATTAGCTGCCGCCCACTGAAAATTGCTATCGGCTGTAACAGTGTGGCAGTATTTGACCGAGGCTGACATAGATAACAAAAGCAGAAAAACTAGTTTCCCATCCCTACCATCCCTTCTGTATTGCGTGAAGTTAACCATTTTTCGTCTGTCCCCCCTTTCAAGGCAACAGCTCACGGATGTTACTTAACATAATTCACCCCTCCGAAAAGAAGTAGATTTTTCAATTTGAATTGAAGCAAAGGCGATTGGACAATAAGGAGCCATTGGCAAACTGCAAGTGCTGTTGTACGCGCGAGCGGGCAAGACAAGACCAGTACACGGGCAAAGAGAAGGTGCGTCCCTCGCCCCACCACTCTATCGTTTTGTGGTGTGCACAAGGTGATTTCCTTGCTCAGCATTCCAGTGTCCCCAGTACCCCTGGACGCACAATTCGGGGAAACGAAATCTTGTCCGGAAAAATGGTTTTCCTAACCCGACTGCTAACCTGTCCCGCCCTCCTGGGCTTACTAGCGAGGGCTATCATCCCCCTACTGAGCCACACGCAGGCAGGTTCGGGGGTCGAAGTACATCTTGCGTGGGACAAGTTGGAGTCCGACATCCACGCGATCTCCAAGGCGGCGTGCACCCATGCGACAGGGTATGTGGAGTGAACTGGAAATTCATAAGAATTGCAAACAACACTATCACCCCTCCTTGTCCTTGAACACTTTCAGGGAGCGGAGAGCCAAGAACATCCAGTTCTCCTGGAACGTGGGACAAATCCTGGACCTTATGAAGACCATTAAAGGAAAGCTTGTTCTCGGATCTTACATTCTCTACCATCCTATTGACACCAAACTTTCAGTCCACAGCATTCGTAAACCCTCAGGACAGGAGGGGAAAAGTACAGAAATGGGAATATTAAAATTTAACTCTAAAATTTCCTTACCTCCTTGGAAAATTGGGGGGGTGGATGGTCTTAAATTAATGTTACGTGATCCGTAAGTTCCAAAAAGAGAACAAGCCTACCATTTTAAAGGAATGTCTAAGGAGGACCAAAGGGCAACCATCAAAGTCCTGTCCAAGAGGGAAGCAAGAAACCACAGTCAGCCTGGAAATATGTATTTACTTTCCCATTAAACATTACACTTCCAGAGTACCCATTACAGACACAAAATGGCGCGAAAAACATCTATCTTTGCAGCTTTGGAGTTTAAAGGGGGAACGAACGGTTGTAATTCAGCCAGGTTCACTACGACGCACACCGCACCCTGTACTTTCATTCTAAAAAGGTCGGCCATCCCACTCGAACTATGTCTCATGGATGCGCTGCTCTCCTAATCTCAAAACTCTGTAGATGCTATGGCATGACTGTGGTTTCCTGCAAAAGCACTGCCAAGGGCGCCGCCAAGGGTTTCCTCCGCGGACTCTCCAAAATCGCAAGTGGTGGCAAATAACACCGGCTTCACCCTCACGGACACCAAGCGAACAGCCTAAAAGCGCAATTATATACGCCGCATCCATTGAACTGCTTTCACTCATATTGCCATTTCCAATGTTATTGTCATTGCCGTTTTGTACCCACTGAAATTAGGCGAAATAAAAACTTTAACCCTTAACTTAAGGCTCCGACGTTTCGTTTCACGCAAAATATTACTTTTAGTCCAAAGGTGGACTACAGAAATATTCCCTGGAAGACACACACACAGGAACTAGCCCGACTGTGTAGTATTGTTCATGTACAGCGGGATGCGGATCCTAGTCCACACTGGGAGTTGCTCTTCCGCAACGTCTTATGTACTGCCGCGTGAACGTCGTAACGTACGGACACGAGGGAGAAACTTATTCTTATCTGGAAAAGGGGCGTACTGACAGACTTGGAGTAATTCCGGACTAGAACAAGATAACAAGGAAAAGGGTACAAAAGGAAAGGGTGCAACCATTGCCACCTTCATTCCGTCGATGTCGTTCGTCTTAGGGTGTTCTTCAAACATGTCCAAGATGTTCAACATGTTTCTGTGGGCTACACTCTTCTGCGCAGCCTGCACCGCAGCGGAGGAGTGGGGCGAGCTCACCAACTTGGCAGCCTACGACGTCCCCGACATCGCTTTCCACATGAGCGGTAAGTCATCTCACATTAGGAAACAACGCCTAATTTCTCCCAGCCCGATCTCTAAATGCGTTCATTGGCCGAAACTCATAATTTCGAGACATTGGCGATCGCAAGTAGATTTCCACCATTACCAAGCCCAGCACCTATCTTCTCCAAGCATATTTGAGGGGTACTCCGGGCAATTCGAATTGTGGGTGGGAAAAAAACTATGCCTTTCGTAAAAATACATCCGTGTGAACCATTGGAACACTTTGGTCGGAACTCCCTATAACGTAACAAATACCTTCTGGGAAGAAAGGAGCAAATCATTCATACTAATGCGTGTAAACTGCGCACCAATGAACGCCACGACTCTCCCTTCCGCTTCCGTGGGCCACCCACGAACACTCCACGTTCGTGAATAAAGTATCCCTCCCCTTGTCCTCGCCAGCGTTTCCTTGAAACGCGAACTGAAACGTTTCAGACCAAGCAACTGTATCAATTTCTCGCTATAAAAAAAATCTTGCAAATATCAAAAGGTTTCAACATAGCAATCAAACTCAAGTTCGGCACGTTTCCACGTTGCGTCCCGGTAACGCACCCCTGCATTGTTGTGCTCCAACCGTCATGTCCCTTACTCATAAGAAAAACCTCTACTTCCTGTGGGGATTTGCACGTCGTTCATCCAATCTTGCAATACACAGATCATGTCCTTACAAAGACATGTTCCAGCATTTAACCTTGTATCACCGTCTTCAAGGAATATAATTGGTACATTTCTTGTATTTTACACCTTGCCGAAATTGCCAGGAAATGTCGTCAAAGGGCACACACTAAGATTAGGTCTTACCTATCCGGAGAAGTCTTTTTGATACCCACTGTTGGATCTTTGGGCCATCCCTTGTCCAAAAAATATCGTAAAACGGAAGTAGTAGTCCTTGGTCATATCTTAAACCGTTTAAATGTTTCAATGTTTCAGTATTGCATTTCCCATTTGTTAGTCGTTGCATTTAGAACACCTTCCACTAGTCATGTTTTCCTTTAGTCTGTGGTGAATTTAGTTCTCCTAATCGCATGCGTATTTGAACGATATCCATTCAATGGATAATGTTTAAGAATAACCACAAAAAAATTCTCCCTTTCCACCTTGTGGAAACATCGTACCTATCCACAAGACCGAGATTGGGCTACGACAAGAAAAGAAATTCTCCCCCAAAATCAACAATACCAAACCAACTCCAAATAAATTTATGTTAAGGTTTACACTTTCCTTAAAATATAATTTCTCCTCTTGCAATACTTTTTTGCACTTGGTAATGCTAAAATGAACACCACAAAGGTGGTGTTCGGGTTCAGTTAACGACAACAATTGTGACAGTCCCGTGTCCCAGTTCTTTGTGTTCAAGGACAAGGGATCCATTAGGAGGAAAGAGTTTTGTTCTTGAACTGCCTCCTGGTATTGTAGGGACATTGCTAGGTTTAAAAATGACCCAATTTAAATGCGTTGCTTATAATTTGGGGCAATTCCTGAAAAACGGTTAGAAGAACTTTCTCCCCCCAAGAGTAAGGGGAAGGGCATACGAAACGACAATACGTCTGACCTAACTTGATTTCCCCTCAGTTGGAAGATTTTTGGGAAAAAATATGGCCTTCCTGTTCATGTTCGTGACATGGGACACAAATTAATTTTTCAAATAAAGCAGCAAAAGCGACTTCAGGTTCATTACCATTTTTAAAAAGGATACGTTTCAGCCTACTCTCCCTGCATAAGACATACTGCATTTGCAAGGCCAAGCACTAGCTATCCGTGCCGCCTAAGTATGGGCCATTGCAACCAACAATGGTGGCTTTTCCTTTAAGTAGGAACCAATGCCTCCTGCCATCGTTAATGTCTGGTAGGATGGTCCCCTAGCCGTACGGGAAAACAGTATAACATATCGCTTTTCAGGCAAGGTCAAGTTCACAACGGGCCACCACATCGTCTGTACCCGCCTCAACGTCCAGGACTACATCACCACAGGAACGAAGCTCATCAAGTATCTCGACGACGACCGGTACAAGGGGCTGGAGGACACAGACGACATTCTGGACAAGACGGTGCAGACAAGGAACGATGTAAGTACACGGGAGGAAGTGCGAAGTTCACTACAAGTTGGGCTTCCCAGCGGGATTTCTTTTTGTCGGAGGGTTTTAACACTTTACGAAAACATGACACGTAATGTACACGTCATTTCAACGCGACTGACACTGCCATGAAACGGATTCGACACGTACGGGAAGCGCTAACAAAAGACGATTGGTTCTTTCTTCACACTGCAGCTCATTCGGAGTCTGTCACCCATCGGGATAGACTTCGACAATCGGGGTAACTTCACAATCGACGACAACAGGGCTGCAGGTCGCGGGTTTCGGATTGGGGAGGTAGTCGCATTCTTCGCCGATGGTGACAAGGAGGGAGTCGCCGCCGAAGCTGAGAGGGTGATCAACAACTACAGGTAGGGAAGAAACCTGCCCAAACAACAGTATTCAACCTGGCCCATTCCCTTTCACTCAATAAATAAAAATATTTTTTGCGCGTACAGCTGAACAAAACGCGGCACATTCCGGACTAAAAAAACCGGACATTCCAAATAATGTTGAGTCCCCAAACATGCACCATGCCTAAGTCAAACAGATTTCTGCCTGCCCTTAGATGCTCACCAGTAGTGGGAGAAGAAGGCCGCAATAACTTTACCTGCTCACATGTAACTTTTGTTTGGTTCAACACATTTCGACCCCTCCTTACTCTTTGTCTGCTGTGAAAAGGGGACAACATTTATTTTCTTAATTACACCCACCTTTCTCTTCCTTTCGGTCAATTCCAAACAGTACGACATCTATCCCTTTCTTTAAAAAAGGGAAATTACCCATTCAGACCTCCGTCAACATTCCATCCTTTGGCCCAAGTATGGCCGCAGTGTTGAGGGCTTCTTGAGGAAGCAGCACTGACAGATTCCTGACTTATTTGGAACGCTACTGTATAAGACATGAGTGATTACGTGGGGTCTTTTCCCTAGCACCCATTCCTCCTCCCCCCCCCCCCGACCATGTATGTTCCGGCCCGTTTTTTGCCTTAGTTTTAAAGATTCGAGAGCTCTCCTCTATTGCAATAAAAGGATCTCAATACGATTTCCGACCAAATAAGTTAGGAGCATAGGCGTGTGCTTATCGAGGCGCTCTCCAAGACGCCACCTTGCAGTACTTACCAACATCCGCCCAAAGCAAATGTGGCGTATAAAAAATTTAACAATTTGCATCCAATTCCTCACAGGACCATTCGGTTAGAGGAGGAGAGGATCTACGACAGACTGGAAAGTGGCCAACTGTCCAGGGCTGACGCCGCTAAGGAGAAGCGCAATCTCCACCGTGCCCACAACTTCGTCGAGGACAACATGGACATGAGAGCGATTAATCGTATCTCCGATTCCATCGACGCACACTTTAGGTTTGTGTTTGTATTCTTACCGATCAATGTGGAGGGGGCAGGAGTGTAATTGTAATTTGCTCTTCTTGCATAAACACTTAATATCGTTGAAAAACGACCCCTTGCATAACAGGAACCGGTTCGCCGAGTCTGGCTACGACATGGACGTGTACGCCGAAGGAAGCGAGGAACTACAGGTACGACCTCGCATTTCTAGGGAATCGTGCAACATGGCCATTGCCAATTACCAATTGTCACATTTTCCTCCGCACTGCGCAAGTCCGCAATTATTCAGGAGTCAGTCATAGTTATTCCCAAATTTATATCAGTATTTTTCTGTATGCCGAGCTTTCAAGACTATTAAGCCGAATTAACTTTTTGGAATTGGGCATTAACACCAAAAAAATAACCTTTTCGCAACGTCTAATACCGTTCCTGCAGGATGGAGCACTCGAGGTGATCGAAGTGGCGACCGGCGCGGCCAGCGGCGTGGTCAACAGGAAAGCCCCCCGCCCAAGGACCCTCTGGACGGCGGTGAAGCAAGCCATGAACAACGAAGGAAGTGATCCCGTGGCAAGTGGGGTTGAGGAGGCGGTGCTGTTGGGGAGAACCCTGTTGATCGCAGACGAAAAAAAACAGGTAGGCGCTGTCCAGTGCGACACAGCCGCTATTGCGTCCGAACATGTACCTTATCCGACACAGTCAATACGAGAAACCATCCCAGTGGCGTTATAGAAAGAGGTTTATTGGCGCTTTACGTGAGACAATGCAAAGGCGGGGTGCTTGGCTTTCTTCCCACATTAAACGAGCAGCGCTGCCACTTACATCGACCTCTTTGGTTGTGGCTATTCTTCATGCTGCTCATCCAGTTGCGGTTTATGTTGTCAGGGCTCACAATCTTGCTATTGCCGTCAAATACGTGCACGTCCCTTACTGTTGCCCCACAATACGTCCTTGGTTGCTGCAGGCACCGGGCTATATTACCTCCCTTTTTCGCAATGTGTGCACCGAAACATGCCTGCAGAAGCAGGACCCGGCGGGCCTTGGGGAAATAACTACTGTTTTTGGAAAGTTAAGTATTCCACTCCATTGGCGCTCCAAAGAACAACACGAGCCATATGGCCCTTTAATTTCCGAGACCAGTACAAATTAAAATATAGGCGCATGTCCCAATACAACCCAGATTTATAAAGAACCTCTTCTGCTATCCACTAATGAACAGCTGCATGTAGAAGCCTCCAAAAATCGGAACAATTGAAAGAATGGTTGATTGAATTACGTTAAAAATTTCCCTTCGTGAGGACTACCATCGCAGCACAACTTACCCTAAAAATTTGTCCATTACAGCGTTGGTTTCCCCACCCAGGAATGTAAAAATTTAATATAGCCCCTGTGTCACTAGCCCGCTAGGCCCCAATTATTTGAACATTTATCACAAAGTTACAATCAATTGGTCCGCCTCATTGACCGACTTTCTCTCAAACAATTTTACGCAGACACTGAGCATCAACACGATTCTCCCCCTCACCGACCAGACAAGCACCTTCGACATGTACAAGTACCGACAGTCATCCGTCGCCTCTCAAGACATGCCGCTGCCCTTGAGCATCCGGGTGCCGGGGGGTAGCAACTACCTTCTGAGGGGCGAGGCTGCTAAGGGAAACATTATTGGTAAGTTATACAGGCGAAAGTAAAACCTGCCATTACCCAAAGTTAACCATAGCACTACACATTCAAAAACCCGGTCTCATGTACGTACACAGCTTTCAACAAGGACGACCTCGACGATTGCGTTAAGATTGGAAAAGGCTACGCGTGCGGCAGACCACCTGTGTACCAACGAGACCGCGATGTCCCAGGGGCGGACAAGAGGAAGGTTCCGGTGAGACCAAGACATTTCGGAATGCAGTCACTGCCTCCCTTTAATCGGTTCACGTTCTACTGTACCCAAACACAGGCACTCTGCTTGAACGCCCTCTACGAAGCCAGAGAAGACGAGGCACTGGAACACTGCGACGTGCAGTTCGCCCAGGACAACTGGATCGGGGCTGCCCAGCTCGAGTATGGGAAGTACTTGGTAAGTTTCGAATTTATCCTGCTTTTGCCGTTTGTGTTCTGTACTTCTTAGAACTGGGGATTAACGTCTCACTTGGGCACGGTGGTGCAACGGTGGGCAGCAGAAGGGGGGTTGAAAATGATTGGGCAAGGGAGGGGGAAGGGGAGTTTCCCAACGGGGAGGGGGGGGGGGCGAAGCAACTTTAGCTCCAGGGGTGGGAATAGCATTGACCAATTCGTAAGGAGGAATAGAAATGAAATTATCACAATAGTGCAAAATTGGTGACATTGGGAACTTGTACACGACAGTTCCTCTCGAGACACCACGAAAGCCATGTTATAAAGCAGCGACTTAAGGTTGACATAAGCCCACCTCCTTCATTATCCATTAATCGCAGGCGACCCCCGCAATCGCAAAAAAAAACGTCAAACGTGTGCTGCTACTGCTGTTGCTGTTACTGCTGTTGTTTCTGTTTTTGTTGTTGTTGTTGTTGTTGTCGTTGTTGTTCCTGCTGTTGCTGCTGCTACTGTTGTTGTTGTTGCTGCTGCTGGTATTGCTGTTCTTTCTGCCACCATATAAAACAAGCTATTTCTACGGCGTCAGTCAAGGTCAGTTTCTCCAGCTTCCTTTCTTTTTTTGCAAGCCGCCGCCGAATGTGTGGGCGCATAGTAGAGTGGCTAACTCTAATCGATGTAACCTTTTGCTTAAAAGGTTATATTATATAAAGAAAAGTGGAGGCTTTCTTTGGGGATTTCAATTATAAGGACCTTTTGAGCAGAAATTTTCACATATTTTTACCAATTATTGGGCTCATTGGCGTCTATCAAATTGAACTGGATGTCTTGTAGTAGCAGAAAGGGTTTTTGATGACGTTGGAAAACACCATTTGTATCCTATGCACAAAAAGAATTAAAAATTTAAATGAACATATGGCCCATAGTGTTATAAAAAAATGCCCTTCAAAAAGTAGAAAAACTTTTTTAAAAATTAATTCCTTTCGGGACGCTCCTGCTGCTTTTAAGGTTCAGGGTGGGCTTGCACTTGGGGAAATAGAGGAAGGGAAAAGGGGGGAAAATCAGAATTTCTTTTTAACTCCCTATGGGGAACACAAACGGTTTTTTGGTATGGCGGCAGCAAGACAAGTAAGACCACCACGAGCAGCAGCATCAACATCAGCAGCAGTAGCTTCAACAGCAACAACAAAGAGACTGATAGGTGGATCGACTTGGCCTTGCCACCCGTTACCAGGGGGGGGAAGGACACAAAAATTTTTGGCACACTTTTGGAAATTACTATTCTGGTAGGGCGTTTTGTGGCATTTACGTGGGGCATCGGTATAATATGGTTTTGTCCTTTGTGTGCCTGTGTTTACAGTGCTGTGGTCAAACTTCAACGAGAACCACTTCTACTACTCTGGAAACTCTACCTCAGTATTGATAAGCCCCATTATAGTCCAAAAATGCAAAAGTGTGCATAAAGGTAGATTCTGCATCATCACCATGTCGGTAACACGCAGCCCCCTAGCTCTTCCTTCTTCATAGGAGATACGCAGGCGTCATATCATCTTTACGCAGCCTTTAGCTCTTCCTTCTTCCTGGTAGATACGCAGCCGTCATGTCATCATTACGGAGCGTTCAGCACTTCCTTCTTCCTGGTAGATACGCAGCCGTCATGTCATCATTACGGAGCGTTCAGCACTTCCTTCTTCCTAGTAGATACGCAGCCGGCATGTCATCTTTACGCAGCCTTTAGCTCTTCCTTCTTCCTAGTTGATACGCAGCCGTCATGTCATCTTCTATACGCAACCTTTATCTCTTCCTTCTTCGTAGTGCACTGTACATACGCAGCCATCATATCATCTATACGCAACCTTTACATCATCATTTTCCTAGTAGATACGCAGCCGTCATTGCATCTATACGCAGCCTTGATCTCTTCCTT
>JAAUYB010109949.1_pt1 | contig 14305 bp, 11 predicted proteins | sample 7278071 | NCBI WGS metagenome assembly JAAUYB01 (sample SAMN14350121, study PRJNA611818) | marine sediment metagenome | isolation source: surface marine sediment (1.8m) | place: French Polynesia: Moorea | collected 2018-08
AGCCTCATTGCTTGGTTGGACCATCAAGTGCTCAGTACTCTCTTCGAGTTCTGCTGGTGATGAAAACACCCTGGAGAGATGGTGCCGGACTTCCGCGCCGTGCCACTAGGGTGGAAGGCTGTAGCAGGTTTCCCAGATATGTCGGTATTGTTCGGCTTCCTCGCGCCATTGTTCCATGGACCAACCCAGTTCCTCGCGGCAGATGCTGCCGATGCGGTCCATATATTTTGCGCCGCCCTCGGGGAGCAGCAGGCCGATTCGCACCCTGCGCAACAGCAGGTCATCCAGGTGAACGACCGATTCAGCGCCGGCCGCCCAACGGATTTCGGCCCACGGGGTATGTGTGCCCGGGATTACCGAGAACTCGTCGGATCGGGCGGTTTCCGCTACCTTGCCGGCATTCGCGCCGAAGCGGCTCAGCAAGCGGCGTTTGACGCTGCCGGTCAAGTCCGACCGATCCGGCCATGTTATTTCTCCCGGTTCGTCGTATACGGAGGCCTTGCGATCTATGTTCAGGTCGGGCAGGTAGGAACGCGCCTTCTTCAACAGGTCGAAGGCCATCTTGCGGAAGGTGGTCAGCTTACCGCCCGTTATGGTCAGCAGCCCGCTTTCGTCCCAGATCTGGTGGTCGCGGGATTCCCTGGTGGGATCGGCCTCGCCCTGGCTGATGATGGGACGGACGCCGGACCATGTGCCGATGATGTCGTCTGTTGTCAGGTTCAACTGAGGCATGGCCGTTTCCAGCGCCTCCATCAGGTAGTGTACTTCCGCGCGGGTGATGCGGGCTTCCTGATCCAGGTTCTCTCGGTGGTCCACATCGGTGGTGCCGAACATGACGGCGCCTTCCCAGGGAACCAGGAACAGGGGACGTCCGTCGCGAGGGTGGATGAGCATGGCGGCTCGTTGCAGAGGAAGGCGCTCAGCCGAGAACATGAGGTGACTGCCCCGCTGCGGCCGCACCGGCAAGTCATCGCCGTGGCGCAGATCATTGGCCCAGGCGCCGGTGGCATTGGCAACGGTCTTGGTCCGGATCGATATTTCCTGACCGGTAACCTGATCGCGAAGATTCATTCGGAACAATCGGTTCTCTTGTCGCTCCGGCGGTGCCGCGTGGGCATGATTCAAGGCAGCGGCGCCGTCGGCGACGGCTTCCAAAATCAACCGCAGCACCAAACGCGCATCGTCTGCCTGAGCATCGAAATAACGCAGGGGTCGGGCCAGTTTATCCATATCCATCTCAGCGGTCTGATCACTGATGGCGTCCGGCGGCCAGGAGAGGGGCTCCCAACGACCGGCAATGAGGTTGTATAGGGTAAGACCGAGGGCAAAGGTCCAACGTTTGGGCGCCCGGTTCTTCCAGGTATGCAACAAAAAGTGCAGCGGGGTCACCAGTTCCTGGCTATGGCGTATCAAGTGCTCCCGTTCCAGCAGGGCGGAGCGGGTGAGCATCACATGTCCCTGCTTCAGATAACGCAGGCCGCCGTGAACCAACTTGGAGGAACGGCTGGAGGTACCCCAGGCAAAATCTCGTTTCTCCACCAGCAGGACTTTCAGGCCGGCCCGACGGGCCTCGCGAAGAATGCCCGCGCCGGTAATACCGCCGCCGACCACCACCATGTCCCAGACCGTTTTCTCATCGGCTATGTCATTCCAGGCTTTATCGCGGCGGCTTTGTTCCCGCATCGGCACCTCATGCGGCGGTTTTGTTTTGTCCCGGCTAATGTAACATAGTTTCGGTCGACTCACCCGCGGGTTCCAAGCGGCCGAACCATTTTTGCCGCCTCGATCCCGACGATCCGACCAGGCCTAACATTTCTTACGCTTCAAAACTCGAGAATCAAGTGATCGAAACTAATTTGATCCTTTCGTCTTCGAGAGCACGGCGGCGGCCGTGAGGCCTGAATCCAGGGCTTCGAACAGTAGCGGCAGGCGACCGTTGTCGACGCCCGCGTGGACCAGGTTGGGCAGGCTCCTTTTTTCGTTGGCGTCTTGGAACAGGTAGCCCGGGGTCGGAATCGGCATGGCGTGGCCGTGTAGTTTGAGGAAAGCGTGCTCCACCCTGGTGTCGATACGCTCCTCCAGTGATTGGCCGGCTATTTCCAGCGTGCGGCGCAGCAGGGGTTTGGGGTCCATGCCTAAGGTCAGCAGGTCGGCCCTATTCTTTTCCGGCAGGTAGAAGTAGGCGGTCAGCACCGTTTGGTTTCCTTCATCCGCCTGGCTTTGCGAATTGACCATGCCCACGAAACCCGGGTCCCGACCCACGACCTCGTTTTGCCAGTAACTGGTATCCAGTTTGTCCTTCAGCACCAGGTTGACCGCGACCCAGGGCGCGTAGCGGTTATGGGCGAACAAGCCGGCGTCTTGCGGGAAGACGTGGCGCAGGCCGTGTTTATGGCCCGCGTAGACCACGGCGTCCACTGACACGTGATAGCGCTCGTTTTTCTCCAAATCGATCACGCCGACGCGAAAATCCTTTTCCCTCGCTTCGATGCGGGTGACCAGTTGATTGCAGCGCACCGTTTGCGGGGGCAAGGCATCGATCAGTTTATCGGCGAAGTAGGCGTTGCCTTGCGGAGGCGAGAAGTGCGGCAGTTTCTCGGCATAGTAGGGACGGCAGCCGTAGTAGTGTAACCCGGCCAGGGCGCTTACCCGGCCGGCATCCGCGCCGTAATCGTCGGCCATCTGGTAGTTCAAACCGGCCATGAATTCCGGGTCTTTGCCCAGGTTCATATTGGTCAGGAACTCTTGGAAACTGACCTTGTTCAACAAATGCAGGCCTTTGGTAATCAGGCGGGTGGGCAAAACCAGTTTCCGCTGGTAGCCGCGCAAGATCTCTTCGAATCGGTCCGTTTCCTCGATACGGGGCAGCGGGTCGCGTCGAAAACCCTTGGCGCCGAGGGTGCGGCTGTCCTGTTTGGGGTCGATGAGATATCGGGTATCCACAAAATCCCAGCGTTTGGCAGCTGTATTGTGCTCGATGATGTTCAGCGCTTCCAACATGGCCAGGACCTCCGGCCCCCAGTTGTCCGGGTAGGCCAGGTCGTAATGGGCGCCCTGGGCGAAGCGCATACCTTGAAAGTCGTAGGCTGCCGAACTGCCGCCGGGTGCCGTGCCGATCTCGCAGACCAGCACATCCTTGTCGCGAAGCGCCCATGCCGCCGAGAGGCCCGCCAAACCCGCGCCCACCACCAGAACCTGGCGGCGTTCTTCCCGTTCCTTGTCCGCCGGCGGTTCGCCCTCGTACATTCGGTGCCCGCGTAGGAGATCGTCGACCACGGTAACGGGAAAGTCCAGGTTTAGTGTTTGCGGCCCTTTGCAGGAAAGAGTAGATGCCATTATGGAGGCCCCCGAGAGTTTGAGGAACACTCTACGATTCAGTTGCATGGGAAACCTCGTTGCGCGGGGGAGGGAAGAGGTAGCGACCAAGGTCGGGGTTGCGGGGGCCGCCTTTCCAGATGAAACCGTCCAGCACGTAGTGGACCGTCTGCGGCAGCGACAGCAGGGCAATGTACAGAGCTTTGGTGTAATGTCCCGTGGTCTCGCTCTCGGTATAGGGTAAAAGGGCCGCAAAGAAGGCGGTGTGGTCGCGATATAGCAGCAGGTCCCACAGGTATTCCTCGAAAAAGGCAAGCAGCAGGATCGGCAATACAAAAACACCCGCCCAAACGCGAGGGTGTTTGCCCAGCCTCGGATTGGTATCGGCAAGACGACGGCTGCCGTGCAGGGCCATGAGGCCGTAATAGGGGATGCCGTGGGCGACCACGTTGGTGATGGTAAAGACAAGGTCGGAATCGAAGTAGACCAAACCTAGATACCAGTTGATCGCTGTACCGAAAACCCACAGTAGTTTGCCCAGTTGCAGGGGGATGTTGTGTGTGCGCATCAGGTAGATATGGTAGCCCAGCCAGGCCACAAGGATCCCGACCCAGGCGCCGTAAAACAGAAGCGACACACCCTGGCCGATCATCGGGTTGGCCGACAGCCAGGCGCGGAGACCCACCGCGTCGATAAAGTCGCCCGGAATAAACCAGCTGAAGTTGCGCGGCAGATTGGCGTGCCACCACAGCAGCGGGCAGACGGTTGCCGCGTAGGCCGCCAGTTTATCCAGGCGGGTCATGGTCGCAATCCAAGGTTGCGGGTTGTCGCGCCGAAATCCCAGTTGTTGCAATTGCCGCGCCCGATAGAGCGCGGTAATGCCCACCTGCTGCTTGACGAAGTGGAAGGCGGCGACATAAGCCAGTACGCGCCAGAAGAGCTCGTCGGAGACTATTGCCAGAAAGAGGCACGGCACGAAACACAAGGCGGGAACCCACCGCAGAAGGTCCGGCGAGGTGCGGCGGGTGACCGGGTCAAGATAAGTGCGGTAGATGGACGACCAGACGTGACCCACGTCGATCAGCAGAACCGCGACCACCCACACCCATAGCGGCAAATCCATTTGGATGACCGAGGACGGCAGAAGAAATGCCAGCGCCCAACAGGCCCAAACGGGTAGATGGAAAAAAGACAGGTCAAAGCGGGCGGAGGCGAACCACATAAGCGAAATGTGAAGGGGGGCGAGGCCCCCCGTGTGTTCAGGTGGTTGGTGGGTTCAGCTTGGCTTTCATGGCCGCCAGTTTGTCGGCTACGCCAGCGGAAACCGCGGGGCCGCTTTCCAGCGACTTGAATTCGGATTCCAAGCTGTCGCCGGTAGCGCCGGCCATTTCCTCGGCAGCCTCTGCCTCGTAGCTCTGGCGTTCGGCCTTGGCCTTCATGCGGGCGATCAGGTCACCGGTGTTGTTCTTGCCGATCTTGGCCTTGGCCTCGTAGATTTCCTTCTTGACCTCGGCCGTTTTGCTTTGGGCGATGATGATATCTTTATTGCGACGAAGCTCGGCCAGTTCGTCTTCCATCTTGCGCAACGCGGTCTTCAGGCCGTCGGCGTCCTTGCGCATGCCCTGCCATTGGGGATCCAGGTTGGCGGCGTTGCGCTCGTGTTCCTCGGCACGAACCAGGGCCTTGGTAGCCAGTTCTTCGTTACCGGCGGAGAGGGCTTGCTGGGCGCGGGTTTCCCACTGGGACTGATTGTCGCGCTCTTTCATGACCAGGGCTTTTTGCTTGCGTTCGGAAGCGATGACCGACTGGATTTTCTTGCGCGCCTCGGCAATTTGTTTTTCCTGGTCCCGGATGGCCTGATCCAACATGACCTCGGGCTTCTCCATACCGTCCAGCGCCTTGTTGGCATGGGCCTGGCCGATTTTGAAAATTCTGCTGAAAATACTCATACGGTGCTCTCCTCCAATTTGGCCATGTGTTTGGCGAGGATGGCTTCGATCTTGTCCGTTGCAAGTTCAAGGGCGTTGAAGACGGACATGATCTCGTTCTCGTCGAGATTGGATGTTTCCCGGCTTTCGACCAGCACCAGGCGGGCATCAGTCTCGTCAGCTGCATTGACGCCCACGCTGACCGGCAGGATTTCGGTGTTGGCGTCCAACAAATCGAAGAACAATTCGTGCGAGGCCAACCCGCTCATGGAGCAAAGATCGACTTCGAAATACAGGCTTTCACCCTTGAAGTTGATGAAGACGGGCAATTCGTCAAAACGGGTTGCCCGAACCACCGAATCGGTGATCTGTTCTACTTCGAAGTCGTTGTCTTCCAAGAATTGGACGAAGGAGGTTGCGCCTCTTCTGTGGATTTGGATATCGGCAACCATGTTGACTCCTTTTTCTATAACTGAAAGGCAATACGCGGCGATTTATTCTAGCTTTATTTCGCCATGATGTCACGTTCTACGCTATTCAGGTCGTGCTTGTTTTCGGCAAGTACGATGAGCTGATCACCCTTGTGGATGACCATTTGTTTCGGCGGGTTCAAAACGTACTTCTGGTCCTGAATAATACCGATGACTTGGATGTTGGCCTCGTGCTCCAGAACCTCTTTCTGAAGGTCCACCACCTTTTTGCCTTCCAGGTCCGTTTTGTGCAGGTAGAGTTCGCTGCCCCTGGTATGGGTGATGATCTGGCCGATGACCTTGTTGATGCCGGGATGGGTGAATTCCTGAACCAGCAGGCGGTCGGTGACGCCGTCGGATGTCACCAGGCCGTCCACGCGGGCGCGGCGCATGTTATTGAGGTTGGCCGAACGCACCAGTTCCGCCACCGTTTTGATGGGAATCATCTTTTCATCTTCGATCATCTCGACCAGGGAACCGATGGTGAAGACGGTGTCATCGCTGCGGGGGTCGTTAGGATCTTCAGAGAGGATGATCACGCCCTCGCATTCCGTGATGTTCGCCTTGTAAAGAACCTGTTCATCGGCGGGTCGACCCTTGACGAAGCCGATGTTGCTCTTGGCCAGTTCCTGCGGGATTTCGTCGATGGTGTCGTTGACCAGAACGATGCGGCAATCCTTGTGGCCGGGGGTGGCGCGCAGTTCCTGGATGATGTCGGTTATCCGTTCCTTGCTCGGATAATTGCAGATAATGATGTGGTCTTTAAAGTTAATGGTCATGGCCCCCTTCCTTTTCTTTGAAGCCCAATCCAAGAGGTCGTTGGCTACGGTGCCGACCAGGTAACCGATGATGCCGATGCCAAGCAGCATGCAGGGGTAGGAGATCAAAAAGCGTCCCACGAAGGTCTGGGCGTAGAAGTCGCCGTAACCCACGGTGGTCATGGTGACCATGGCCCACCAGAAACTGTCCATCCAGGTAAGCCCTTCCTGGACATCGCGTTCGGCATAGTAGAAAGCGGTGGCGAAGAGGACGTCCAGGACCAGCGCCCAGAACAGAATGGGCAGCAACTCGAACTTCAACAATCCGCGCAGCTTTTTGACCAGATTCAGAATAATCATGCTCGGCTAACTCCCGGTCTAGTCCCAGTCCCAATACTTCTTTTTCTTCCAGACAGGGCTGGTGTAGTAGGGATCTCTGTAGGATTCGTAGACCGTGTAGTTGAGCGGTTGCTTGGGAACCGGCGGCACCGCTCGGGGTTCGCCGGCATAGACGGTTTTGTCTTCCTTAGCCCAATCGGAGCCGTATTCATCTTCCTGTTTGCGCAGGCGCAGGTTCAGGTCGGCGCCTTCTTTCAGGACATCCTTCAGCACATCCTCGCCGGAGACCCGGCTACCTTCCTCGTCCTCATAGGCCAGATCCTCGGCCTGCAAGGCGCTGTTGCAGATCTTGACGATGTCGTCCCAGAGCGATCCCAGCACCAGGTCGAACTGCCAGCCGTCGTTTTTGTCTTGGACGCGTTCCTCGTTGATGAAGCCCATGAAGACGATTTCCAGCGGGTCCAGGCTCTTGAATTCGGCCACGGCCACCCGCAGGTCTTCCCAACGATCTTGTTCCAGGTACTCCACCCACTCGCTTTCGTCTTCTATTTCGAAGAATTCCTCGAAGGCGAATTCACCCTCTTCCAGGTCGACCGCGCAGTAGCAATCGAAGTTCTTCAGGAAGTCGATATAACGGTCCATGAAGTTGGTTACCGCCCGGCGCCCCTTTTGGGTGGGCACATAACGGTTGCGGGCATCGATATCCACTAACTCCTTGGACATGAGGCTGGTCAACAATTCTTCCAGATGCGTATCGCTGCCTTCCAACAGGACGGAGAAGGAGCGCGGCCCGTTGACCATGCGCTCCAACAGGTAGATGGTTCCGAAGTCCTTGATTTTTTCAGGCGGCAGTTGGTACTGCTTGGGCATAGGTGCTTTCTCCTAAGCGAAAGATGCGTTCAACATAAAGGCCACGATTACGGCCGCGCCGCCTTCGATGAGCGCCGCACCCCAGTTGCGGTCCTCGGCGATCTCGTTGTCCAGTTTATGCCCCGGCAGGATCAGCTTGTCCACGATGAAACGGGTCATGATCAGCAAGGCCAGGCCGGTTACGAACCAAACGGCAAAGGCAACCAACGAGGGGGTGCGGTAAATCGTTTTGCTCATCAAGATACCCACGGCGGCCAGGGTCATGCCGAAGCTGACACCGGCGGCCACGTTGTCCTTTTCGATCTCGGCGTGCACATCGTATTTGGCGACCTGCTGGTAGATCTTGCTGAAAAGGATGAAACCGATCTGGCCGACCACGAAGAAGAGCAGGGTGCCGAAGATGTCCGCGGCCAGGCTGTCATGGGAGCCCTCGGAACTGACCACGGCGCGAATCAGGAAGGCGGTGCCGATGTAGGAACCGCATTGTACGGCGCCGGTGCCCACGTTACGGTCTTCGATGATTTCCTTCTCGCTGTTGAACTTGGTCAGCAAGAACTTGTCGTTGAGCCAAACGGCCACGTTCAGCAGGACCATACCCACCAGGCTCCAAATCGCAACACCGATCAGGTCATCCACGAAATCCGTGGACGGGCCTTGCAGCACGCCCAGGATGATGATGCCCTGTCCGACGAGGTAGCCTATATAGGAGGTGGCCAGTGCCTTGTTGTCCTTGGTGGTCAACTCTTTGTTGTCGTCGAAAGGAGTGATCAGGTCGCGGATCAATTTGCCGATCCAAAGCAAAATGAGGGCCTCTACCAGAAAGGCCAGTGATACGAAACTGACATAATAAGAAGCAGCGTCTACATCCACATATCTACTGAAATCATAATTACTGAAATCCATGAAATGTCTCCTTCCCGAATCTATTTACCGCGTCCGCCGAAGCCTCGACTGCTTGAACTGGAGCGAGCGGATCTGGATGATGAACTACGGCCGAATCCGCCGGACTTGACGGCTTTGGACGGGTTGCGGGCTTGGAATGATTTCTGGGCCCTGGTGGGTTGGGCCAGGCTCTTCTTGATGCCGCTGCTTGCCACCTTGCCACTGTTGGGGCTGGTCAGGGTTGACGTTCGCGGCGTGCTGACCCGCTGGGCCTTGGTCATGCTCGATAACGAGCGCGTGCGGGTGTAGTAGCTGTTGTAACCCACCGGGCGATAGGAGCGGTAGTAGCTGGGGTAACGACCGTAGCGATAACTGGAACGCCACGGGCTGGTGCGGTTGAGCAGGTAGTTCCACATGATGATATCGCCGATGGTGTCGACCACCATGTAGGTCATCAACGGCCCGTAGATATTGGGACTGCCGTTTGCCGAGATTCTGGCCTGGTTCTCACCCTGGCGTTCCATCTCGATTGTCGCGACTTCCTGGACCTGACCCTCTTCAGGCTCGGTGGTCAGCGAGAAGCCCCAGGCGTCTCGATTTCCGTATTCGGTAACGGCGATATAGTCCACCTGTTCGTCCTCGTTGAGGTCCAGGTTGTTGATGCCGCCGGGTTCGTTGAGTTTCCGTTCCAGATCCTCGGCGTCCTTGGCTGTTTTGGCCAGGCCGACCAGGGCTTGAAGGTCCAAACCGCTGCTTGCCGCGGCGTCTAACGCGACGTCGCCGGACCTACCTCGGGCGGGGTCGGCGCTGCTGTCGACACAGCTGAAAAACCCCCAAATAAGCATGACACAGACGAAAATGAAGACAAAGGTGCGCATATCGCCCTCCAGTGATGGGATCGCTAAGCCTGAATCTAGCCTATGAAACAGGTCCCGTCAAGTACCTGATAGGTAAAGAGTAATCCATACGGCGTAAGCGGGTGGGGACAAAGGCCGAATCACGGCGTGGTTACCTCGATAGGAGGCGGAGCCTTTCGGGTTACCGCAACCCTCCTTCATAAAAGCGGTAAACGACATTATTTAGGATCGTATTTATCTCATCATTGGGCGTATCCAACTGCCCCAGGCCGAAAACCAGGGATGCGTCGATGATCTCCGGCGTGGTATAGCGAACCGGCACCGGGATGGCGTCGATCGCCTGCAAGTCGCCTTTCAGGTCGGTAAAACCGCTATCGGTTCTTCTGGCGATCCAAAAACCCCATTCACCGAAGGTAGGCACATTGTCGCGATAGGGCAGCACGTTGAAGTCGGCCGCGGTCAGGGTGCGTCCGATGCACAAAAAAGCCTCCCGTGAATGAACCGGCGAGGTCGATTGTAGCACCAGGATACCATCCCTGGCCAACTTGTCATGGACCAGGCGGTAGAAGGACAGAGAGTACAGTTTGGACAACTCCATGTTGTTGGGATCCGGGAAGTCGATGATGATGAGATCATAGGTTCCCGAGATTTGCTCCACGAACTTTCCGGCGTCCAGGTTGACCAGGTTGACCTCGGCCACGGGGTGATATTGGTCGTGGAACAGCCGTGTGCGGTCGGGGGTGAACACGGTCGCCTTGGCGTCGGGCGCATCGACCAGTGCGTTGTTCTCCAAAATCTTCACCTTGGCATGGCGCAGACTGCCGTTATTCAACGCCGCTAAATCTTCCTGGTTCATGGCCAGGCTGGTCATGCCGGGGTCCAGGTCGACCAGGGTCACTTCCTCGACATCCGGGTATTTCAGTATTTCGCGCACGGCAAGGCCGTCGCCGCCGCCCAACACCAGGACGCGTTTGCGTTGTTGGGCGATGATCATGGCCGGATGTACCAGCAACTCGTGGTAGATATGTTCGTCAAAGCTGCTGAATTGGGTATTGCCGTTGATATAGCAGAAAAGATCGCCGCTGGGCGCCTTGGTGAGCACGATGTGTTGATAACGCGTGGTGTTGCTGTAGATGATGCGGTCCATATACAACGCCTGTTCGGCATCGACCGTCCATTGCGGCGCCTTGAGCAAACCGACGAACAGCGCGCCGATGGACGCAATCGTTACGCAAAAAGCCAGGATCTTGCGATGCGCCAAACGCCGGAACCAGATCAAGGCGACCAACGCGGTCACCAGGTTGAACAACCCGAGGACGAAACTCATTTGCGTCAGCGTAAAGAACTTGGGGAGGATGAACACCCAGGAAACCGCACCGAGGAAAGCGCCCACATAGTCCATGCGCAGAACGCCGCCCAAATTCACCTTTAACTCCGGGGCATAGCGCTCGTTGATGCGCGTCAGGATGGGGATCTCCAAACCGATGAGAAAACCCACCGCAATGGTGACCGAGTATTGCAGCAGAACGTAGTGATCGCGGAAATAACCGAAGGTAAACAGCATGGCCACCGAGCCGAAACCGCCGATGAGGCCCAGCAAGATCTCGAAAAAGAGGAATTTGTCGAACAGGTGCTTGTCTTTGAAATGCTTCTGCAAGTCGGAGCCGATACCCATGAACAACATCATCAGGCCGATGGTGATGGCCCACTGGTGGGCCGAGTTGCCCAGCAGGTCCGAACTGATCTTGCTGAAGGTGTACTCGTAGGCGATGCCGCAGCCGCCCATAATGAAGGTCATCAAATAAATGACTGCCCGCGAACGAGCGAATGATTCTTCTTTCTTTTCCATCCGGTTTCCTATTCAGTATTGGATTGAGTGTCGTCATCCACATGATGCAGATAGACATCGCGTTTCGGGAAGGGAATTTCAACACCTTCCGCGGCAAACGCCTTGTAGATACTGGTCAGCATTCGGTCCAGGGCAAGTCCGCGCAACTCGGGGGTTTCTACCCATACCAACAGCTCGAAGTCCAGGGAACTGTTGCCGAAGGCGCGGAAGCGCACGCGGTGCACGGGGTCGGGCATTACCAGCGGTTCCTCGTCCGCAACGCGCATGAGAACGGCGCGTACTTGATCGACGTCGGAGCCGTAGGCCACGCCCACGGGCACCCGGAGACGATATTTTTCATAGGGCCCGCCGCTTTGGTTGATGATGGTGCTGTTACCGATAATGGCGTTGGGAATGATGATTTCCACATCGTCGCGGGTCATCATGCGCGTACTGCGAACGCCGATATCGGTGATCCGTCCGCGGTCGCCGTTATCCAGCACGATATAATCGCCGATTTTGTAAGGCGCATCGGCAATGATGAAGATGCCCGAAAAGAAGTTGGCCAGGGTGTCTTTGGCGGCGAAACCGATGGCAATGCCGGCCACACCGGCCGAGGCGAGCCAGGCGGTGATGTCCTGTTGCCAGGCAACCAAAACCAGGTACAGGGCGCCCATAATGGCGATAAACTTCAACAGCATGTGGTAAAGCGGTTTGGTGCGCGGGGTAATCAACTGATAGCGGTGGGGCATTTCGCTGACGGTGTCGATAAAGAAACTGCCGAAGCGCAGGATCGCGATCCCCCACATAATGATGACGCTGGAGTATAGCGCAACGCGCAAAGCCCAGGATGTATCGGGCCAGACAATTTTTGCAGCGGTCCAAATGCCGTAGGCGAGAATCGCCCAGGCAACGGGATGTTGGAAGGCGCTGATCAGGCGGTCGTCCATCTCCGTTTTGGTTTTTGACGCGAAGCGTGAGACGATTCTGGTGATCAGCATGCGGACCAGCAGCGTCATAGCCAGGGCCGCGTCCAAGACAAGCAGTGCTTTTTGATAAGGCTGAAAGTCCGACCACTCCAGCACGCCCATGGCGTTTACTCCTTTAGATGCAGGCGATCCAACACATCATAGCCTAAAGCGGATCTGGCATCACCCCTTTTTTGTATCGGGAGCGAACGCTTGATTTTTCTTCCTAAGCAGCCTTGAAGAGGTTTGCAAATCGCCGGCTTTTTATTGCTATTTCGACTTTTACTATTGAACTGTGGGCGGCGCCTTGTTAGAAATTAGGGTTGCTTTTCAATACGGGCCGCGCCCCCTACGCGTGCCCCTTCCGGTTCACCAGAGGCACACCTTGGAAAAAAAACAGGACGAACCTATTAAAAGACAGTCGCCTAAAGAAATGGTGGCGTCTTACAAGCGGATGCTGAGACTGGCGAAGCCCGAATGGAAGTCGCTTTCGCTTGCCACCGTATTCCTCTTTTTGGGTACCGCCATGGGCCTGGCGTACCCCAGGCTCATCGGAACAGTCATCGACGATGCGCTTGCCGTTTTGGAAAACACGGCCGACGCGGCGCAAATGGACCAGCTCAATCAAACCATTATCATCATGTTGATTATCTTCCTGGTTCAAGGCGTGGCTGGTGGTTTCAGGCATTACCTGTTCACCATCGCGGGTTTTCGTATTGTCACCAACCTGCGCAGTGACACCTACCAACGCATCATGTCCCAGGAGATCGGTTTTTTCGACCAGCGTAAAACCGGTGAGTTGATGTCGCGCCTGGCTTCGGACACCACGGTGTTGCAGAACACGGTCAGCACCAATATTTCCGAGGGACTGCGGCACCTGACCATGGTGATCGGCGGCATCGCCCTGCTGTTCTACTCATCTCCGCGCTTGACCATGGTGATGTTGGTCGTGGTGCCGCCCGTGGTCATCGCGGCCTTGTGGTTCGGCCGTATCATCCGCAAATTATCCCGCGACATGCAAGACGCCCTGGCTCGAGCCGGCGAGGTCGCGGAAGAAAGTATCTCCGGCGTTCGTACGGTTCGCGCCTTTACCAACGAAAAGTACGAACACGGCCGCTACTTCAAAGAGATCATGCATTCCCTGTTCCTGACTAAAAAGCGCGTGATTTGGGTGGCTGTCTTCCAGGCCATTCTTTCCTTTACCGGATACGGCGCCGTGGCGCTGGTCTTCTGGATTGGCGGTCGTTTGGTTGCGCAAGGCGACCTGACTGCCGGCGGACTGACCGCATTCATTATCTATACCCTGACGGTTGCCATGTCGCTGGGTGCCCTGGGCGCCTTGTTTGCCGATTTCATGCGTGCTACCGGCGCCGCGGAACGGGTCTTCGAGATCTTGGACCGCACCCCTGAAGCGACCACCGAAGACGGTCGGAAATTGGAGTATGTCAACGGCAAGGTCGTTTTCGAAGACGTGCGTTTCTTCTATCCCACGCGGCCCGAAATTGCAGCATTGGACGGCGTCAACTTCGATATCGAACCGGGACAGGTGGTCGCCCTGGTGGGTCCGTCGGGCAGCGGTAAATCAACCATTGCCAACCTGATCCCCCGGTTTTATGACACCAGCGAAGGCATGGTTACCCTGGACGGGTTTCCCCTATCGGAACTGGATCCCCTCTGGCTGCGCAACCAGGTGGGCAGCGTGCCGCAGGAACCCATGCTGTTCTCCAATTCAATTGCCGACAACATCTGTTACGGCCGTCAAGATGCAACGCGTGACGAGATTATAGAGGCGGCCCGCGCGGCCAATGCCCACGATTTCATCATGCAGTTTCCCGACGGTTACGACACGGCCGTGGGCGAACGCGGCGTACGCCTTTCCGGCGGCCAGAAGCAGCGCATCGCCATTGCCCGCGCGGTATTGCGTGACCCGCGTATCCTGATCCTGGACGAGGCCACCAGCGCCCTTGACGCCGAGAGCGAATACCTGGTCAAACAGGCACTGGAGCGTTTGATGGAAAACCGCACCACGGTGGTCATCGCCCACCGCCTTTCCACGGTGAAGCACGCGAACAAGGTCCTGGTGCTGGATC
>JAAUYB010228761.1_pt1 | contig 14278 bp, 11 predicted proteins | sample 7278071 | NCBI WGS metagenome assembly JAAUYB01 (sample SAMN14350121, study PRJNA611818) | marine sediment metagenome | isolation source: surface marine sediment (1.8m) | place: French Polynesia: Moorea | collected 2018-08
GTTTCATCGACCGGTTGATACGGGCGCCGCGCGCGGAAACACCCCCGCCTTTCGGCGGGGTCAAACAGTCCGGGCGCCTTTTCCGATCCATCCCTCGATGCTCGGCGCGGGACAAAGGGGAAAAATCTGAAACCCAAGCAGATTGATACGCTCCCCTTCGGGGACACTAATTATGATTTTAGCCTTCCACATTAGGTGGAGACTCAGAGAACTCCAGACGGTTTCGTAAAACGTTCGAGATCAAGGCTTGCAAGGCCTGAGGAGTGAGGCGTACTTGGGTACGCCGCAGCGACGAAGGCCGCAGCGTAACGCCGATATCGGGCGTTTTACGATACCGTCACGTTAGATCTCGTGCTTTTCCAGCAGCTGCTCGCCCAGTTCTACGTTGGCCCGGTCGAGGGCCTCGCCGGAGGCGATCACGGCCGTCGCCCGGTTTTCGGGGGCGCCAACAAAATAGCGTTGGGCCGCGGCCTGGAGGGCCGGGCGGTCCAGGGCCAGCAGACGTGCTTTGAACTGCTGCCGGGCCTCGTCGGTCAGCCCGAGCATTTGGCGGAAGAAGGCTTTGCGGGCGGCCGCGCCGGGGGCATCCGGTTTGTCGATGTCCGCACACACCTGCAGAATTGCTTCCTTGATATCTTCGTTAGTAAAGTCGCCGGCGGCAATGAAATCGCTTGCACCGCCAAAGGTTTCAATGGTCCGCACGATGTGCGGATCCCGGTAGGAGCCCAGGGCGAAGATGCCGTCTTCCGGATTATAGAGGGCAAACCCCCCGTAGGCCCCGCCCTTTTCACGTATTTCCCGGTGCAGATAAAGCGAGCGCAGCATCTTGGCCATGGCCGCCAGCGCCGGTGCGTCGGCGTGCTGGTAGCGCACGCACGCGAAGGCCTGGGCCACGAAGGCAACGGCCGTGCTCGTCTGCCAGCCTTCGCGGACGCGTTCCTGTTCAGTGGTGTAGATGGTTTCCGCGTCTGTCCCGCAAGGCGCAGGCAGATGGGTTTTAAGATCGGCGACCCGGGGTAAAGCCGCTTCCAGACTCTTGCTGCCGCCCGTGAGCGCCAATTCGAGATTCCGGGGTTGGAACAGTTGGCGATGCAGGCGGGACAGGTCCTCGGCCAGACGCGCCAGGTCCGCCTCCGCAACTTGGTCGCTCAGCGCCTTGATTGCCCGGAGTTGATGAACCCCATACCAGCATTCGTGCAACCGGGCACTGGGCGTAAGATTGCGGCTGGCCAGGGATATGGCCAGACGGTGACCGTTGTTGACCACGGCCCGTTCAAGTCCTGAACGATATTCCAACAGGACGCGCCGCAACTGGGCCAGATCGGTAAAAACCACTTCGCCGGCCAGTTCGGCGAGCAGTTCGAAAAGCCGGGGCTGGTGGCGCTCGAGGCACTTGCCGTTGAGGGTCAGAAACGGCTGCGGGGTTCCCGCGGGATCGTAAAGCGTGCGCGTTTGCAACGCAAGATCGATGCCGCCGGTGTAGCGGTCGATCCGGCGGGAAAGATCGGCATAGTCGCGTCGGCGGGTACCCAGGCGTGTGAAGGCATAAGCGAAGAATGATGTCAGCGGCAGATCGGCATCGGCCAGCGGCGGCAGGCGCAATGCACCGGTGAGGTAGAAAATGCCCCCGGTGGGTAGATCATAGCAGCGAATGCCGTCCGCGGTCCCCAGGGGCGAGGCGGCCACTGTCGGGACGACCGGCGGGATGTCGCTGCGCTTGAGGGTCGGCAGCACCGCCAGATCTTCCTGCGTTTCCTGGCGTTGCTTCAGCGCCTGGGCATCTTCCCGGATTGTGGCCCGCTCGGCATCTGTCAGACGCGTTTCGATTTTCTCCAGACGTGCCGTTTCACGCGCTGCTTCGGTCGACTGCATTTGATCGTCGGGGAGCAACTGAAAGCGTACGCGGTGCGGATTATCCAGAAAATAGGACCGAATCCGTTCCTCGAAAAAAGAACCCCCGTCCAGCGCCCGCTGCAGTCTTTGCAATGCGGGGTCGAGGTCCAGGAGCGATTCGGGCTGGCCGCCGTGAAGCCAGGTGCTGGTGATCAAGAGCAGTAGTTTAAGTCCGTAGGGGTAGGGGCTGTTGGTGATCTCACGGCGATGGAATTCGATTTGATGGATCGCCGATTCGATCAGGGCCGGGTCGATCCCCTCGGTGGCCAGCGTTTCCAGGGTTGTCAGGATTAGCTTCTCGATGGCTGGGGCGTCCTCTGGGGCCACGTTCTTGAGACCGCAGAAAAACAGCGTATCGCGATTGTCGGCGTCGAAACCGCTGGCGTCGGCCAGGGACGATCCCAGCTCCGATTGCATCAGGGCCTGGCGCAGGGGGGAGGCTTGGTTGCCCAGCAGGATCTGCTCCAGCAGGCTCAGGGCCAGGACTTCGAACGTGTCCTGGATGTCGGCGGTCAGCCAGCCGAGGCCGATCTGGCACCTGCGCGCCGCATCTTCACCGGGGGCGATGGGGTAGTAATAGGTAACCTCGCGCGGTGTCGTCCAGCGGAGTTGATTGGCGACCGTGGTTTGGGGATCGATCGCGCTAAAGTGCTGCAAGACCTTTTCCTCGATAAACGCCAGGTGATCCGCCAGGGGAAAACTGCCGTAGGAATAGAAATAGGCGTTGCTGGGGTGGTAGTGGCGTTGATGAAATTGTTGCAGGCCGTCGTGGGTCAGATCCGGTATGGCCCGGGGATCGCCTCCGGAATTGTGGCGATAGGTCGTATCCGGATAGAGGGCGTTCAACAGGGAGCGTCCCAGCACCTGATCGGGGGATGACATGGCGCCCTTCATCTCGTTGTAGACGACCCCCTTGAATACCAGAGCCTCCCGGCCGTCGGCTTCGGGTTCAAATTCCACACGGTGGCCTTCCTGGCGAAAACTGAGCGCGTCCAGCCGCGGGAAGAAGACTGCATCCAGGTAGACGTCGAGGAGATTGTAGAAATCCTTCTGGTTTTGGGTCGCGAAGGGGTAGAGGGTCCAGTCCGAGGCCGTAAAGGCGTTCATGAAAGTGCTCAGACTGCGTTTGAGCATGGCGAAGAAAGGATCGCGCACCGGATAGGCTTTCGATCCACACAGGACGGTGTGCTCCAGGATGTGGGCCACACCGCTCGCGTCCTGGGGCACCGTTTTAAGGCCGACCCCGAAAGCATTTTCGCCATCGTCGCGACTGATATGGATATAGCGTGCCCCGGTCGCCCGGTGGGCCAGGGCATAGCAATAACCGCCGATCGCATCCAGGGGCGTTACCTTCTGGACTTCAAAGCCGTGGTATGATTGTTCCGTATGCATTTGCGGGTTCAATGGGTCGGTCCCCGGATTGGTCATGGCCTTTGCCTTTCCTGAGTATCATCGGGATTTATCGGAATATAGGGCGGATCCGCCGGATAGCACGCGATCCTTCCCACCCGCCGGACAGCCAGCCGGTCATCGAAGTCGCCTAGCGACCGGATCGTCAGCGGGAAACGGGCGAAAAAGGTTGTCGTTGGGATTACTGGGGTTGCGATGAGCGGGCGGTGTAGATGCCGCGGCTCTGGCGCGTAATCTTCTCGAGTTTGTTCAGACGAAAGATGATATTGCGGATTTTCTTTTCGTCATAGCCAGTTTTGGATTGGATATATTTGTAGGACGCTCCGTTGCGTGAGCGTTTGATGACGTTGTAGACGGTATCCATCGCCGTGGTGCCGCCTCGGCCGCCGCGGCCCGCAGGGACCGTCGCACGGCTGCGTCCGGATGCCGCCGTCGACCGGATCAGCCTTTCAAGCTGGTCGATTCTTTTTTCCAGCCGATCGAAGTCTGTCTTGGTGGGGATCTTATAGTTCTGCAGGAAAAATTTTATCATGGCATCAAAACTGATCGGTTTGCCCTTTTTGCGTGTCATCTATCCTCTCCTTGGCTGGGTCCGGCGGTTGCGGCCGGTGCATCATCGTCAGCTTCAACTTACCAATGAATCGGCCAAAGTCAAGTCGGCATAGAGCTGATAAACCGGGGATTCAATAGGCTTTTTCAGCCGATGTCCATCGATCGGGAAGACTTGCTGTTTGGCATAATGCGGTCCATCCCAATGAGAATCAAGACGGTCCCGAAAAAAGTCCGATATCGGCGTTACGCGTCATCCCTCGTCATTGCAGCGTACGGTCAGTACGCTTCATTCATCGGGATTCGCAAGCCTTGATCTCGAACTTTTTACGAGACCGTCAATCAATTAAGCGCAAGCGCTTCTCATTGGGAGGCCTGAAGACAACCGGACTTGAAAGGCCACCCACATCCGTATTAGAGGGCGTATGCGTGCGGGGGCTGGATGAGGGCCTTCAATCCCTATTCAGTGTCCGCCCCGCAATGGTTTTTTTGGCCCTGCTCGGCGTCCTCCGCGGGTTTCCGGCTGCGACGCACCGGCGTATGCCTCGCCACAAACGCTTGTGCCCTTATGGCCGTAGCCGAGCCAAAAATCCGCATTTCTGGATAGGGCCGTTTGCCAATTTCATCATAACCGTGGATGGATAACTTCACCGATAACGGGCAGGCTCCGATGATATCGCCGCGAATTCTTCTCCAATCCCGGGATTTGAAGGCCCGCAAGCACCTCGGGCAAAATTTTTTGACCAGTGCGGCGATCGCCGAAGCGATCGTCGCCAAGGCCGCCATTGGTCCTCAGGACATGGTGCTCGAGATCGGGGCCGGTCTGGGGGCCTTGACCGTGCCGGCCGCCCGACAGGCGGGATCCGTGCTGGCCGTGGATAAAGATCCGCGGATTTTCGACTTGCTGCGAAATGAGTTGGCGGCCGCCGGGTTGACCAACGTCGCGTTGATCGAGGCGGACTTTCTCAAGCTGCCCCTCGCGCGCCATTTTACGACGGAGGGCCGGCCGGCCATCGTGATCGGCAACCTGCCCTACAATATTTCTTCGCAGGTCTTGATTCGTTTGATCGAAAACCGCGGCTATTTTCGACGGGCCGTACTGATGCTGCAGAAAGAAATGGCGGCCCGGCTCATGGCCGCCCCCAACAGCCGCGACTACGGACGCCTGTCCGTGATGCTGCAATACTGCGCCGATCTGCGCAAAGTCATCGAAGTCGACCCGGTTCATTTTTTCCCACGCCCGCAGATCAGTTCGGTGGTTATCGAAGTGCTTTTCCGAACACGCCTGGAAATCCCGGCGGCCAGCGAGCCCCTGTTGTTTCAGGTGGTCAAGGCCGCCTTCGGACAGCGGCGCAAGACCCTGCGCAATGCGCTGCGCGGCAGTTTTCTGAAATTGGCGGCTGACACGGTTGACGCCTGGCTTGGGGAAGTCGCGATCGCCCCCCGGCGACGCGCGGAAACCCTGACGGTGGCTGAATTCGTGCGGCTCAGCAACTGGCTCCACCGTTACAGGGCCGCAAGCGGTTTCGAAGCCGTGGATCGCCTTCGAGGGCCAAACGCCGACTGATGCGAAGTGCGTATTGCGAAGAAGACGATAACGCCGCCATCGCTCGTTCGATGGCGTTTGGCAAGCGCTTCGATAAGCAATTGACATATCTCCATAATTTAAATACAAGCGTCGTTGTTCGGCCCCACCGATGACGGGGGCATGGGGTCGCCCGCCGATTCATGACGGCCCAATGTGCGGCGGAGGATGGCGCGCGGCTATCGATTTCGGAATGGAAGGTATAGAAAGCGATTTGCATGGATAAGATGACCGATGCCAAGATCCGCGCTTGGCTGCAGCAAAACGATACGTCTGTTCTGGATGCCTATAATCAATACCTCGAGGGGGCGCTGGCGGTCCTCGGCCCGCCCTCGGCCGATACATCGACCGCACCACAGCCCTTGCGAAACTGGCTTGAAACCCATCACCCCGAGATTCTGGATAAAATTGCACTGCTATAGTGTCACCATCTGTCGCTACGCCCTCATACCGCCCGGTTACGATTAGGGTTTCAAACCCCAGACGACTCGACCCGTTGCCATCCGGACAGGGATCTTGGTGGCCATTCGACGTCCGTGTGGCCCCATTGCACGAACCTGAAGGGCGAAACCATGTCGATTGCGTAACGGACCTTGCAAGCGGTTCAACGATTAGCCCGAATATTTCTACTGAAATCTTTTCGATATGTTGTATTATTTGCTAAAACATCAAGGTGATGAACCTGAGATTCGCAATAGCCAGGGCAGTACAATTGGCACCTGGATGTTGAACTGAAAAGCACAACAAAGATTTCATCCTGCGGGCGCTCCCTGAGGTGTTCATGGGCTTTGTTATCAAGGGCTCGCCGTAGAAGACTACGGCGTCACCCGTAATGCCCCGCCAATGAACACCTCAGGGGCGCGAAATATCTGGGTTAGCCCTCCGGGGGGCATGCCGCGCATCGGATATGGTCTCATTGAGACGATGGGGCGGGGCTTGCTTCACACCGATCGATTTGCACTCGGACCGAATCTGTGATTGAAACGTATTATGGGCCTGTATGGATATGGGCCGGGCGGTCGCAGCCGGTTTGACGCCAAACCCCGGGGTTTGCGCTCGCGACGCTTTTATTCCGGGACGGATCATCCACGATGACCTTAATAACCGAACGTCGAGACAAATACCGGCTTTTGACCCAGCCGGAAACCACCGAAAGCCGTCAACACACCGGACGGGCCAACCGGCGGGGTCGCGCGCGGCTGCGACTGCCGATCTGGCTGCAACTCTCGCTGATGGCGATTTTCCTGGCGCTCATCGTCATCTATATGATGAGCTATTTTTTCCTGAACCGTCAGAAAGATCAGCTCTACCAGCAGCTGGTTCACATCGGCATGCTGGCCTTGAACCAGTATGCCCAGCAGGCCCGCCTGCCCCTCATCGAGCAAAACGATCTCCCCCTCAATACGCTGATCAAGGATGCCACCCAGATCGAAGGGCTGGTGTTGGCCTATATCGTGGATCATACCGGTATGATCAGGGCCCACACGGAACTCGATCGCCTGCATACCCCGTCAGCCGAATGGCCGGCTGGCGAACGTGAACGCCGTGAGGGGGAAACGATCTATTTCAACACGGTATCGGAAACCGGTGCGCCGCTGCTGGTGCTCCGGCGGGCTGTCTGGTTCAAAGAGCGGCTGCTGGGCGAGATCTTTGTCGGTCTGTCGCTCGATCATATCCAGGAAGTCATCCAACAGGATCAAAAGTCGATCCTGGTGATGATTCTGCCCGTGCTGGTGATCGGTATGCTGGTGGCGATATCGCTGGGTCTGTGGTTTTCGAGGCCTATTTCGCACCTGGCCCAGGCCACCGCGGAAATCAGCAAAGGCAACTATATCTATCGGATCAGCCTCAAACGCAACGACGAGCTGGGGCATCTGGCCAAGGCCTTCAATCACATGAATGCCGAGTTGCTGCGCAAGGATCTGATCGAAAAGCGCTTCGGTAAATATGTCGGTCTGGAGGTGGCCGAGCTGATATCCAAACAGCCCGAAAAAGACTGGCTCAAAGGCAACCGCTGCGAGGCCACGATCGTCTTTACCGACATCCGCGGATTTACCCGCCATGCTGAGAGCCGCGAGCCGGAGGAATTGGTCGAACATCTCAACGTCTATCTGGAAATCGCTTCGCACGTCATTTCGGACCAAGGCGGTTATGTGGACAAATTTATCGGCGATGCGGTATTGGGGGTATTCGGGGTGCCGGTGCCCAACGACGATCATGCCGATCAGGCGTTGAAAGCGGCCATCGAGATGCAACGGCGTTTTCATGCGGCCGATTCCGGCAACGGGCTGCTGGATGCCGTGGGCATCAGTATCCATACCGGTGTCGTGGTGTCCGGCAACATCGGTTCCACGCAGCGACTGGAATACACCGTGATCGGTGATTCCGTAAACGTGGCCTCGCGTTTGAACTGCGTCGCCGGCCCGGGTGAGATCGTCATCACCCAGGCCTGCTATGAACATCTCCGGCAGACGGTGGAGGTTGAAAGTCTACCGCCCCAGATGGTCAAGGGAAGGGTTTCGCCAATCCATGCTTACCGTATTCCGCAACGCGATGCCGCAAGTTGACACGCCGGCTGACAGTCGGCGGCCGGGTTGGGCAATGCGTTGGGTGGGGTGGATACCATTATTGGTCCTGTGGTTTTCTGCCTGTGCGCCCCCGCCGCAGGTGCGCCCCCCGACCGAGTTGATGGCGGTTTCGGTCGGCCCCGAAGATGATCTCGACGAGTTGGCCCGCCGCCACCTGGGATCACCGGCCCGTAAGTGGATTATTAAAGATTTCAATCAGATCGAGGATGTCACCGAGGGACAGTTGGTTTTGATCCCGCGGCGCAACTACCGGCCGGGCGGCCTTGCGCCCGACGGCTACCAGGTGGTGCCCGTTTTAGCCTATCCCGACCTGGCGGCGGTCAAAAGTGAACAGGCCTCGCGGATTGTCGATCGTTTCCGGGAACAGATGGAATTCATTCTGGCCCAAGGCTACAATGTGGTCGACATCCATCAATTGATCGCCTTTATGAATTTCAAGGCCACGCTCCCGCCCCGGGCCGTGGTGCTGACCTTCGATGACCAGTCGCGGCTGTTCTACGATTTGATCTTCCCCATCTTGAAATATTACCAGTTCACCGGGACGCTTTTCGTGTCGCCTGCGACGGTGGGGGAGGAATCCATGGTCAAATGGTCACAGTTGCGCGAAATGATGGCATCCGGGCTACGCATCCAGTGCCGCTTCCTGAAGGCGGATGCCGCACGGCTCAAGCCGTCACCCTTTCCGAAAAGCGCCCGCCTGGCGGCGGTCGTCTCCTCCCTGGCCGCCGATCGCATCCGCATCGAGACGATCCTCAGCCAGCCCTGCCCCTATCTGGCCTATCCCGATGGGCAGGTGGCGGTCTTGATGGCGCTTCTGGCGGAAAAAGCGGGCTATCAAGCCGGATTCAACCGTGCGGGCGGCAGCAATTCCTTCTACCGGGATGTGTTCGCGGTCCGGCGCACACCGGTAAAGTGGAGCGAAGATCTGGACCATTACCGGAAACATTTCGAGGTTTTCAGACAAGAGGCCTTAAAATGATAAGCCCGTTGCGGACCATCCTGCATCTGACCATCGGTCTGTTCGTGCTGGCCGGGTGTGCCGCCGGAAAATACCCCTTATCCCATACGGCGACGGTGGACCCCGCGCCGACCATCGCGGCCCTCACCGCCAAGGCCGCCGTCTACGAGGCCGCCGATGAAATTCAACTGGCCTTGATGTGCTGGCGCAGTATCCTGGATTTCGACCCGGACAACGTGGAAGCCCTCGACCACCTCAACCGTCTGGAGATGTTGGCGGCCCGGCGCGCCCGTGAGGCCTACCTCGAGGGCCAGAAGGCCCTGGCCCAGGGCCAACCCCAAATGGCCCGGCGGTCGCTCTTGCTGACCCTGCGGTTGAACCCCAAGGCGCTGGAAGCCCGTCAGCAGCTCCATGGACTCATGAACGCGCCCAGTTTCCGATGGCACAGCCTTCAACCGGGTGAATCCCTGGCAAACCTATCGCTGCAGTTTTACGGAACGGCCGCCGGCGCCGACCTGATCGCCTTTGTCAATGACATCCCGGCCAACGCGGAGGTCCTTGTGCCGCGCCGTCTGAAAATACCGCGCCTGGCGGCCCCCCGACCATACAAAACCCAAAGGACGAAACAGACATTGGCCCGCGCGCGGGCACTGTCTCAGGCAGGGCAGCATGCCAAAGTGCTTTCGATCACCGAACCGCTTCTGCGGGCCAATCCGAAACTATCCCAGGCCGTGACGCTGCAGAACCAAAGCTGCTATAAATTGGGCAAACGCCTCTTTCAGGAAAAACGCTACACCGAAGCCCGGCAAATGCTGGCCAAAATCCAAGGCGCCCAGCCCGGGCTGGAAAGTCTGCGCGCCGAATTGGATCAAGCCATGCGGCAACAGGCCGAGGTCCATTACCGTGATGGCGTAAAGTATTTCCTGAACGACGAACTCGAGCGTGCCGTTGAAAGCTGGCGTTTGACCCTGGAGCTGGATCCGGAACATCAGGAAGCCGCGGCCGGTATCCACGACGCCGAAACCTTGCTGCAGAAATTGAAAACCGTCGAAGAAGAGTAACGATCCCCCCGTTCCCATGAGCACGGAAGCGATACAATTTGGAAAATACACCCTCCTGGACCGCATTGCCTTCGGTGGTATGGCGGAGCTTTACCGTGCCAAGATCACGGGCGAGGAGGGTTTTGAAAAACTGGTGGCCATCAAAAAGATTTACACCCACCTGCACTCCCAGAAGGAAATGGTCAAGGCCTTCATCGACGAAGCCAAGCTGGCCGCCTATCTGCAGCACGCCAATATCGTCGAAGTCTACGATTTCGGCTGCCTGGAAGACACCTATTTCATCGTCATGGAATACCTGCGCGGCAAGGATCTGCGCTCGGTCAGCAACCGCCTCCAGGACGCCGAACAATCACTGGGGCTGAACAACAGCCTGCTGATTGCCACCTCCATCTGCGCAGGGCTGGAGTACGCGCACCAGCTGCGGGATATCGCGGGCAATCCCCTGAACATCGTCCATCGTGATGTCAGCCCTCAGAATATCTTCATCACCTACAGCGGGCAGGTCAAAATTTTGGATTTCGGTCTGGCCAAGGTCGCCGGGCGTCAATCGGCCACCGAAACCGGAACCCTCAAGGGCAAACTGGCCTATATGGCCCCCGAGCAGGCCCAAGGCAAGGTGATCGATCGGCGCAGCGATATTTTTTCGCTGGGAATCATCCTGTATGAGATGCTTTCCGGTCGACGCATGTACGAAGGCGACACGCTCAAGCTCCTGCGGCAGGCCCAGAACAGATCCTTCGTACCGCCTGAACTGATCATGCCCGAACTGCCGCAGTCGCTGCAAGGCACGCTGCACCGCATGTTGGCCTTTGCGCCGGACGAGCGCTTTGCCGACTGCAGTGAGGTCCTGAATGCACTGGAGGCCTGCCAGGCCGATTTTTCCTACCGCAGCCAGGAACGGCAGTTGAGTTGCCTGATCTGCGAACTGTTTGCCGACGACAAGGTCGAGGAGGAGCAAAGACTGGCCGAGCACCTGCGGCAGGGCGCCGATCCCATGCCCAATCCCTACGTGCGTCCGGACACCACCGAGATTGGAAACGGTTTGGACGGCGATTCAGCGCAGCGGGCTGAAGCGATGGCGGGCGCGGTCTTGCGCCGCCGGTGGCTAGCCTGGGCGGCCGCTGGTTGCGGACTGCTGCTGCTTCTGGCCGGCGGACTCTTTTTCGGCCTGAACCGTTCGGTGAGCACCGCTGAAAAAGTGGCGGAGGGCAAGGAGGCTTTCGAGGCCCGTCGGTTTGCCGAAGCGGCCGACCTGTTTGAAGACGTGCTTGCACAGAAGTCGGTCCCTCCCGGCGACGTCGAATCGCAGTACCTGACTTCCCTGGAGCGGCAGGCGGAGACCCTGATGGAAACCGACCCCGAGACCGCCCGCCGACTCTGGCGCAAGATCCTGGCGACCGCACCGGATCATGTGGCCGCGCATTACAATCTGGGTCTGCTCCATATCGGGGCTTCAGAATACCAGCCGGCCATCGCTTCGTTTCAGGCGGTTCTCAAATATCAACCGCAGATGGCGGACGCCCTGTTCAATCTGGGCTATGCCTATGCCAAAAGCGGCCAGTACGACGAGGCGGTGGCCAGCTACCTGCAGGCGGCGGCCCAGAGCCCTCCCTATCAGGACGAGATCCTGTATAATTTGGCCACGGTTTACGAGATCCAGGGTGATTGGCAAAAGGCTTTGCAAAAACTCGAAATGGCGGTAGAATTGAACCCCGACAATGAACGCGCACGTGAATATCTTGACAAGGTTCAGCGCAAATACGCCCAATCGCCATGACCAGAGCCCATCACCGCCGTGCCTGCCTGCTGCTGGCCGTTTTCGTATCGATGCTGCTTGGCGGCTGCACGACCTTCAAATCGAAGGTTGCCGTTCCACCGCCGCCGGAGCGGCCGGCCTCTTCTGAAAAGGCCTATCCGCAGACCTCCCTGACGATAGCCCATTACCGAAACACCCGCTTTTACGTGCATCAGGTTCGCTGGCCCGAAGAATCGCTCGAACGCGTGGCCCAGTGGTATACCGGCAGCGGCGCCAACTGGAAAATCCTGGCGCGCTCCACGCCCAACCTGCAGCCCAAGCGGCTGCGCAAGGGGAACGTGGTTTTCATCCCCGTCGATTTGCTCCAGATCGATACCCCCATGCCGCGGCAGTATGTGCAGCAGCAGCGTCAGCCATCGAAGACGTCTTCAGCGCCCCGCAAACAACCTACAGCGTCACCGCCAGCCCCCGAACCCGTCGAGGACGGCACGCAACCGCAACCCTACGGGCCGCGGCCGTTCCCCAAAAAAGCGAGCCCCTGATCTTTATTTTGAGATAGCCGCTAGTGTCCATCCAGAAAGGGTAGATTTTGGTTCAGGCCAAGGCCGCACAAGGGTTTGCGGTGAGGCGTACACTTGTACGCCGCAGCCGAAAACCCGCGGAGAACGCTGACCTGGGCCGAAAGATGCCTTGATGGATGGACACTACGTCTCCATCAGCTGGCAAAGCAGCCGCACGCCAAAACCGGTGCCCCCGGCCTCGCTGTAGGCCTGGGCCTTTTTGGTGTGGGCCGGACCGGCGATGTCGATATGGGCCCAGGGCGTATCTTCCACGAAGCGGGACAGGAAGAGGGCCGCGACGATGGCGCCGCCCCAGCGGCCCGGGCCGATATTGCGCATGTCGGCCAGATCGCTTTTAATGAGGTCCTGGTAATCTTCGGGCATGGGCATGGGCCAGCACCTCTCGTGGGTGTCACGGCCGATTTGCAGAATCTTTTCGCTCAGCCCTTCATCTTCACAGAAGAGCCCGGCAATGCGATCGCCCAGGGCCACGACGCAGGCCCCGGTGAGGGTGGCCAGATCGATGATTGCCCGCGGGCGGTAGCGCTTGACCGCAAACGCCAGCGCATCGGCGAGGATCAGGCGCCCCTCGGCATCGGTGTTGCCGATTTCGATGGTTTGGCCTGAATAACTGCGGACAATGTCGCCGGGGCGGAAAGACGACCCGGAAACCATGTTTTCCACCATCGGCAGGATGCCCACGATTCTTTTTTTGATGCCCAGCGCCGCCGCCGCGATGACCGCGGCCGCGACCGCCGCGGCGCCGGCCATATCGATCTTCATCATCTCGATGGCGCCGGTGGGCTTGAGATTCAGCCCTCCGGCATCGAAGGTCACCCCCTTGCCCACCAGGGCCAGGGTTTCACGGGCGCGGGACGGATGGTGATCCAGGATCAGCATTTGCGGTGGTTGGCGGCTGCCTTCCCCGACGGCCAGCAGGGCCCCCATTTTGTGACGCCGAAGCTGGCGAGTATCCATCAGGGTGGTGGCGACACCCGCCGGCTCGGCCGCGCGGATGATCATGGCCGCCAGGTCGCGCGGGGACTTTTCATTGGCCGGTAAATTGACCCAGTCGCGCGCCATCGCCGTGCCCCGGCAAATTTTTTTGATCCGGGTCAGCAAAACCCGATAGGGTCGGACGTCGGGGTCGGCCACCAGCAGACGGATGGTTTTCAAGGGCACGTGCTTGGGTTTCGATTTATAGGCCGCCAAAGTGTGGTTGGCCAGGCAGGCGCCCTCCGTTAGAGCTTCAAAGGCCTGTTCGCGTGAGATCCCCTCCGGCAGCGGCGCATCCGGAACCGCCAGGACGGCATTGCCGGGTTGGGCGTGCCAGGCGCGGCGGATGCTCTTGCCGGCGGCCTGGCGCAGTTTCTCCCGGGTAAGGTCGCCGTAGGCGCCCAGACCGATAAGGATCAGGCGCTCGACGTTCAGCCCCTCCGGCCGGTAGTGGCTGAGACAATCGCCCGCCTGGGCCGCAAAGGTTTTGATGGTTTTCACGCTGGCGGCCAGTTTTTTGATGGCCGGGGTGTGAAAAAGATTGCGGTCTTCACAGACCGGAATGATAAGGGTTTCGGCTTTGATGCGGGCTAACGGTTGGGATGTCAGTTGCAGCATGGTCATAAACCTCCACGTTCAGGATAGAGTCTGGCGTTTCAGCCGAGCGAGGGCTTCCCACGAAAAGGCCTCGCGCTGGCAGGGAAAGATGGCGTTGTTGGTATAGATCGGGTCGGCTTCCAGGTCGTAGCGCGAAACCGCCACCGCCCGCTCCCACAAGGCGGTATGGGGAATAGGGGTATAATAGGCCAGAATTGGACGAATGCCCATGGCCTTGACGCTCAAAATGGCGTCTTCCAGGGCATTCAGCGACTGGTCAGGCAGTCCCGCCAGGAGGTAGGCACCGACTTCTTGGGCGCTGAAA
>JAAUYB010034502.1_pt1 | contig 14274 bp, 12 predicted proteins | sample 7278071 | NCBI WGS metagenome assembly JAAUYB01 (sample SAMN14350121, study PRJNA611818) | marine sediment metagenome | isolation source: surface marine sediment (1.8m) | place: French Polynesia: Moorea | collected 2018-08
CTTTGGCCTTTCGCGGAACAAATGCATTAGAACCAATATTTGACTTTCGGGGGAGGCGGACGTGAAGGGGGGCAAAGTGGGGGAAAGAGAGGGAGGAAGACAGAAGGTCGCTGTGGAGTGGAGTAGGAGCGGTCAAGCAAGCAAAGCATTTAAGAGATTTCAAGGATGAGGAGGGTTTTTTTGGGAAGAAAAAAAAGGCAGGAGTGCCTTTCTTTCCACCACCTCAGCCACCCTCTTTCCTCGAACGGGAGTGGGGGCTGCGGAGGAGGGCGAATAGAACCTTGAGAATGGCAGCCAGTATTTTTCCATCCTCCCCTTCAACCACCCGAGCGGCCGAACAAGGGAGGGAGGGGGGGGAGGTAGAATTGGCCAACGTGTCCAAGATCTTGCGAATTTTGTTTCCGGAACTGTACATACGCGGCTCCCCCCCCGCGAGATGAACAACAATCGTCTGCGATTGCCTCGTCACTTCAGACGGGGGCAGACCACGGGCAGACGCCGTCCAACTAATCTCTCGGGCCCTGAGATGCCATTTTTACGCTTCCCCCAGCCAGACCACTGCCCCGCACCGACCGAGGCCGTCTCACCGGTAGGCGGGTTTTCATCGCCAGAGGCCAGCGACAACCTTCAAGAGGACGGCGGCGGAGGAGAGAGAGGGAGAGGGGGAAATAATGGCGAGGCGGCCGTGACTCATGATGCTCAATTCGAGGCGGGGGAGGGGGAGGGGAGGAGCCCGAGGCGGAAAAAGCGAAAAGAGCCAGGCTGGAAACCACCTAAGCACACCGCATGCACCCTCACAAAGTTGCTTAAGCTCGAAGGGTAACTTAAAAAATGCATTCCCTGTCCTTAACGGGAGGAAATTGTTTTATACTGCAGGTTCGAAATACAGGACGATGAATGACAAAGGGGGAAACGATGTGAATTATTCTTGAAGGGGGGGGGTCTGGAAGGGGTCATTGAGGTTGCGCGATTAAAAAGAGAAATTCTTTCGTTTTCTTTTTCGCGCAGGCGCCAAAGAATACTTTTCACGTCAAAACAAAAACGGTGAAATTTTGACAGGCATCGACAGATTCGACACCGTTCGGGCTTTGTCTTTTTTTCTGGTCTCTGAGGTCAAGGTCAAGGTCACTTCCACTCTGCGAGGTCACAAAGGCCTCCCGTCGAGATGTCCACTCCTCCCTTTTGTCCCCCTTCAGAGGCGGACCCCGGTCTGGTCTCCCCTAGCAGCACCATGACCACCGGGACGGCCGCCGCCGCCGCCGCCGCCGACTCCTCCTCCGCCGGAGATGCCCCTGACCCACTGCGGGAGGCCCAGGACGAGGACCTGTTCATGCTCGTGCTCTTCATCGAAGAGGGTGAGGACTGAGGAAACCCGTCATGTCATTCCCTGAGTTGTATTGCAGGCTTCCCTTTTGTCAGGCACCCGCTTCGGCGGCCTCTCCATCCCGCCCTACCCGTCCACCTCGGTGGTGTGCGCGGTGGACTTCGAGGAGAGGATCGAGTCCAACCCGGTGCCCCTCTCGGACAGGCCCTCCTTCAGGGAGGAGGTGGCATTCAGGATCACCAAGGCAGAGTTGGTGGACAGCATGGCAGGGAAGGAGGCCATCAGCATCGACGTAAGTAGCGGATTGCTCGGCCGAGGAAATGCAGGAATGATGAGATCATGTCTCGACTTCAGGTTTACTTGGTGAACAGTGGGAATCCCTCCTCTGAGCGTGTTCGCGTGGGGTCACAGAGGATCTTCGTGGACGGCGCCAAGCCGGTCAGGACAGACCTCAACGGATCCATACTCTACAAGCTCACAAAGAAAAAACTACTTGGTAGGGAAAAGGCCCCAATGGACATTTCGGCGCAGAATTTAGCACTCGTATTTCTCCCAACTAGGCGGCGAGGTGCGGTTCCCCAACATCCCCTGCCTGAAGACGTCTCTCGTCTACGAGGCATGGTCGCCTCCGAACGAAGGAGGCGGAGACAAATCTCCAGCCAGGAAAGAGGAGGAAGAGGAGCAAGGGCAAGCCGGAGCAGCCGAAGGAGTCGAGGCACATAACGGCGGGAATGTGGCCAACGATGCTCTAGGCCAAGGCGGAAGAGACGCGGATCCCGCCGCCGTCCCTACTCGCCTGCATCCTGTCCACGACGGGGCGAGGGGGTGCTTCGTCCTGGGTGACGGGGCGAGCGCAGACGCACTCTTCAAGCTCACCATCCAGATCATCCACGCCAAAGACATCGATAAAGTATGCAAGATCTTCGAGTAATGCGCGACAAGTGGTCGAAAATATAAGACTTTCATTTCTTTCTCTTAGGCCCTTCCCAAAGACTTCAAGGCTCCCTCCGAGGCCTCCTCCGACTTTTACTTCCGCTTCGAGATCTTCCGCCAGAGCGCCATCCAGACCGCCGGGTTCTCCGACCCGTCCGCCCCGGAGTTCGTGGCGGAGACGGTGGCCATCCGGGTCATGGCGTCCTTCCCGGACCTTCTCCGGTTTCTCGGCCCGGGTGGAGAGGCAGAGCCACTCCGAGTTGGTCTAGCCTGTAGGGGGATGGAGGCAGAGGAGGGGAACCTGGCTTTGACGATGATCCCGCTGGCGATGGATGGGGCGACGAGAGAGTCGCTGGAGGCGGGGGAAGAGGCGGAGGTGGAGGGGTACGCCTTTTTCCCGACAGGCCAGGAGGAGGAGGAGGAGGAGGCCTCGGAGACCGAGAGGCCGCGCATTGGGTACGCGGTGAAACTGTCTTGTCTTGGGTGGGAGAAACGTGGCGGAGACGCCGCTTCAGAGGGAGCAGAGTCCGAGGCCGCCGCCCTCGCCGACGGTGAAAGTGCTTCAATGCCGGCCGTGGCGTCAAGGCAGGGGGAGGGAGAGCCCGAGTGGTCCAAGCACCTGGAGAGGGAGGTCGTTGAGCTGGAGGAATGGAAGCTGAAGCAAAAGCAGCAGTTCAACGAGCGGGTAAGAGTGTTCAATTCAGAAAAGAGAAGGGAAAAGGGTCTTTTAGGTATATGATTTCTCCCCCTGACAGTTGCGTGAGCAGGAGAAGAGCCAGGACGCCATCCTGACGAGGGAGTTCCGCGAGCGCGAGGAGGAGCGGGAGGGGGTGTATAGGGCCAAGATGGAGGAGCTGACGGCGCTGTCGGAGGAGCTCAAGTCAAAGCTGTCGGTGGTGACGCGGAGGCAGCAGCAGCTGGAGAGGAGGGAGAGGGCGGTGGAAGAGAAGGAGAGCGGGCTTCTAAAAAAGGAGGAGGAACTCGGCACGGTACGCTACCCCTGAATTCTCTACTATGTTTGTACCACTTTTGGTTCATCCTCATCTGTTTAATAGGTAGGGAACGCCATGTCGGCAGAGGGCAAGAGGCGCCTGGCCAGACTGGAGCAGGAGAAGAAGGAAATCGGTAGAAAACTCACGAGGGCGGAGGAGGAGGCCGAGGAGGCCAAGGCGACCGCGAAGGAGGCCGGCAAGGAGAGGGAGAGGGAACTCAAGAGGGCGGAGCAGGAACGGAGGGCGGAGGAGAAGCGGATAGCGAAGCACAAGGAGGAAGTGGAGAGGGCGGCGGAAGAGAGACTGACAGAAGTGCTGAGAAGCAAAGACGCCTACAAGGAGGTAACATAAAAAAGTCCCTTTTTACGCTTGCGAATTGCTGCAATTTTGTTGATGTGTTTAGGCTTGGGAAAAGGCTGAGGCGGAGCTGCAGATGCTTCGAGACGAGCGAGAGAGAGAGAAGGACGACCGTCTGCGGGCGGCGGAGGACGAGCTGAGGACGCTGAGGACGGAGGTGGAGCAGCACCGGGCCAGGGAGCAGGTCATCAAGAGGAGGGGCTTCGGGGTCCCGGCGGCAAGCCCAGGGGCGGCTGCCGCAGGCGCTGGGGGCACGCCGCTCGGGCTCCTCTTCCCGCGCGATCGGGCCTCGACGGCGGCCTCCACGCCCGGAGGGGGAGAGCATGAGGCTGAGGCGGCCGCCCGGATGCTGAGGGAGATGCGCGAGCGTCGGGGCCGCCTGGTGGGGACGGGATGCTACGGCGACGCCGACGACGTGGTCAGGCTGCTGGACGAGGAGATTCGCAAGATGGAGCGGCAGGTGGACGGGGTCACGGGGGAGGAGGAGGAGGGATCGATCTCGGCCTCAAAGAAGAGGAAGTCAAACGACGCGTGAAGGAAATATTAACGCGTGAAGGAAATATTATTGTTTTCTTTGCATTCAAGGAAACGAAATGTCCAGGTTTACTGATTGCCCCTGTTGTCTTGACCCTCTTTCGTGGTCTATATCACTTGTTAAAACCATTGCAATGCTGTGACGGATTGTATCTATTTCTGAGGAATTATACAGTACAAATGAAGTTTCAGAATGATCCATTACCCCTCGTCTAAGATTTACGTATACCTGTCTGTTCTTTTTCTGCTGTTGTGCAATGAAATATTCACTTACCGGTAGTTTTCTACCCTTTTCTGTGCTTAATCACGGTATGTTACACAGTCAACAGAACTTTTCTTTCAATTCCACGATGTTTTCATGCTGCGGTTAGTCTTATGCGCGCGCCCACAGCTTCGATTACGTCACTTACGAACGTACGGTACGGCCCGTATCCGTACGCCTTGTTATGAAAGCCTCTCCCTCCGACCAGCGTACGCCCCTACCTGGGACGAGAGAGAGAAGTCGTACGCACGTTCGGTTGGCCTCTGAAGCGAAGGGGGTCACAGCGCGATAGCAAACAGGACAAGCTGCACTTCACACATCCCTGTGCTGACTTGGCTACGAAAGCAACAGGGATGTCCGGCTTCTTGGAGTCCGTTGGCAACGTGTGCAAGGGCACTCTGGTGGTTCTATGCACGCCCGTCCTCATCCCGCACGCCGTGTACCGCAACAAGTGCGCCAGGAGGGTCCCCTTCGCCGCAGAGATTGAAGATGAAGCCATGGACGAAGGGGTGAGGAGGAAAAGGCAAAGCAATTTAACAAACCGGGGGGACTAAGCCTTGCGTTCTATCATATACACTGTTCAGAGGAGAAAAGAGCTACGGGAGCGGCGGCGAGAATTGCTGGAAGGAATGCAGGTATGAAAAGCTACTTTCGGGGAAAAGGGCGTTTGTGCACACCTATGAATAATGAACTAGGACCTGATCGGAGGGCGCGCCAACGAGTCCGCCGAGTCTCGTCTGACGGAGGACGTCGAGTTCGAGGACCCCTTCCAGCGCTACCGCGGCCGCCGCGAGATGACCAAGCTGCTGGCCTTCTGCAGGAAGCATTTCAAAGAAGTTGACTTTGAAGTCAGGCGGGAGCTTCACGCGGAGAGCGAGGTCCTCATGGACTGGACGCTGCACATCAGGCTGTCCTCCACCACGGTCCACCTGCCAATGTACACGCAGGTGACTTCATTGTACTGTTGAGGGTGAAGCTGCTTTTGACGATGATGCTCTTTTGTCCAACGTGCAGATAAAACTCGCTTCGTCCACTACTTACGGCAACTACCGAACTGAGAACGTGTGCAAGATCCAGGAGAACTGGAACGGCAGATCCCTCAGCGACACCAGCAACACCACGCCAAGGTACGGCGGAGGTTGTAAATTTTTGTTTTCGTTGCTTTTCTCAATCCGACAGTTGTTGCAGATTCCTTGGCTGGTTGCAAATGGGCCTGAGGAGAGGCGTCGGCTGGTTTGGTTCGAAGCTCATATGAACCTGATCCAAACTGTTCATTACATATTTCCTACATTTGGAATTGTTAATATATCATTATTTGCTTAACTGAAGCTAGGCGCGAGCAGAAAAAAAACTAAACTCGTACCTCATCTGTATTTACAAGTTTATTTGTAATAAATACTGCTCGGCGGAATGGTAAATAAATGTTGGCCCTTTATGGCCCTCCCTCGTTTATACCATAAACTCTGTCCTTTCTTTTCCTCTTGGATGATCGAAGCTCTATAAAAACTGAGATAAAACTTGGGAAGAGAGAGATTGTGTCTTCTTTTCTTCTTTGCTGGCGTTTCGCTTGGCGCCGTGGAGCGGCGGCGGAAACGCGGCGGGTGTAGAAAGATCCCGGGGAAAAAAACTTTTGCATGCCAATGTTTTCCCCCGGGTCCGGTGTCGCACCCGCCCGCCCTGGGTCTTGTTTCACAGGATATCTTTGAATCAGAAACTAGGGTCCCTTTTCACGCCCAGTATGGTTTCTTCTTCAAGCTCCGGCAAAAAAATAGAAGCGGAACCGAAGAGAAGATGTACTTAGTGTCCTGATTGGCCTCTTTCGCTGGCAAGGTTTATTCCCTGCCGCGATGGGGATTAGTTTGCAGTCCTGTGTAGCTTTCTTGTCGTCACGCGTTAGAACGTCTTTCTAGTTATTTCTTGAGCAATATCTTGAACGTCGTGTGCTCTTGGGGGAGAGTCTCTAAATGATGCACTTTTCGCACCTGACAGTGTTCACCTCACTCGGCTCTTGAAGGGCTCACAACTTTTTGTAGCTACTAGCTAGTCAATCTCGATCAGTGCAACAAACATCCCTGACCCGTCACGGAGAAAACGGGTTTCAGACTTTCGAGGAGAGACTTTCTAGAAGAGAAAATTTCGAAGAAAGAAGAGACGAAAGTTGATTTTTAGTCACTAACGCAAAGCACCATTTAAGTTTTCTCCCCCGCAGGAAACTATCCCTTCTTTTCTGTACGTGTCTCACTCAAATGAAAGACTCTCTGTTCTTCTCCTCGTCTTCCTCTTCCTCCTCCACCGTGCTGTTGAGGCTGCAGCTGGCGCTGGCGCTGGAGAGGAGGTCGCCGTCTCCTCCTACCGCGGCCGCCGCCGCAGTAGCCGCTCCGCCGCCGCCGCCCGCGGCCGCCACGCCCGCGACCGGCGTGACCGACACCGGCGGCTGGTCGACCTGCGCCTCAATCTCCGAGAGCCTCCTGTCCACGTCCTTCTCCGTCTTGACCAACTTTAGGTTCATTGTGGCATTGTCTCCCTCCAGGCACTTTATCCTCTCCCGCAGCCGCTTGATCTCCAGCAGCAGCTCCTCCTTAGGCCCCTGCTGCTGCTGGTGCCCCGCCGCAGACGACGAGGCACCAGGGGAGGGTGAGGGAGAGGAGTGCTGCTGCTGTTGTTGTAGGAGGTGCTGCTGGTGCTGTTGTTGCTGGTACTGCTGATATGGATGGTGAGGGGGAGGCGGTTGCTGAACAGTAGGAGGTTGCTGGATGTTGTAGCCTTGGTCTATGGAAACTGCGGGTGTAAAAAGAGTACACAAAAATATTATTGCTGGACTGGTCGTCGAAAAAGTTTGCGCATTGCACTTTTGAGAGAAAGGGGAAAATGCTGGCAGAATGCACAATTGCCTAAGTAGGCGGGCTCCGCTCTCCTAGAGTCTAAAAATAGACATTAGACAACCCTTGGTGGGGCTAGTACTTTTCGAAGCAGCACAGTTACATACCGGAAAATCAAGCTTTCACTGCACGCGCCCGCGTAATAGCGCTGGCAAGTTCAATGGGAGGGAACAAAATTGCATATCGAATATCTGTCTCTCTCTGGCTAAGCCCGCCCGTTCCTCCCACTCTCCCCTTTATCAGTGGAGATTCATTCCGTTCTTTTGTCCCCTTTCTAGGTAGAATTTCACAATTTGTGTCCTTGCCTGAGTAGTTGTAGGGGTGGGCAGCGATGGTGGTGTTGTGCTGCCGCCACTGTGGACCTCCTCCAGAACCGGACGAGCCGTTGTCTAGGTGATGGTAACAAGAAAAAACGGGTTGACAACGCACGACCAATGCTTTTTCCCCCTGACTATTTAAAGAACTTGTTTCGACTTTTGCTCCTTCCTGGTCTACATCATGCATGCAATTACGCAAAAAGTCCGATGATGGCCGATACAAAATACACACACGTGACTACCACGTACATTGGATGTTGCTGCCCCGCTGCCAGCTGTCGCCGGGATTTTGCTGCTGCTGTTGCTGCTGTTGCTGTATGAATTCGTAGGTTGCTGGCGGCGCCGGCGAGATGGATGCCGAAGTCTCCGGCGTGGGCGTGGCGGCAGTGATGGTGGTCATGGGCATGGGTGGGCCCGGGTAGCCGCCGCCGCCGCCGCCACCGCCGAGGTGGTGCGGCTGGTGTTGCAGCTGGTGGTGGTGGTGATGGTGATGGTGCTTGCCTACATTTGTGATGTGTGGGTATAAAGGGAATACGTACTCAAAACCGAAACACGCCAAAAAGATAACAGGTTCTCTGTTTTGGTTCGTAATGTACAAAGTATTCTGTAAATACCGACCATATGTAATGTGTATACAATACGGTTCCCGATTTACACCATTACCCCAGGCCACGCACAACAATACAGAAGGTAGTTCCAATTATACCACAACAACCCGTACGCCGTCTGTACAGCACTATGAACTTCTTGTAAGCCGAATTCTAGACGTTTGCTCAGAAGACTCACCAGGTCCCGAAGGTCGTCGCACGACTACTCCGGGGATTTGCTGTTGTTGCTGTTGCTGCTGAACTTGGTCGGGGACACTTGCTGCTCCAGGTGCCCCCACGTGCGTCTTGCTTGCCAGCGTGCTCCTGGAGGAGAGGTCCGAGTGAGGCGAGTCCGTGTTCTGCCTGCTCAGGCCGCTGTTGTTGGTGGCGCCCCCTCCGCCTCCTCCCCCGCCGACGGAGGACACTGAGTGGTGCTTGGAGTGGTGTTGGTGTTGGTGGTGATGGTGGTGGTGGTGCTCGGCGGGATTGGCGCTGGCCTGGCGACCGTTGTCGAGGTGGGAACTGCTGCAAAGATATTGTGTAGGTCGAGCAACATATTTTGAACAACTTTCGACAGAAAAACAATTCCCCGTCTTCCCACGGCCACTTGCGCAAACGGATTCAATTACGGGGTTGTATGGCCGGAATGGCGTCGTTCCGGGATACTGGCTGTCTTGTGTTAACCAGCAGCCCTGACTGCTCGCCCAGAGGGAAGGGGGTACAGAAATAGCGTATAATACTGTGCCGTACAGAGCAGAGTAGCAACATTACGGAGAAAGGGAGGGGGGACGGCCTTATTACGGGCAAAAAGAGTGGGGAAAGGGGAGGAGGAAGGGCTTTCCCCGCCGCGGATTCTCCACACTCATTCCCTCTCCTCTTTTCTTCCCAGGAAATGAGGGTGCTTTAGTCGACCTCCCCTCTCCTCTTCTCTCCCCCCCGGTTTCCAAGTACGTCTGGCGCGGCAAAGAAATGTGGCCTTGGCGGTCGGACGAAGGGGAAAGAAAGAAGGAGGGGAAAGGGAAAATACAGAGGCAATGCGCTCTCGCGTCTCATTTAATGCCCCCCTTTTCCTCCCCCCCTTTTATTATACCGTAGAGGAAGGACGTGGGCGTTCGTACGCGGAAGGAGGAGGAGGAGGACGCGGCGCCGTCCGTAATCAATTTACCCCCCTCCTTCCTCCTCCCCCTTTCGCGGAGGAGCCTCCAACTGAGCATCGCAGCAGCTCTCTCCTCAGAACGGGCCGCGATGAGAAGGGGGGGGGGGATTTACGGTCCCCGCGAAGCAACACTTGCGGCTTCTCTCTGTCTTGTCTGTCTTTTCGTGAGGCGAAACAATTACTGCGAGGGGAAAGAAGAAAGAGAGGGGATTGGATGAGAAGAGGGCGGGACGTCAACAAGGTGATTTCGTAAAGGAGATTCGATTTTGCTCCCTTTCTTCTCCTGTGGACGATTGAGTGAGAAGCACCATGTTTAGTTTTCGGTGCATGACAAAGTGATGTATTGAAGAGGGAAGCTTTTGTCTCTCGAGTGCATGTTAGCGTTCAAGGGTTTCAACACACGAGCTTTGACTGGTAATGTTGCCTTGGGCCTGAGCGCAACCGCGTATTTTTGCTGCTTCGCCTCTGCATTAATATTTTCCAAGGAGCCTTGAAAAACTGCCGCATTTTGCGACAGAGCTGCCTAGCCTCTCCTTTCTTCTTTTTTCTGGGTAACTTTTTTGCGTCCCTCTCCTCCTTCCCCTTTTCCGCTTCAAGGTGATTTAAGACGCAGAGAGTCGCCTTCGCCGCCGCCCAAGAATAATTTTTGAACAGGGCTCCTCGTCCTTGTTGTATCATCTTGTATGTACCGGCAGTGTAGCATCTCCCTTCTCCTCCCTTTTTTTCTTGCCGCTGCTTGTCTTTCTTTGTTTATGGGTGCCCTACTGTATTGTAGTCTTGGGTATGCGAAAGCGAGCAGGGGCGAATCTCCTCGCCCCCCTCCCTCCCCAAAGCCCAAGCATGCTAGGGAGCGGAAGAGGAGATGCCCTTCCCCCCTCTCCTCTGGCATTCTGATGCTTTCACGCGCCAAAAGTTTCCCCTTCCTCTTCCTTCGTCCTTTCCGCCCTGCTCTGACAAACAAGCAAAGCATCTTACGTCCCCTTCCCCCGTCTCCTATTCTCTCCCTCCCTCTCCCTCCCTCCACTCTTCCACTTTCCTCCAGTACTTTTTCCCCCAGAGGAACCGAATTCCCCCGCGGCGTGCTATGCCATCCAACCTTAGCTGCTACATAGTACAGTACATCGTAAGGTCTGCCTCAACAGCACCTCCCTCAGGAACGGGAAGGGACGGATGGGAAACGTGAGCGCTTTCACGATGACGAGAGAGGGCCTTCCCTCCCCGCTTCACCCCTTCTCTTTTGAGGCGGATCTCCAAGTCAGGAAAAGAGGGAGGGAGGCATGAATATTCTCCTCCTCCCTCCCTCCCTCCCTCTTTCACCCCTTCTACACATTCAGCCGTCGTCGCCGTTTTAATGGGGAGAAAAGAGAGGGGGGGAAGGGAAGCTGCTCTCCCTCCCTCCCTATTCCCAGCCGCCGCGGAGGGCAAAGGAATAATGGCTCCATAAAAAGTGGGAGGAAAGAGGTCGCTGCTCTCTCTCTCTCTTCTCTGGGTTGGTGGTGGTAGTGGCGGCGGCGGGGATTCAATTTGTCCGCTTTTTCGCTTTTCCTTACTTCGACTCTGGCGAGACGTCTGTGGTGGCCGTGGCCCCTCCCCCGTGCTGGTGGCCTCCGCCGCCGCTTCCTCCGCCGCTCGGGGGAGGCGACTTGTAGAGGGGCATGGGTGAGACCCACATCTCCTCCAGGGGGATCATACCGCTGCTCTCCACAAGGCCTGGGAATAGATGGCGCTGGTAAAACTATCCACGTTTTAGTTCATGTAAGGAAATTACCTGGTGTAGATTCGCTTCGTGGAAGAGCGGCTGCAGGTGGAAAAGAGAAAGGAGAGAAAACGCTTGGTTATAGGATAGCCTCTCAATCGTACGGTGGTACGCTCTGTGGCGGACTCTTGACACTATCAACATGCTGCATCTGGAGGGCCTGGCATGGTTAGACGGGAGGGCAGCGCTTAGACTCTTCTTTCGGGGTGGGGCTCCACAGATTGATTTTCCCTTCGTTGGCAGGACGACTCTGCGCTTTCACGATCGAGTGCGAAAAGCCACTAAATTTCCCTCTCTGCCTGCGGCCAGCGATCCCGAAGAGAGCGGGAGAGGAGGTGCCGAGTTAGCGCGCAATTTACGATCCCCCATATATTACCCAGCCCTGCCGGCCGACCGACTGTCGAAAACAGAGAGAATCTGTCCTTTCTCTTTCTACACATCCAGCGGCGGCATTGGTGGTCTTTCCCCTCCTCTTGATATCCTTCCCTCCTCTTTTCAACATTAGGCCACGGTATTCTCCCCCCCTCTACTCTTCGAATGGAAGATATGCGTACGGAAAATAAATTGTCCGTTTGGATGCAAAATTGCGGAGAAAGCCTCCATTCAGAAGCGTTTTCGAAATAAGCCTTCTCCCTGAATGAGGATTTGTCTTCGGATGTTTTAAAAGAGCGCAAAACTTTCGGGCTGGAGACTCCTTTCCCCCTCTCCTCTCCTCGGTCTCTCCAACTTTGCGCTGCATCACTCCGGAAAGAGTTTGGGGCAAGACCGAAACTCTTTTTTACTCCCCTCTCCTTCTTATCGGCGCCAAGAAAAAGCCCCGCGCGAAAGGGAATTGCACAGTCATTTTTTCTCGCGAAAGAGATAAAAAGAGATCCATTTTTTCTGGCTCGTTCTAAAGCTTTGAAAGGATGAAAAAGGACGACTTAAAGCAAGTACTCCAATTTCTAAACTCGAGGAATTGAAAAGCCCCTTTATAGGAGAGCTTTTTCAACAACTGGTACTGTTCTACCTAGGGGTTACCCAAAATACTGTATATGGGAGCCTACTTTTAAAATGAGGCAAGATGGTATTGTAAATGTATTCTAAGAGTAATAGTTCTATCTATGCCCCTTTTTCTGCCCACTTGCAAGGAACGAGAAGATAAGCTAATTCCGTCGCGAATTTCTAGCTCGTTATGCGAATTCGAAGGCAAGAGAGGGAAGGGCGGGTTTCGGAGAAAGTGTCCAAAGTTGGGATAAGTTGGGGAAAGACTGGAAGGGCAACCGACGGAAGAGGATAGGGGCAGACTCCAAGGCACAGCGGGAAAAGACAAGGTCTGGATTTTAGGACCCCACAAAATTCCCGCTCAGGTCCCCGCGGCAGGCAAGGGCTCGGATCTGGCACGGCCGGAGCCGCAAGCCGTCGTTGAAATAGTACGTACTCAAAACGTGAGAATTTTCCTGTTCGGGATATTACAAGCACTTGTGTTTCCCCTCACCTTTTTCCAGCGGCGCCTTCTTGTACTTTTCTAGCCTCTTAACTGCGATTGCCTCCAGCCTGACCCTGGCGGCCGGGTAGTCCTTCAGCACGTCCCACATGTCCTTCTTGTTCAGCACGAAGAGGTCCGAGTAACCCACGGAGCGGACGGACGCTGTGCGACGGTTTCCTGAAATAAACACACCCGCAATAATGAAATATAAGTATGTCTTTTCAAGAAAGGATGTTGTCCCCTTCGACTTATTTCCCGTGATTGCTCAAGCGTATATTTTACCGCAAAGTATCGCAAGGTATACGGCCGTCATACCGTACGTGTGTTGTGTGGGCCTCGAGGCGACATCATGGTCCTCCTCTCATCTCGTTGCCTTCATCCTATCTCCCCCTCCCCTCTTAATTAAGTGCCTCCTCTCCTCAACCTCGCCGGTCTCGACAACAACAATATTCTCCCCCCCCCCGGTGGACGGACCGGTCGACCGCCCTCGCTTATGGCGAGAGATGCTCCAAGGTTGCAGCAGGTACATAAGATCGAAGGAGTAGGAGGGTATAAAAAAGGGAGGATGAAGAGGGAAAGGAAGGTAGGGCCTTCTTATAAGGTCAGGGCGGTTGGTTCGATCTGCCTACATCGATCCCCTTTGGATGACGTAGCAGCAGCCTCAAAGTATTCGGCCTCCGCAAAAACGCGACTGAGAAGATTGAAAAAGGGGAAAGTTGCAAGGACGAACCTGACGTAAACCTCTAAAAGTCTTCGAATTACGAATGCGCATGTCACATGCACTGACCTGCGGTGCCCATGTTGAGTATGGATATCTCCCCGAAGTAGGAGCCGGCCTTGAGCGTGGCTAGGATGGTCTTGCCCTCGTCCGCCACCACCTCCAGCCGGCCGCGAGCGCAGATGTACATCTCCTTGCCAACCTCGCCTGTAAAGAAGACATGAAAAAAGTGTTTCTAGTCCGCAATGTCTCCCACATGAAAAGTGGGTCACAGATTCGACCTTGCTGCACGGATTATTTGGCACCTTTCAGCACATGATGAGCTGCCAAGCGCGAGGCAGATGTGTCTTCCAAAAGAATGGAGTCATTGGGAGACTCCTATGTATTCCGGGAAATAGAAAGCCTAAGGAAACAATCCCTCTTGTTCCCCTCACGTACGCAGACGCATCTTTCTTCATATTTATCTATGAGGATTTCCCTCTTCGACGGCCCCTCCTTCTCCCCCTCCGCCTCCGCCTCAAGGGTAAAATAGGAGAGAGAGTGCCGTAGAAAGGACGACGCAAAGGGGAAGAGGAGGAAGGGACTGCGGCGGCGGAGGCGGCGGCGCTGCCGTCATAAATCATTTACTAAACTGCCTTCCCTTTTCCCATCCTTCTCCTATTCCTCCTCCCGCTCCCATTTCCCTCTTCCTTCTCCCGCACTTTTTGAAAGAGGATGGAGAGGAGACCGAGAGGGGGGGGAGAGCATGTGCAATTCAAATATCCCTTCCTCTCAAGCCGCCGCGAGCGGAAGGGCGGGGAAAAGATGAGAGCTATGAAGAAGGAGCCCTCTTCCCCCTTCCCTTTCGTTCGTTCGAACTCCATTCGCCTACTTCCAGCGCTCGACTTTCTATTCGAAAAATGAAATGGGGGAGGAGGGCTGTAGGAGCGCTCTCTCTCTCATCATGAACGTAGTAGCTGCCTGGAGTCCTCTCCCCTTTCCCCACAAAAAA
>JAAUYB010058233.1_pt1 | contig 14270 bp, 16 predicted proteins | sample 7278071 | NCBI WGS metagenome assembly JAAUYB01 (sample SAMN14350121, study PRJNA611818) | marine sediment metagenome | isolation source: surface marine sediment (1.8m) | place: French Polynesia: Moorea | collected 2018-08
AATGTCTGTTTTCCAAAGAGTGCTGGTGCTCCTCCTCTGAGCCACCTGCATCGTCAGCGACCTCTGACGGCGACTGCACCAAACCGTGCACAGGTGACGCGTCCCTAAACTGTGGCGAGGCCTGGAGGGCAAACGTGTACAAGTACACGGAAGAACAGGAAGGTCTGATGATGTTTTGATGTATCGAATCAAAAAGTTTTTGCTCGATGAATTGGCAGAGAGAATATTTTCAGTTGGTGTATTTGAAACAACAGTTTTCTTTTAATTACTCGAGAAGACTGTTCATGATTGATTCCTAAAACAGACTAACAACACGTTTTTCTCGTTGACCTGACGGCTTCGAAGCCTTTTCTGTACTCTGCATTTCATAACTGAAGAATTTTCTGTACTAAATCACCGTACTGAAGTCATCTCAGTAGAAAGACACTAATCGTTTGAAATTCCCTTGCAATCTCAGTGCGGTGCGCCTCTCCCCCCACCCAGCTCGCCAACGCCGCTCACGGAGGCGCAGACGCAGATTACCAGGAAGGGCACAACTTGACGTGAGTGTCGCCGCAGACCCTTCAAGTATATTTTAGTTCAAGGTTCATAGTGCAATGCACACTACACGAGAAACAAATAGGACACGAATATAATTCTGCAATTATTGGGGTAAGTTAATCGATCGCGAGTTCAACCATGCATATTTTTATTGGTATAATGATAACACATCATAGCTTCCTTTGGGATTCCGTGCTGTCTGTCATATAATTTCAGATTGGAAAAAGATTTGTTGAAGGATCAAAAAGGGCTTGGAAAGAACCATTCGTTTTTGGCCGCTAGGAACTTTTCGGCGCTCAAATGCACAATGCAGCAAAGCGGAGGAGAATACAGGGCCTTCATCCGTGTTATTGGCAATCGGTGCAAAAATAAATGTGCATCGCAAAAATGACAACCACTACTGCGCGGTATCTCGGAAACAAGAAAGGGATTCTTTCACTGATCTGCGGCAGCAGCAAGCAACGACATGTTCCGTCTTTCTCTTTTCTTCTTTCCAGGCCGTTGGTCTCAACGTCTTCTCCCTTTTTCCCTTTCTAGGCCGTTGCTTCTCTCTCTCTCCCATCTCTCTCCCATCTCCCTTATAGTGGGTCGACCTTTTTTGGTACACCCTTCAGAAATGGAAATAGGTTTCTTGATTTTATTCGAGGTATATACAAATTTGTAGCACTATAATACTAATATACATATTTACGTATTCGATACGTAAAGGTAACAATGTAATCACTAAAGGCCACATTTTCGAGTACCATTTCATCACGAGAATAAAAAGTGTTTGATAATTTTACGATTACATCATACCGTTTAAACGAACACCTCTTTCTCTTCTAATAGCATACTCCTTTATTTTCCTGAGGTGTGCATTGTAACTCTGAAGAAAAAAGAAAGAACTGCGGACATCTCTTTGATCTAATTTTGCCTTCTTAATTTTTTCTGCATCTCCGTCGCCATCTATTGAGAAGAATGAGGGAAGGAGTAAGCGATAGTGGCGACCCCTTTCTGTCTTCTTTGCGCATTCGCTACCTCTAAATGCCAATCAAGCTATCAATCACATCGTCCATCGTATAATTTTCTTTTTTTCTCCTTGAGGTCCGTTGGATAACCTCCTTCACTGTTCCGGGCGTTAAGAAAGACTCTTCTTTCCTCTTTCAGCCGTTGGAGAAAGACTCTCTCTCACTTACTACACAAGTTACTGAAACAACTGCTCTAGTTTCTTTTTCGTCCTAAAAGAAAGGGCTGCGTTAAAACGCAATACTCGACAGTGTTTTATAATTAATATAATATGTCTATTTTTTATTTTCATTTCCTTTATTTTGGAATATCTATGTCACAAGCAGAAGAAGTTAAGGGAACTCGTTGTCGTGCTTTCTTTTCTCATGTCTATCTATGAAAAAACGGTGCGGAACACGTTGTCGTGCTTTCTCATGTGCCAGCTAACCGTACCATTATTGATCGGCGTCCTCTTCATCACAGGACTTTCCGACGCTCTCAGCGCTGTGCAGCAGTCGTCTACAACACGGCACCAAGACTACTTCACCGTCAACTGAAACACTGAATTGAAGTACTGACAAAACAAAGCCCTTTATATGGATATGGATAACGAGGAGCATGCAGCGTGTCAAAATTTAGCGGAGGTCTATACTACAATAGAAAAGAACGTACGTACAAGTAAAAATATTCAACTCTATATTCTCTAATATATTCTTTTCCAGGTGGAATTGTATATTCAACTGGAGGCGGGCGATCGAAGAAGATGCCTTGGATGCTTTTTATTCGTAAATTATGCCTGTCTCTGTTGGTTGGTCCGTACTGATGTGCGATTAGCCAGAGATTGCTTTTTTTGCCGCTGCCAAAGTATTTTAAGTCATAAAACAAAAGCACCTGCAAAACAACGTTCAGTCATTGGAAATAACTTTTCTGACATTTATTTTATATGCTCTCCCTGTTTGGCTCCAACTGATGCAAATCGTTGTCAAATTTCGTGTTTACGACGTCTCAAAGGTAAAGTAGTAAAGTAGTATAATATGTCAGTATAATCATAATCATAAGCGAGAAGCAAGCCTTTCCTCTGTTTTTGACTTTTTTTTCAGGACGATGCTGGCCACAAATACACAATGAATGCTTTCCTTTTATTAAACGTTGCAAAGTAATGAAAGTAAAATGGCAAAACTTTAAACATGAGGAACTCAGTTATATTGATTGTATACCAGCAGCTGGTGAAGCTGTTAGGATAAATTGGTTTCAAAAAAGACATGAGAAGCGCAAAAAAATTATTTTACAGCTTAAGCGTGGTAAGAAAAATTGGAAGAAACCTAGTGGTCCCCGTAAAATCAGCTGGCAAAAGCTGCGTCAATTCCATGACCGTATTTCTTTATGTCAACTTTCTAATATACGTAGGACGGAGTTAGGTATGTATACTAGACTTGAGATTAAATGGATTAACAAAACTTTTCGTACTTTACGACAACGATCACAAGACTTTCATGAAGAAGATATTATAGATGAAAGTGAAATACTTTTTGAATTCAGCGAGTCAGCTTTAGCTTAAGAGAGAAACAATTTATGAATGATAAATATACAAAAAGAATGTTCTTATTATAGAGATGTATGTGTTATGTCTCTCTTAACATTTAACATAGTTAAGTACAGTTGATACGGCGTAGGAGGGGTAGAAACCGGTGCGACAGCGCGAAAAGGAACTCTTTTACGTCAACAATATTTTGTAAATTTTAAAAGCAATTTGTGCAATCAGTTTTTAGAAAACTCCCAATAAAGGGACTGGGGTACTCGGGCCCCTTGCCCTTCTGCCCCCTCCCTTCCCGTGCGCACGGATGGAGGATGTATAGCACTTAGAGAAAGTAGTCACTTCAGCCATTTTTATGGCGGGCGGACCTACTACGGAGGAAATGGGAAATATAGGAAATTCGAGATAAAATAACCCTTTATTCCGAGTTACGACGTAGAGAAAAACACACATCTTACTTTTCCGTCTTCTTGAGGAAAAATGAATGTTCGCAAGCAGGCGTTATAGGGAAGGCTAGACAGAGGCGAAGCATCAATCAAGACATATTTTAAATCGTGCTTTTTTGTATGCTTGTAAATAAAATCAAAACATTGTTTTAACAAATTTGGACGACTCGGGTTTATGTGACGACTGAGGACATTTAACTGATTTTGATCAACCTTGTTGTGAAACAAAACTTTTTCACTGCAATTTCGAATAAGTGTCAATCGATGCTTCGAAGGCAAGAAAATACTTTGGCAAATAATAACAACTGAAATATTACTATGGTGGGAGGTGCTTGTCACCAGTTCGAGCATTTCTGAACTTGCAAAAACCTTTGACATTAGATCATCCATAATAAGGAGTTTGTGAGAAGTTTTTTCTGCAGCTAAATTTAATGTATCTATGTCTGGAAGTCCTTCGACAATTTCAAGAAAACTACAAGCATTTTTTAATTCCTCAATAAATTTTTGATGCAAATGAATAGAGGCTTCTGGAAGAGCATAAATAACCCTATCAAATTTTTCATTATAAACAATATCTCGATACTTGACAAGTCTTAAAGCAAACTGACTTTTTCCAATAAGTGATGGTCCGGCGACTACCATACGTGAGGGACAATGAATTTTAGTAAAGTCAGGGGACACCTCTACTTCTTGTACCAGTTTTGTGGATTCGAGAAACAGATTTTTTTCTGCTGAGGACAGTAGAGACATGTTATGATTTAAAATGCTGCAGAAAGACTTTCACTTTTTCTTCGTTCTGGTTAAAATTAGACGTTAAATGTTCTTTGATTACTTCCGCAAAATCCAGATCTTCATTAAAATACCGTATGATTGCAAAGTAAACACAAAACTCACCACAAGCACTACTGTCTTTTGCTTGAAAAGCAGTCTCGTTGAAATCACACTCACCCTCAAGATGTGCTAAGATATTTCTAACCGTTTGTTTTTCAACACCAAGACTATCAAACAACTCAAAGTGTCCTTTTTCACGTTGACAGAGAAAAAACCAATGAATGCCGTCACCATCTAACGTACTAAAGAAAATATAGGATTAGCACAAAAATTTACGTACATTAAAAACTACAAACTTACTCTGTATTTACAATAGTAAATTCGTCCTCATGCAATAATGGAATTGTATCACGGGTACAAGTTCCTCTATAGTAAGTTTGTAATTGACTAATCTTTTCAATGTAGGAGTCAATTTCACTTGCTCGCATGGTCTTGCGGCTTTCCCAGAAAGTACCATTTTTTTTCGGCTTTCGATGTGTTTGCGTATGATCCAGGTGGTAAAGTGATACTTTCAGCTTGTCCTACAAGTGGAGGATTTATCTTCTCTCTTGCCTCTTTTTCCAATATACTCTGAAGACCACGGCCGTCTGTTTTTAGCATTTTAATCTCATTTTCTAACTCTCTGTTCTTTTTTACAAGCTCTTCATTTCGTTTTTTGAGTTCTAGGAAGTGTTGGTATTCACCAAATTCCAAAAAAATATGTTTTGCGAGAGGTTGATCACGGCTTGTCATTGTCTTACTCGTCCACGAAAAGGTCATAGAATAGATATGGATAGAGCACAGCAAATTTCATTACAAAATGACGCCGCTTTTCGCTCTTGTTGCGGCCTCGAAACTGTTCCATGCGGTTCTTCAAACTGCGTAACGCATTTCGACGCTTACTTTGAACCAACCTCCGATAATTAGCAACAGGTAATGGAATATGTCCGGCAGCGAGGCAAAAAAGAATCCTTAATACAACCCATACTTGTCTTACTGTAGCCTTTTCTAAAGTCTTACGATTTTTTCGTCCTTTTTTTTCACTATATAGATTGTACAGAAAAATGTGTTCTTTCTGCATCAACTTTTGTAGCAATGGATGGTTCTTTGTCGATGACATACTTGTCATTTAACGCACACGACGAAGGAGTAGAAGAAGGAAAACAGTAGATCCTTCCGTCATTTTGTTTGTGTCCACCGTTTTTAATGATACCTGAAGCTCTTGCTGTGGATTATTTACCACATAAAAATTCTGGTTCTTAAAACCGATAGTACTTTTTGATTCATGTGCAGCTCCATAGCGTAGCGTACTTAAGACTGCAGGTATATAGACAACTTCGCCAAGCTCATTAACTTCTTGATTCATGACATAGTTTGTTGTTACTTTTATAACTTCTCTTGGAATCTCTTTCGGATTTTCTTGATCTTTTGCGTCATATATAAAGGATATTGTGGACAAAGCAATTTGCCATTCACCTTCTTGTATCTTTTCAATAAGGCCTAATGGATATTTTAAGGTTTGATCGACTCTTCCTTTTAATAGAATTGATCGTAGCATTTTCAAAAGGGAGTATGGCTATGGCTTTCTTTTTGTTCTTTCGTAACGACTTGATACCTTTCTTTGAGGTCTTGCTGTTTTGTAAGCGGTTTTTACGCCACTACAGATGTTTTTCTTCTCTCCTTTCTTTTTCTCTTCCTTTATTGACTTTGCTGCTCTGGTTGGAAGTAATGCCACATTTTTATTAAAAATGACGTTAAGAACGACTAACGACATCAATGACCATTTAAGAAGAACACTTGCGTTAGACACAGAAGAGCCCTCAGTTAAAAGACCTCGTCATGTCGAATCTGAAGAATATCATTCCAACGAATCTGGGGACGAAAATGAATTTGAATTTAATATTGATCAACAAAGTATTAGTGGCGGCGGCGAAGATAATAATGGAGAAAATGACAATAATACAGATAGTGCTGATGATGGATTTGAAGATGACACTCAAGATATTGCCAGTCCACACCCAGTGTTTTTACAAGGTACAGATATTTATGATGATGGTTCTTATATTGCGCATATTAAAGCCGTCAGCCAAAGGAGAAGAACACGTTATAGCCTAAGTGACCATCTTTTTAGCGTAAGAATCAGACCAAAACGCCACACACCTATGCCATTTTTGATAGATTTAGATGAGACCATTGGGACAGCTATTATTCGAATAATAGATCGGCTAAAGGTGGCGTACAGACCACTTTCACAAAATCAAATTTATATCACGGTTATTGAAAAACATATTTTAAATGGTCTTAATACTGGAAACTATACATTGAATGCTCCTTCTGCTATGATTGCTGAATGGGTTTTAGGTATAATATATAATTATTTAAAGTCAAGGCAAACACTAAAATTAAATAAAAGTTTTAAAATTCAAATAAAAGTTCATAGCTCAAGACATACGCGTGATATGGAAAAGAATAAACGAACATTTGTGAAAAATGTTTACCATTAAAAAAGCGGTTTTTTTACTTTTCAGACCGTACTGTGCTTGTGCGCTGGAAAATGATACTTCCACGATATAAATTGAAAAGCAAATCATATATTTTTTCCAATGCTTTACTAGCTGTTATCTTTGCGTTTTACTACAGTCTTCTAGTCGAACAAGTTGACATCGCAACTTTTAAGGTACTTCAAACTTGGGATTCTGAGTCTCCAACAATTAGAAGCGATACAAAAGCATTTCTTTATCAATGTATATTGCCATTTCTCAAACATTTAACACAATATTATGATAGTCCCATAAGTGAATGGCACGGAGCTCTTTTGGACCGAGATATAGTTTTTGGCAAGCACTTAGGCTCTTTGAATTTTCATGTCCAAATTTATATTTTTTACTCAAATACTGGAAATTTTCTAGAATCTTATCCTCCTGAATATGAACACTCTCGACGACCTCTATTTTTATTAGCTAGATATGACGAAACGCAGCTAACAAATTTTGACATTGTCACAAATTTAACGTCCTTTTTTAATTGTTTCGGCACTTTTTGCTTCTATTGTAAAACATTTTTTAAGGGCAGGGGAACCCAGCATAAATGTTCTAAAGCCATAAACTGCTTTGTCTGTAAAAGACCATTTTTAAAAGTAAATACTTTTGTACATGACCAAATAAAACACTTGTTTTGTAACACTTCAATTAGTGCCAGGGAAACAAAATTTTGTATGAAATGTGATTTACGAATGTATTCAGTAGAATGTGAACGACATCATCACAAAAAAGTTTGTCGTTTTGGATGGGCCTGTAAACTATGTGAAACATACACGTTTTGTTCAAAAAACGCCCCAAATATTCACTCTATTAAAAAAAATCATAAGTGTGGAGTGAAACAATGCTATTTTTGTGGTGGCAAAAAAAATAAAGGCCATCAGTGTGATTTTCAAATCCCAGCTCCTACATAATTTTTAACAAAAATAGGTTTTATTGAAGCGCAGAGGACAGGAAATAGTTTGATGTATTGCAGAGATTGTTTCCGTTTAGAAAAAGAATGTAGCTTATGCCTGGACAATAGCGAATCTTTTATAAATGTCTGTTCGATTTTATACGAAGGTCAAATCAGGGAAATTTTTCATCAAGCCACGTTTTTTTCTTTTCATGCGACTGAGATAACCAATGACGCCCTAAAGTTCAAATATCTCCCGGAATCTTCACGTATTTTACCATCTTCCAAACCTACCTACTTTCAGACAATTCCAAAGAATAGATTAAAGCCAGAAATCTTTATAAAGGAAAAAGCTTCAGCATTTGAAAAATTGTTTAAATTTTTGCTAGAAGAAAAGATTTTTAATGTAACATTTATTTCGCATGATGATCAAATGGGCCGCATATTAGAAGAAATTAGTAAGACTTTACTTGAAAATGGTGTTATACCTAACGTTGTAGGAACTACTCAACTTTGGTTAGTAGAACTTCCTCAAGTCGGACTACGATTTGTTAGCTCTCTGAACTATTTTACTGAATCAGTTATTGAATTAAGTAAAAAGTATAGCAAACGATTACTCTTTTTCCCGCAAAAACTAAACAAAAAGGCTTTTTTCAACTATAACGGTAGACCTCCGTCAACAGACAATTTTTTTGGTGCGCAAGATTCAAAAAGTATTATTGCAGCTAAAGATACTTTCATTAAACAGATCTCGAAACAAACTAATTGGAATTTTAAAAATGAAATTAAATTATATGTAGAATTTCGCCTTGGTGTTATTGCTCTTGCTAACTTAAATTTTATCATGGAAGCTTACGATTGTCAAAAGCTACTGTACGGTCAACTATCGTCTGACTCGTCTGACTCAAGATCTAAGTTTTGTTTTCTCATGCCATTTAACCCTCCATTTTTTACTCGAGCTAGTTATGCCTTTCATTTGCTCTTGTCATTTGCTAAGCCAATAGGATTAAAAGTACCACGCCCCCCAATTGCCATGAAGAGTTCACGACAAGAGATTGAATTTTGTGCTTTTCTTAGATGGAAATTTCCTAACTTAACTTTTATTGATGCTTGGTCACCGAATGGGCAAATGACTTTTAAAGAATCATATCCTGACTCTGTTTGTCTAGAAACAAAGGTAGCCTTCTATTTTAACGGCTGCCCAATCCATGGCCATAAATTAGATGAATGCAAATTAAAACGAAAAAAATCAACATCAAAAAACTACTTTGGTGTCAGTTTTAACGAAGCTTTGGAAGCACATGAAAGAAAAACAAAGTTACTAAGACAAAATCACCCTACTCAAATTTCTACAGTTGAAACAGTCTGGGAATGTATATGGAGACAAAAAAAAAGAATGACCAAGAGGTCCAGAATTTTTTAAAGTTTTATGTGGAACCACCCTTACAAAGACTTGATCAAAAAATAGCAGTGCGAGGAGGTCTAAATGAACTGTTTGCTTGTTTTTTTTCCTTAAATAACAATCTTGATCAGTGTTTTTTTTATGGAGACATGAATAGTTCTTATCCATTTCATGCTTGCGGTAATTTGCCTCTGGGGGAGTATAAGGTAATATATTAGGCAAATAATGCGTTTAAAATACATTTATATATGTTTCTAGATTATAACTGACAAACTGCAATCGTCATATTTTGATCAAAGTCTGAATAAATACTTTTGGAAAAATGACGGCAAGTCTACGGAAATGTATGGTCTCGTATTTGTACGTGTTTTACCGCCAAAAAAAGACGCATACCCGTTCCTCATGTATAGAAGCGCAGTCACAAAAAAAGTTTCTATACCTTTATGCAAACTTTGTGCTGATGAACAGTATAGCGGAAGGTGCCACCATTCTGATAGGTAAGGGTTTGAACTGACCTTTCTCTAAACATAAATATGCGTTTCTACAGTTTTTTAATTTTAGTGAGCGATCATGGAACACCATAATCACAACCGAAGAACTCAATTATGCAAAACAGCTTGGATACGTAATACTTGGCTTTTTTGAACTACATTATTATAAGGAAAAGCAGAAACTGTTTGAAGCCTATATCAAGACTTTAGCATATCTAAAGATTAAGGTAAGTAAGGTTACCGGTATGATTTAAAGACAAGAGTTGACTAACATTCTCCTTAATATGTTTAGGCTTCCCGTCTACCAGATCTGAAACCAGAAGAATTACAAAAGTATCTCAAAAGTCTTAATAACACAATGAAATATTCAAACACATCCTTAGAGCTGAAACTTTCTGATTTTGTAGAAAGTCCAGCTGTTAGAGAACACGTAAAATTACTACTAAATAGTGCCCTTGGCAAGTTTAACCAAAAAGACACCAAGATAGCCTCCAAATTTGTATGAACAGGAAAAGATATTGATGCAATTCTTGCAGACAACAAAGAAATAATTGATTTTAATGACATTAGTGACAATATCTGTCAAGTAAATTTTTGTTCTAATTTTAAATCTGAATCACGAAGATCAAATCCAGTAATTCTTGCTTTTATTACGGCAAAGGCACGCATTAGTTTGCATAAAAAAATTATTTTACTTGTAAAAAAGGGATTCAAGCCTTATTACTGTGATACTGATAGCATATTATTTTCTGGGCCGAAAGATTCACGTGTTCCCTTGACTTTTAGCCTAGCATTTGGTGATTTTAAGCACGAATTAGGAGAGAAAACAAAGATTTCCCGCTTTGAGGCATTTGGACGAAAAAATTTTTCTATTTCGTATGAAAATCAGACGGGACCTCAAACATTAGTGAAAGTATGTGGCATGACACTTGAATCAAAAATTGTTCAGGACGAGTTAGCTCATGCGGCTGAAATTCGGGAAAGCGCACCAAAATTAACCCAAATTCGCAAAATTTTTCGAAAAGAAATTGGTTTGAGATGTCCGTCCCTGCAACGTACAACATTAAATAAGGGTATGAAGTTATCATGTGAGCGTAAACTTGATACTGATACAGAAGATAGGAGTACAAAGCCATGGGGATATTAGAAGATTTAACTAACAGCAGTTGTCACTCGCTTTTGGTTTGGCGTTACCCGTCTCTGAAAGAAATAAATGCAAATATTAAAACTAGCTAAATGAGCCATCGAATCGCCCGCAGTGGCCTCGCTCCGCTCGGCCGACCCATTAGAAACGATCCGCTGTGAAAGAAAAACAAAAAAATTGCGCAGAAAAGCCTACAAGATTGCGTTTAAGCTCCAAATCCGAACAAACAAACCAACAAACAGGCAGAAACAGGCAGACAGGCTTCTTTTATATATATATACTAGCTGGTTACAGCTCCATTTTTTGCCTCCCTCTCGGCGGATTACAAAGCCGATTCAAAAATTATTCCTCCCCCGTCTCCCTTTCGCCCCCTCCATACCTCTCCTCTCAAAAACCGCAAAAAATGCGCAAAAGTTGCCGTAAACCTGAAAAAAAAACACAATTATTTTTTATTATTTTTACTAGATCGTGTGATTGCCCCTTCGTCGATCTCCTCGTCATGCTGAACAACGTCTCTTTTTCTCGTACCACCTTTCTTTCGCTCGACCGCACAGATTTTGCTTCTACTGTTCTCCTTAAGAACGCCTTTTTGGGTACCCAAAGTCAAAGAGGAGGCTTTCATTTTTTGAGGAGCTTTTGTAAACGGATGACCTTTTTTTTCATCCGCCTTTTTCCCTTCCCCTACGTTTTTCCCTCTACTTTTCACTTTCTCTTCTCTCGCTTCTTTTTCTTTCGCTCGCCTTTGTTGCACTTTCGGCGTTAAAGCTTTTGAGATTCTACCCGACGTATGCTGAACTAAGGCCGCCGCTGCTGCTGCTGCTGTTAACGAGCTTGCTCCAATAAACCGGCGACGCTTTACTAGAAATTCTAATGGGCTTTTCGACTTGCGGCGTTTTGATGGTTCTTTCTGTGATGTCTTTCTCTCCTCCTCCTCCTCTTTCTCCTGCGCTTCTTTCTCCGTTTCCTCCTTAGCCTCCTTTTCATCACTTTTGCTACTGTGACTACTGCTGCTGCTGCTGCTGCTACTACTTCCACTATTGTTGTTGCCACTGCTGCTACTGCTACTTTCACTTTCACTTTCACTTTCAGTCTTTCTAGAAAGCAGGATTTTTGGCCGTGCGCCGAGGCAGTAGTAGGCAGAGGAAGGAGATGCGGAGAGCGCGGCGGAAGAAATGGGGAGAGGGCCCACATCTCCTTCTAACCCTAGTGCTGGGGAAGTAGCTGTTGCTGCTGTTGCTACTGCTGCTGTTGCTGTTGTTGATGCTGATGCTGAAGTGGTCGCTGTTGGGCATGTTGCTGTGGTTGCTGTTGCTGTAGCTGCTGTTGTCACCGTGACACTCTGGTCCGTGAAAACCTAGAAAAAAATATTTATTTTTTCTAGTTCTGAGAATATTTTATTGTTTAAGATACCTGATCTTCCTCGACGTATTTTTCAAACGCAACATCGAGAGCCACATCTGCGACACTATGTAGCTGGCGCCGAACACGATTGTGGAGGTCGTCTAAGGAGAAGGCAGCACGCAGAACTTGTCTGGAAAGTATAAAAGAGTACAAAGCGTGAGCAACACAATTATACGGCAAAGCCGAAGACATAATGATTAGGGATGCCATTGGGAAGCAGCAAAGGATGTCGGTACAGAACGCTAAGAGTATCTCAACCACAGCAACAGCAGAGCAACAAAGAGAATGGATCGATTTGGTTATGCTAACCATCTCCAAGTGATTTCCTCTCCCATATATTTTTTTAAAAATATGTACCTTTGATTAGCTCTTGCTGCTGTCTCCATGCCCTCCTCTTCCGACGAATTTGAGTCAAAACTCAGTTGCCACACCCGCTTTTTCCGCTCAAGCGCTCTTTTTGCTTTTGCAATTATGCCCGCACTTTCTAAAACGTGAGCTACGGTGGCGCTGTTTACGGGTTGCAATTGAGCAGGCGGAAGTGGTGTAGGAATGTCAGAAGTTGGTGTGGTTCGTGCTGTGTAGTGCTGAGGTGATGATGGCGCAGTAAACGACGACGTCCGAGATGACGGTCGCGAAGGAAGCGCTGGGGGGATACGACGAGGAGGTAATCGGGGTGGTGGTGAGAAGGTTCGGGGAAGCTCGAAACGGGTAGCCAACTGGGCCATTCGTAGCATGTAGGCATCATCTAAGGAAAGGAAAGTAACATTGTTTATTTTTAATTCGATCGATTATTGTATTTATTTATTTTATTTCTTTGCCAATTTATTTATTTGACATTCTAAGAATTTTTTTAAGAAATTCATTTCAATGAATTTTCATTCAATTATTTTATTTTTCATACCTTTTGCTGCTGCTGTTGTTGTTGTTGTTGTTGTCGTTGTTGTACTTTTTGGCGCTGGGGCTGGAGTAGTTGTACGTGGTGTGGTGGTAGTTGTGAGAGTTGTTGTTGCTGTTGCTGTTGTTGCTGGTGTTGAGACGGCGGCGATTAAGCTGGCAGCCTCCTCATCACTCACTTCCGCTTCGTTTGTCTCGGCCTCCTTGAATTTGACGCCTTTTCCTCTGCTTCCTCCGTCTTTTCCTCTGCCTCCTCTTCCTTTGCTACTCTTCCCCCTTCCTCTTCTTCCTCGAATCGCCTTTCCCTTATTCTTAGCGTCTGATGAAGAAGGAGGATGGCCATGTTCTTGCTGCTGTTGATGAGCGCGAGCCACTTCCTCAGCAGTATCACTGTATCTGCCACCGATATTGTCATCACTAAAATAAAATTAAGGTTAAATTAAAGACACTTAACTTAATTCTATAATTCTTCCTTACGTGGTTGTACTATCAGGCTCAAATCTGTCCTCCTGCTCCCTTGCTCTGCCACCACCTTCCAGACCTGGATCGCTGTCACGCCGAAGTTGTTGTAGGCGGGCAAGTCTCGTTCTACGCCCACTGCGCCAAATGAGGTAGATGATGATGCCCTAAAATTAGAAATAAACAAATATAAAATAAATAAATAAATTTTAAACAAATTCCTAAGAAGAATTTTTTGCACATTTTTCACATGCACGTAAATTCTTGGACTTATTGGTTTCTCATTTGATCTACAGCTTCCGAAATAGCAGAAGGAGTTTATATGACGTTGATCTAGATTTACAGAAAAATATGCGCGCAAAAGGGCAAAAAAAACTGAACAAAAATGCTGCGCAAAAAAGATAAAATATAATTTTGGGGGAAAAGAAATCTTTTTGGTCGCTAAGCCACAGCCACTGTTGCTGCGTTCAGGGCGAACTTGCACACGAGAGAAAAAGGGAGGGTGACAGGAGCGCCGCTGTTGCTGCTGAACAGGGCGGATTTGCACATGGGAGAAAAAGAGAGGCTGAGTTCCAGAGATGTTTAACAGCAACAAAAGCAGCAGTAACAAATAATAAAGCAGTTACAGCGAGTGGTTCAGATAATATTTATATTTATAATTAAGGAGCTTACCACGCAGGAAACGATGACGACACCAATTGTGAGAGGAATAAGCCATACTTCATTTCTC
>JAAUYB010044208.1_pt1 | contig 14252 bp, 8 predicted proteins | sample 7278071 | NCBI WGS metagenome assembly JAAUYB01 (sample SAMN14350121, study PRJNA611818) | marine sediment metagenome | isolation source: surface marine sediment (1.8m) | place: French Polynesia: Moorea | collected 2018-08
ACCGTCCAGGTCATCCCGCACATCACCGACGAGATCAAACATTCGGTGCGCCTGGCTGCCAAGAGCGTCGACATCGTGATCGTCGAGATCGGGGGCACGATCGGGGATATTGAAAGTCTGCCCTTTCTGGAAGCCATTCGCCAGTTCCGGGCGGACGCCGGTAAGGAAAACACGCTCTACATTCACGTGACCCTGGTGCCCTACATTGGCACGGCCGGTGAAGTCAAAACCAAGCCGACCCAGCACAGTGTCAAGGAACTGCGCAGTATCGGTATCCAGCCCGATATTCTGCTCTGCAGGACCGGCAGCACGCTAAGCAAGGATATCAAGAAGAAAATCGCGTTGTTCACGAATGTCGACGAAGATGCCGTCGTCACCGCTAAGGATGTGGACTGCATCTACGAGGTGCCGCTCAATTTTCACAGTGAAGGGCTCGATGACAAGATCATCGAAAAACTCAATATTTGGACACGGGCCCCGCGGCTGGAAATCTGGGAAGAACTCGTGGCCAAGCTGAAGCAGCCCAAAGCCATGGTCAAGATTGCGATCGTGGGCAAGTACGTCGATTTGACGGAGTCCTATAAAAGCCTCAACGAAGCCCTTTACCACGGCGGCATCCCCAACGGCTGCGAGGTTAAGCTGCTTTTCGTGGATTCGGAGACCATCAACGCGGACAGCTGCAGCCACGCCCTGCTGGAGGCCGATGGTATTCTCGTACCGGGTGGTTTCGGTGCGCGGGGGATCGAAGGCAAGATCTGCACGGCGCGGTTTGCCCGCGAAAACAAGGTTCCGTATTTCGGGATTTGTCTGGGCATGCAGGTCGCCGTGGTGGAGTACGCCCGCAATGTCGTGGGGCTGGAAGGGGCCAACAGCTCGGAGTTCGACCTGACCACCCCCCATCCGGTCATCTATTTGATGACCGAGTGGATCAACGATCAGACCGGCCAGGTGGAGCGGCGTGATGCCACCTCGGACAAGGGCGCGACCATGCGGTTGGGTGCCTACCCTTGCCGGTTGATGCCGGGAAGCTTGGCCCACCGTGCCTACCAGCAGGAGAATATTTCGGAGCGTCACCGTCACCGCTACGAATTCAACAATGCTTTTCGGGATCGGCTGGAGACCAGTGGGCTGGTGATCAGCGGTACTTCGCCGGGGGGGGAGTTGGTCGAAATTGTCGAGTTAGGGGATCATCCCTGGTTTCTGGGCTGCCAGTTCCATCCGGAGTTCAAATCGCGTCCCATGGATCCGCATCCCCTGTTCCGGGAGTTTATCCGGGCGGCCTGCGCCTTCGCGCAACAGCGCCGTTCGCCGCAAGACGAGGCCGTGGCCTGAGCCGCGGTAAGGAAAACGCGCGCTATGCCCTGGCCCCTGCGCTGTGATGGGCGGTTTGTGCGTGCCGTCTTTGGCGCGTTCGTCCCGCAGCCCGGGATCGGTCCGCGGGTTGATCCGGGGGGCGGGCGGCCGCCCGCCCAATTTTCAGGCGGCCAGATTCACGATGCGCTCACCGATCTTTTCGGCTGAACGCCCAAAGAGTTCTTCCATCTCAATCGTCTCCAGGAACTGATCCTCCCAGACGATATTGTTTTCCTGCACGATATTGCGAATGTGCGTGTATTTGCCCCCCAGGGCTTTGACCTTTTCAGGCAGGGCCACATCGTCGCGGAAGGCGATATTGAGCAGCAGCAGGTATTCGATCAGGTTGGAGCGGTTGGGCTGCTCGGAGATCGCCGGAATGACGAGAATGCTGCGACCGTCTTTGCGCCCCTTGCCAATGTAGACATTGCCCCGCCGCACGATGATTTCCTTGGTGCCCTTGAGACGTTTGTCGGTTTCCACCCGTGAGGGCAGGGGTTTGAGCTCCCCTGATTTGCGCAGGATTTCAATCGTGGTGGCCTCCGTTATTTCACCCAGAACGTCCAATCCCCCGACTCTGTAAAGGATGGCGCCTCGGATCCCTTCCACGATGGTCTGCAGATTCTTCAGGACGATCACATTCCCGCTGGTCAACTGCGAGATGTTGAGCCCGTAGTCATCCAGGGTGCTAAACAGCAGCCCCTCGGGTTTTTCCATGATGCGGCTGGTGCCGACGGTAACCGTTTTGGCCTGGTGCTTGATGGCATCGATGGGCCGCGACATGTTGTTGATACACCCGGAGATGACCCGGAAAAAGGTGTCGATGATGTTGGCCGCCGTGCCTTTGAGGCCAAAATCAAGTTCGAAATCGGACACCGGCAGCCGACCGACCAAATACTTCAGCAGGAGCGTCAGGTCGGCGACGGCGCTCAGGCCCATGGCCGCCGGGAAACGGTGTTGGGATTTGCGCGCTTGGAAAGCCTGGTAGAATTCAACGAATTTGTGACGGAACTTTTTTTCCAACAGAACTTCGTAGGCATCCAACCCTTTTTCACCGTAGTGGTCCATGGTTGCCTGGATGTCCTCCCTGAAATGATAGAGAAAACGCGAGCTTTCATTGATGGACAGGGCCGCGTAATACCCCCAGAGATGGCCCACCAGTGTATTGAGGATCGGGGCCAGGTGCTCGGGGGCCCGGGGAACATGAAATATGTCGGCGGCGTAAGAGGCGAACCGATCCTCCCCTTCGTCGGCGATGATCACGGGGGTGGCTTTGTGGGCCTTGAAAATGGCCGTGTCCTTGACGATATCCCCGATCACGTTGCCACGTGCACCGGCGGTGCAGACGATGATCAGCGGTTCGGAGGAAAGATCGATATGTTTCTTGTCCTCGACATAGTCCGAGGAGATGGTTTTGTAGCAAAGCTCGCTTAACTTGATGCGGATTTCGTCGGCCGAGGCCTTGTTGGGTCCGCTGCCCACGGCGGCCCAGTAAGTCTTGGTGGTGGCCAGGCGACGGGCCGAGGTCTCGATGGCGGTCTGCATCCCGATGACCTGCTGCATTTGCGCCGGCAGGCGGCGTAGCGTATCGATTTCCCGGGATATGAAGGCGGCATCCCGTCGTCGGTTCAACCCGGCGATAAACAGGCTCAAAATCGCCCCGGCCACGATCTGGGAATAAAAGGCCTTGGTGGAGGCCACCGACATTTCGATGTCCCGGCCGCTGCTGGTGTAAAGGACGCCGTCCACTTTGAAAGTCAGGTCCGAGTCCCGGCGATTGACGATGGCAAGTGTGTAGGCGCCGCGATCCCGCACCATGTCAACGGTGCGGTTGGTGTCCGTCGTGGTGCCCGATTGGCTGATGGCCACCACCAGGGTATCGGCCATGCTCTGGGCTTGGTCGCTTTCGTTTAGGATGAAGCCACTGAGCTCGGAAGCTTTGAGGGCATCGATCTGGATGCCGGGGTCCTCGAGGTAGTGGCGCAGGATGTTGGCGCAAGCCAGGGCGGCCACGCCGGCGGTTCCCTGTCCCACGAAATAAATGCGCTGCAGCCGATCATTGGCGATCGCCTGACGCATTTGGTCTGGAACGACGCTGGTGTCCAAAGCGATGGTCAGACGGTCGCCCTCATCCGGGTGAATTTTCCACCGGTTCTGAAGGGTTCGTTCGACCGAAAGCGGGGCTTCCGAGATTTCCTTGAGAAAATAGTGGGGAAACGCCTGGCGGTTGATGTCGCGGGAGGTCAGCTCCGTGGTCTTGATGTCTTCCGACGTAAGTGCCAGGGGCGTGCCGTCGTAAAACTGGGCCTGGATCCCATCGAGACCGCCGCGGCTGTCCTGGTCCAGGATGAAGATCTGGCCCTGCACGGGCCCGTCGACGCCGGCAATCACTTTTTCGCCGTCCATTTTGAGATAACGCTGGGTTTGCTCGATAAAACCGTAGACTTCCGATGTCGGCATGTAGACATCGTCCCCCAGACCGATAAAGATGGCCTGGCCGCTGCCGCGCTGGGCCAGGAAGAGTTTGCCCGGCGCCAGCGATGAGTGCATGGAGATGGCGTGCGAGCCTTCGAAGTCATTGACCGCCAGACGAAAGGCTTCGGCAATGTCGTCAACGTCTCGATAGTACTGGGCGATACGCAGGGGAATGATTTTGGTGTCCGTCGAGATTTCGTCGGGAATCTGGAAACCCTGGTCTTCCAGTTCGGCTTTCAGGGTGCGATAGTTGTCGATATCACCGTTGAGACATACGTGAATCGGCCCATCAACAGTCGTGGCGGCCGGACCTGACGCGCGGTTGTCCAGCGGATGACAGTTGGCCTCGTTGATTGCGCCCACGGAAGCCCAGCGGGTGTGAGACGACACCGTATGGAAGCGGTGGGGATGGCCCGCCAGTCGCTGCAAAACGGCATCATTGCGGATCTCCTGGCGCAGAAAACGGATGTTGTCCCCCAGGCTGCCGATCTCGGCGGCCACTTTGTAAACAATCGTGATGGTGACGAGCGACGGCCCGGTGGGGTCGATGCTGATGCTGCGATTGCCCAGGATGAGCAGCGCGCGGCGGTTATCGAGTTCGGCAACCAAGGCGGGGTCATGGTTCTCGAGAGATTGGCGGAAGCGCCTGAAGTCCTCGTGCGTCAACATGAACAGGAGGGACAATCCCGCGGAATCGCGCCCCCGGACCTCCAGATGGTCGATGCTGTTGAGGACGGCGTTGATATTGTAGAAGATGGTGCTGGCCGCGATCGGAAGTGTCTCCTGGCAGCCGTTGCACAGATCCTCGATCTTTTCGATATTCGCGAGGATCTCTTTCTTGAGGCACCAGGCCGCATCTTTGACGGTCTCCAGCCGATGGGTCAGCGTTTCGACTTCATCGGCGGCCAGATGCCCCAAACGGTCCTGCAAAATGCGGCTCTCGGCATCGATCAGGGTTTGCAGCTGTGTATGTTGCCGGGCCAGTTCGGACTGGTGCTTAGCATCGTGGAAGAGAATCCCAAAAGTCTCCTGGCGTTTCAGGGCGTTGACCGTCCGGGTGAGTTGCGCAACGTTTTGATCGCCCTGCAGGTAAGCCTGTTTCAGGTCCACCGCCGCCGCCAGGCAGTGGGCCATGCCATTGGCCGACAGGGTGGCAATTTGATGCGCAAGTTGGACCAAATCGGGTGGTGGCGCCGCGGCGCGGCGCTTGTAGGCCACAATGCCCGCCAGGCCGCAGGCGAACCGGTTCGTTTCCACCGGAAACAGGATCAGGGCCCCGGCCGGCGGGTTGGCCGCCGAGCCTCCCCAGTAAACCGGTGTGCTGAGCCATGCATTCAGACGCTGGCCGAGACGACCGAGTTGCGCTTTCCGGCGTGCGATCCAATGGTTAAGCTGGCGTTGCATGGGTTATCCTTTTAAGTTTATAGATGGCGTTGTTGAATCAATTGCTGGACAATCGCGACATCCGCTGGATGGTCCACACCCTGCGACCGATGCCGGGTGATGACCGTGCGGATGGGAATACCGTTTTCCAGAAGCCTCAACTGCTCAAGTTTTTCGATGCGCTCCAGCCTGCCCGGTCCCAGATCAACGAAGCGCTGCAGAATCGGCAGGCGATAGGCATACAACCCGATATGCCGATACCAGGGCGTTGCCTGACCGCCGAAAGCCATAGGGATGTCGGCCCGGGAAAAATAGAGGGCATTGGCGCTATTGTCGACGACCACCTTGACCTGATTGGGGTCGCTGCGCGCGCTCCGGTCTTCCTTGCGGATCAGGGTGGTCACCTGAACCGCCGGGTCGCTGAAGGGGCCAATCAATTCCGTCAGCATTTCCGGGTGCAGGGCCGGCTCGTCGCCCTGAATATTGACGACCACCGCCGTGTCCGAAACACCCATCTTTTCGGCCGCCTCCCGAACCCGGTCGGAGCCGCTGGGATGGTCGCGGCGCGTCATGACCACCGGGACATCCTGACTGCGGGCATGGTCGGCAATCTGATCGCTGTCGGTCGCCAGCACGACACGTTCGAGTCGGCCGCATTGACAGGCCTGCTCATATACCCACTGATACATGGGTTTCCCCAGGATGGGTGTCAACGGCTTGCCCGGAAACCGCGTGGACTGATAGCGCGCCGGAATAATCCCCCAGAATTCAGTCGGCATGGTCTGCGGCTTTCATGTCGGGGCTTTGCTTCAACCCCGGGTTGGCGTTGGCCGCCTTCGAACGGCGTTCGAGGCGCGGGCGGAAATATTCGCGCATGGCGAGCCGGGCGTACTCGCCGGCGCGCCGCCCGATAAATTTTTCATGGGCCACAAGCACCGCGACGGCAATGGCATCCGCCTGCTCCGGGCCGTCCGCAAAACCGACGAACCAGTCGTAACGGGCATCGTGATCCCGGGTGTCGATCGATCCGGTTTTACCGCCGATGGTGAGTTGCGACAAGACTTTATCGCGGTGCCGGCGTCTAAAAATTTTGCGGGCCGTCCCGTGTGAGACGGTGCGGCGCATCAGCCGGCTCAGTTCGCGGGCGGTGTCCGGTGAGACCGCGCGCGCCGAAGTGAATTGGGGGTGGTAGAGATCAACACCGCTTTGATCGGTGACCCGGCGGATGATCGTGGGTTCGACCAGACGTCCTTCGGCGGGGACGACCGCTGCCAGCATCGCGCCGTGCAACGGGGATATCATGGTCTGCTGGTTGAACCCGCTGCTGATTTCCGCCCACTGGTAAGGCTCGTCGGTAATGTCGGTGCGGCTTGCGGGCAATTCAAGTTCGAAGGCGATGGGCTGATTGAAGCCGAACTGGTCGGCATAGTGCTGGAGTTTCTCCCGGCCCAGACAATGGCGGCCGATCTTGCCAAACACCGGATTGACGGATCCGGCGAAGGCTTTCTCCAGGGTGGTGTGGCGGGTGTAGCGATTGCGGACGTTTTTCAACTGCGATTTGTAGAGTGTGTGGCTGGCACCGTTGAAGGCCAGGGGGGTCTGGCTGGAATAACCGCATTTTTCGAGTGCCGCCGCGGCCGTTACGATTTTAAACAGGCTGGCGGCCGGAAAATCGCTTGTCAGGCTGGGATTGGGCGCCCGGCCCTCCCGGGCGAAGTTGACCATGGCCAGCACCTGTCCCTGTTGGGCGCCCACAACCACGATGGCGATATAGCGTGACGTGCGCCGGTAGAGTTTCCCCTGCAGGAAGTTTTGTAGATCGGCGTCAATCGTGGATTCGACTCGCAGGCTGCGCTCCCCGAAAGAGACATTCAAGGGTCCGCTCAGAATCGCCTCGAGCGGGTATTCGGCCAGTAGGTTCCGGATATCGGCCTTGCTGAACAGTTGCGGTTCGGTTTGCGCTGCTGGCGGCGGCAGAGGGATGGAACGCTTAGCGGTATCCGACCAGGGATCGGCGAAAATCCACCAGATGGCCGCGATCAGGACGAAAACCGCCAGCCCCAAAAGGTGCTTGCGGCGGCCAAGGCGCCAGCGGCCATCCCGGCGTAGCTTTTGTTGGTAGCGGCGCCAGCTTGGGCGCGTCCGGGAGGCGGAGAACTTATTTGGCGTGTTAGGAAGCGCCACGGCTGCGATCGTTCAATTCAGATCCGCTCCCACACAGTATACGGGACGGGATAAATGGGCCGGCAAGCCGATTGTTGGTACACAGGTTCAACTGATTCGTGCTCCCTGTCGTGTCGGTGTATCCATGGTGGCCAGGGTGCAATCCTGGCCGTCGACGGAAGCCAGCAGCATACCGCGGGACTCCACCCCCATCAGTTTGACCGGTTTGAGGTTGGCCACGATGATCACCTGCCGTCCAATCAGATCATCCGGTTTATAGTGCTGGGCAATCCCCGAGACGATCGTGCGCCGCTCACCCATGTCCACTTCGAGCTTGAGTAGTTTCTTGGCCTTGGGAATCGGTTCCGCATGAATGACCGTGGCCACCCGCAGGTCTATTTTGGCAAAATCGTCGATGGCGATGGCGTCCCGCAAAGCCGGTGAAAGCGGCTGGGATTTGGTCTCCTGACTTGCGGCGGTCGCTTGGGAGGGCGCTACCACGCGGGGAAAAAGCGTGATCGATTTGGGCAGACGGGTGCCGGTCGGCAGCAATTTCCACTTGCCGACGGTGTCCAGCTGATAAAACGGTTGCTGGGGATCGAGCCCCAAATGCGTCTGCATGCGTCGGGCGGTGGCGGGCATGACCGGGTAGATCAGCCCGGCAATCACACGCAGTCCTTCCAGCAGATTGTAGATCACACAGGCCAGCTCTTTGCGGCTGGATTCGCGTTTGGCCAGTTCCCAGGGCGCGGAAACATCGATGCATTTGTTCAGTCGACCAATAAACTCCCAGACGGCCTGCAGGGCCTTGTGGAATTCGAAATGGCTCATGGCCGTTTCGAAATCAATGGTGGCCCGGGCCGCATCGGCATCCAGGCCCAGTTGCAGGGCTTTGTCGACGCCATGGTCGATCGGTGGCACCTCGCCCTGGAAATATTTATGGGCCATGGTTACGACCCTGGAGAAGAGATTGCCCAGGTCATTGGCCAGATCGGAATTGATGCGCTGGATCATGGCTTCCTCGGAGAAGCTGGAATCCAGTCCGAAGACCATATCGCGCAACAGAAAGAAGCGGAAGGCGTCCAGACCGTAGACGTCTTTCATTTCGAGCGGGGCCACCACATTGCCGATGCTTTTGGACATCTTGGTTTGATCGACATTCCAGTAGCCATGAACGTTCAGGTGGCGGTAGATCGGGATGCCGGCCGCTTTGAGCATGATCGGCCAGTAGATGCCGTGGGGCTTGAGAATATCCTTGGCCACCAGGTGCTGGGCATGGGGCCAGAATTGGGCATAGCGTTCGCCATCCGGAAAACCAAGCGCCGATATATAGTTCAGCAGGGCGTCGAACCAGACATAAGTCACATAGTCGCTGTCGAACGGCAGGGTGATGCCCCACTGCAGCCGGCTTTTGGGACGCGATATGCACAGATCTTCCAGGGGTTCGCGCAGGAAGGCCAGGACCTCGTTGCGATAGCGCTCCGGCCGGATGAAGTCGGGATGCCGGTTGATATGGTCGATCAGCCAATCCTGGTACTTGCTCATTTTAAAGAAGTAGTTGGCCTCGCGGATCGTTTCGGGGGCCTTGTCATGATCCGGGCATTTGCCCTCCACCAACTCGCGTTCGGTGTAGAAGCGCTCGCAGCCGAAACAGTAGAGACCTTCGTATTCACTGAAATAGATATCCCCGCGGTCGTAGATCGTCTGCAGGATACGTTCGACCACCGCCATGTGGGCCGGATAGGTGGTCCGGATAAAATCGTCGTTGCTGATATCCAGTTGGGGCCACAGGTCGCGGAACATCTGGCTGATATGATCCACATAGGCCTTGGGGGTCATGTCGTGGTTCCGGGCGGCCTCGACGATTTTGTCGCCGTGCTCATCGGTTCCGGTCAGAAAATAGGTCTCCCGGCCGCACATGTCGTTGAAACGCCGCGCCACGTCGGCCACGATCGTGGTATAGGCATGGCCCAGATGCGGTTTGGCATTCACGTAATATATCGGTGTGGTAATGTAGAAGGCTTCAGCCATTCGATTTCTTGCGCTCCTTTACGATATCCTTGATAGCGGCCTCGGTTTCCTGGCCGCTGGTTAGACGAATCACAAACCGCCGGTCGCGGAGATTGTGGCGCAGCACCCGGCCCTGACCATGGACCGTGCGAATCGTCTTGCCGATCTTGGGCAGGTCGGCCTTGAGTTCCTTGTAGGTTTCGAATTCGTAGGTTAAACAGCACATCAACCGGCCGCACTGACCCGAAATCTTGGTGGGATTGAGCGACAAGCCTTGTTCCTTGGCCATGCGAATGGAAACCGGTGAGAATTTTTCGATGAATTGCGAACAGCAGATTTCCCGTCCGCATCGCCCGAGGCCGCCGCACATTTTGGCCTGGTTACGAATGCCGACCTGACGCATTTCGACTTTGACCCCCAGCTTCTTGACCAGCATCTTGACCAACTGACGGAAGTCGACCCTTCCGTCGGCGGTGAAGAAGAACGTCAATTTGCTGGCATCGAAGGTGCTTTCGACGGCAAACAGGTTCATTTTAAGCTTCAGCCGGGCAATACACGACAGACAGTAGTTGTGCGCGAACTTTTCTTTGCGGCGGTTTTTCTCGCGCTGCTCGAAGTCTTTGGGGCTTGCCAGCCGGAAGACTTTTTTTAACGGCTTGGCGTTGCGCGGCGGCTTGGTGAGCGGCACCGGCGGAACCGCTACGGTGCCGAATCCCAGACCCTGTTCGGTCTCGACAATCACGTGATCCCCACGATCGAGGACAAAAGCACCGCATTCAAAGTCGTAGACTTTGCCGGCGGGTTTGAATCGGACGCCCACTTTTTTTTTCATAAGCTTATCAATCAAGCAGCATCAAGCTGCAGTAAAAGCGTTTCCATGGTAAGTCGCGGGTTAGCGTTGGCCTTGAGGTATCGCAGGGCCTCCTGGGTGGCCCGAATGCGATCGATCAACGCGCCTGCCCGCATATTGTCCGCCGCCTGCGCGATTTCCGGCTGCAGGTCGCGGTTGGTAATCTGCCGGGGGTGATAACGCCAGACGAGCACGTCACGATAGTAGTTCAGGATGCACTCCAGGGCATCCGGAAGATGTTCTTTGAGGTTTGCCAGTTGTTCGGCCAGGGCCAACCGTGCAACAGCCGCTGGCGGCGTGCTGATTTCGCGGATGATCCAGTTGCGCCGTGCGATCCAGCCTTGGCGAAACAGGCTGACCGCCCGGGTATAGCTGCCGCCGGCCATTCGGGCCACCACATCGGCGTCCTGGTGCGCCAGTCCCTCCTGCGTGATGAGCAGCGATCGTATCGTATCGCTCGGCAAGGGCTGGAAGCGGATGCGCTGGCAGCGGGAAACGATGGTTGGGAGCAGATCGCTGGTCTGATTGGTCGTGAGGATCAAAATGGTATTGGCCGGCGGTTCTTCCAGCATTTTGAGCAGGGCATTGCCGGCTTCGGGGTTCATGCAGTGCGCATCGGCAATGAGGACGATCCTTCGTCCCTGTCCATATGGTTTTTTGGCCAGGCTATCGAGCAAGCGGCGAATCTGATCGATCCGTATCAGTTTGCCGACGGGATCGATGCGGATGACATCGGGATGGTTGCCCGCCAGAATCCAACGGCAGGGCCGGCAATTGCGGCAGGCGGTCGGCGGGGCCTCGGCCGGTCCTGATCCCGGGCCTTCGGCCGATACGTTCCCCCGGATCTGAAGCGCTTCACAATTTAGGTGCAGAGCCAGGGCCGTCGCTGCCGATCGTTTGCCCACACCGTCGATACCGGCAAAAACGAGCGCATGCGGGAGGCGGTCTTTGCGGATGAATGCCGTCAGCAGCCGGATGGGCTGCTGCTGGTCACGTATTTGATCAAACCCCAGCACGGATATGACTCCTCAAACCGTTCGGCCTCCTGCCGGCCACACAATAAAGATGGCGCCGCCCGGGTTGGCCGGGCCGACAGCGATAACACGGCCCCTGGAAAGCGGCATCCCTAATGTGCTGCAGAAACCGAAATCCCAATCGACCTTGGCTTTGGGGTCGCTAGTTGGCGGCAGGCCGGTCGACCCGTTCACGCAATTCTTTACCGGATTTAAAGAATGGAAGCTTTTTGGGGCTGATGAGAACCCGAGCGCCCGTCTTGGGGTTGCGACCAGTGTAGCTTTTGTATTCTTTGATGAAGAAACTGCATAAACCGCGGATTTCGACCCGGTTTCCCTGGGCCATGGCATCGGCCATGTGATCGAAAAATATATGCACCACCTTAGCTGCATCGGCTTTGGAAATATTGGCTTCGTTTTTTAAGGCGGATATAAGTTCTAATTTATTCATACGACCTCCTTGTCGTCCGGTAGTGTCGCTAACGTCTTTTCAACCTGCTTCAATCCGAATAATTAAAACCAAAATAATTAAAAAGTCAAGGTGTTATAGGCCACGTTCGGACTGTGGGCTGCTAACGAGTGCTGCCGGCGAACCATATTGGGCCCCGGGCAGCGCTACGCTCGGGTGGCGGGACCGTCTTTGTCAGATGGCTGACCGCGCGGCGGGACCCTATGTTTTAGGTTTCAAGGTGTCAGGTTTCAGGTTTCGGGTGTCAGGCGGCCATGGGGCCGAAGTCGAGCCCTCTGCTGACACCTGAACACTGAAACCTCACCGGCACCTGACACCTCACGCCGGCACGCAACGCAAACCCACCCATTGCCGGCAAGCGTTCACATCCCTTTCACCTGATTGAGGGGACGCCGCCGGGACCTCGGACGCCGGATCATTATCCGCCCCCGGGTAGAAAGGGGGTTTTATGGCCGTCCCCGGGAAGGGCTTCGATGTCGCTTTCGTCGACTTCGACGCTGGCGTATTGGCCGAGGGCTTCGATTTGGACCACGACACGTCCGATCCCGCGATAACGCGTGAAGGTTCCCACCACGCCGGTGAAGGGCCCCTGAACGACAATGACCCGATCGCCGCGGCGCAGGCGCCGGCCAGTCTGGATTTGGCCTTCCCGGGATACCATGATTTTAAGCGATGCGACGGTTTGGTCGGGAACCGGCACGGGAAGGTCCTTGTTGCCGATCAGGCGCACCGCGCCCACGGTTTTGAGGATATCCAGGTGATGGGTGGGGTGCAGGTTGGAGCGTACGAAAACATAGCCCGGAAAAAGGGGAACATCGAGCATGACGCGGCGGTCCCGGCGTCGGCTGCGCACGCGAATCTGGGGCAGAAAGACCTCGTGCGCCTTTTTAAACAGCCCTTCATGGACGACTTTTTCGAACCGGCTGCGGGTGTGCAGCACAAACCACTGCCAGGGCAGTTCGGAGACTCTCATTCAGATCCTCCTCCTTCGCCGACGCCTTGGGTATAGCCGTATCCGCCCAACCCACGAAGTGATATCCGGAAAGTAATGGCGCGGTTGTCGTTTTCGGTATTCTGATAATTGACGTCCAGCGACCAGCATTGGGATTCATATTTGAGCCCCACCAGCGATTCGATGTGCCGGTCGTCTTGCAAATCAAATTCAGCCGAGCCATAGGCGGTAAAATTGAAAGGCAGTTTAAGCCTCAAGCCGGTCGTCAACGATTCAACATCCTTGTCCAACCGTTCGCGGCCGCTGAAATCGGTTTTGCGTTTGTCGTAGCGGTAATCGACCTTGAGTTGATCGCCGCGCGGCGAATACAGTCTGGCCAGCACATCGCGTTTCACAAAACTGGCGTCGTAAGGGTCATACGCAGTTTCGGCTTTCAACCTGAGATATTTGCGCGGATACAGTTCTAGTTCCCCGCGGATCGGCGAGAACGGACGGTTGCGGTCGCTGCGTGCCGTGCGGATGTTGAAGCTCTGTTCGAATTTCAACCGCATGAAATCGTTATAACCGTATTCGACTTCCCCTTCAGCCCGGGCATTCGCGTCTTGATGATCAGCAGGCTTTTTGTGGTAGCGTGACGTAAACGTGTTGATCAACGAATAAGTGATCAGGTTTTCCGGCTCAATCCGATTGACCCGGTCGTTGAGCGGGAAGGGTTCGCCATCTTGGGTCTGGCCGATAAAGGCCGGAAATTCGTCCTGATCATCCAACGGGATATAATCCCAGATCACCCGCGGCCGAATGGTATGCCGCACGGCATCCAACGTGGTGCCGCCCCAGTCGTACACCCCGGAGACCTCTGTCGATACATCCAACTTGAGATCGTAAAGGGTGCGGAAATTGGTCTTATCCTTTCCCTGTTCTTCTGGCACGCTGCGACCTAGATTGTCTTCCAGGGCCGCCTGTTGATCCGCATTGAGTTTTTGGTAGCGGTCGATAAACCAGGCGGTTTGCCGGATACCGGCCGATGGTTCGACGTAAAGATAATCACCCAGTGAAAAAGGTAAGTAAAGCCGGGGATTGACATCGAAGCGCAAACCCTTGGTGTTGTCGTCGCTGTAGAGATAAGTCCATTCGGTGTCGGCGCTGATCTGCAAAGGTGTTGGGCCCACCGGCTGTTTGACGGCGTCCCAGAGGATAAAGGGCAGGCGCTGCAGTTCGGTGTCGAAGGAAGGTATGTCGTCCACGCGCTGTTTGGTGCTGTTGTCCAGCCAGATAATGCCGCCGTTCAAGGCGGCGCCGTACCAGTTTTTGTTGACGATCGCTTGGTTGGTGCGAACGGGATCATTGAAGTCGTCCAGGTCGCGTCCAAAGTTCTGGCGGAAGTAGTTGCGGGTTTCCTCGAAGCCGGTCAACCCGTGTCTGAATTCCGTCAGGTAGTCCTGGTCGCTCACCAGGTCCAGATCCAGGCGGCCCTTGAAACCGAAGGGCAGGCCTTGGTCATGCTTGGCCCTGATCCAGTAACGGGTTTCATTGCGGCGCAGGAAGTCGTCGTCGGGATAGCCGTAATTATCGCTGTCGGAGCCT
>JAAUYB010036256.1_pt1 | contig 14249 bp, 11 predicted proteins | sample 7278071 | NCBI WGS metagenome assembly JAAUYB01 (sample SAMN14350121, study PRJNA611818) | marine sediment metagenome | isolation source: surface marine sediment (1.8m) | place: French Polynesia: Moorea | collected 2018-08
AGCAACACTTAACTTTTTTCTTTAAGTTTTTTTTGGCTCACAGATTTTCCAGATGGTAGGAAAACTTGTTAATAAAAATGCCATAAAACATGAAAAATAGGGGGTTTGGGGCGTTTTTGCCCTTTGGCATTTTTCTGGCATTTTTGGTTCCCGAAATTGGCATTGAGCTCGTTCCAAAACCTGGCAGCACTGGGCCACAACACAAAGCAGCTGCAACTGCATTTCTCTGTCGTACGGAAATGTTTCGTCTGAGGTCACGTCGCGACCTCCACCTTCACCAAAACTAGACGAGGTCACGGGCATATCGTCATGCCTCCTGAGGACCCCGAGGACGCGGGGTCTCCCCGGGCCTCCTCCCCGGAGGTGGTGGGGCAGGTCATGGACCAGATCCTGGAGGAGGTGCTCAGGAGGGAGAGGGCGGCCGAGGTCATGGACTCGACGGCGACGGTGGCGGTCGAGGAGGACTTTGACGACTGCCCCCTTCACCTGAAGCGCGTGCGCGCGCCCTCCAAGAAGAAGGCCGAGGCGGACGAGGCCGAGGAGATGCTGCGCCGGGCACTCCAGGGCGAGAAGGACGAGGACGTCGTGGTGGTGCCGCACTGCAGGGACTGCAAGAGGGACTTGGAGGGACCCGAAGCACTGAGGGTGCCGCCGCCCAAGCGGTGTCGGGACTGCCGCAGGAAGCGCAAGATCGCCTTCACGCCTAGGAACAAGGTAACTAGGATCTTGTCCACAAAAAATGCAAATGTTTGTAGCTCTGTCTTCCCTTTCAGCGTCAACTTTGGATCCGCCTTGAGCCTGGCCTGCGTCGGAGGGTGCAGAGGCACCTGGCGAGGACGTCCAAAAACTGGCGGGTGGTGCTCGACAGAGGGGCCGCCGACAGGCACCTTAGGAGGATGCAGCTGGAGAAGGAAAAGGCAGAGGCGAACAGGAAGAGAAGGGTAAGGCGGAAATAGGCTTTTTCCATCGCAAGGAAATTGTTGAAAACTCAAAACACTTTTCCCTCGCAGATGATGAAAAAGTCTAACAGCGTCGAGATAATCGACGACGACGTGGAAATCATCGAGATCGACTTGGACGACGACCCCACTCCCAGCCCATCCTCGTCGTCGCAATCCTCCGAGGAGAGCGGCTGGGCGTCCGGTCGGGACCCGCAGCCCAAGTCGAGGTGCGTGAGGTTCGAGGCCGCCCCCGCCCCCGCCCCCGTCGTGAAGAGAGAGGTCGCCCCGGTCGCCCCCGCCCCGCCGGTCGTGAAGAGAGAGGTGGTGTCCAGGTCGCTCCCGCCGCCCCCCGTGTCCGTCCTGAAGACCGACTGCAGCCTGTGCGATGAAAAGTTCAACAAGACGGTCGAGTTCTGCAAGCACCTGGAGCTGGAGTTCAGGGAGCCTCTTCTTAGGTTCGTGAAGAACCTGGCGTCACCGCTGGCCAAGTGCATCCGCTGCCCGGAGCTCCTGGCCGGGTGCGGCGAGTACGACCTGCTGGTGCATTTCAACAGCAAGCACAGGTGAGGGGATCGTATATTTCGTATTTCGTATTTGTTCTACTTATTGTTTCCCGTCTGGTTTTTCCATAGACTCCCATGGGCCATGAACCACCAGCTGCTCCTCGACTTTCGTAACATGCAGAAGATTAAAATGGAGGATGGCAAGCCCGGATTTCTCTGTGGAGAGTGTCAGAAGTGCTTCCCGACCAAGACGGCTTACCGAAGTCACGAGAGGTACATGCACGGAAGTCTGCAAAACGAGTTGCTCAACGTCCTTCGACAGGTAAAAAACCTTCATTGTATTGCTCCGTCAAAAAGAGATGGATTACAATGAGTTTGTCTGGGTGATTTTGCCACCTTACCATTATTTTTCTTTCAGACTCCCAAAGACGGGAAGTGTCTCATTTGCTTAAGTGTGGTCAACGGGATGTTCTCCGTGCACCTGATGGGCCACTTCAAGAGGATGCTCCGCTCGATGCTTGACGTGGAGAGCTGCCCCATCTGCGAGGAGCCGCACGAGCCCGGGAAGGACATGGCCAGGCACATCGGGGTCGACCACGGTGAGGCCCTCCTCTGCTACAACGACGTCCTACTCTTCAGAGAGGGCTGCGCCTTCCCGCTGATCAAGAAGCCGCAACCAAGTCTGATCGCCCAGAATCTCGGATCCTCTGAAACAAAGTTGGCAGTTGCGCCAGAAAAGCAGCAACCGTCGCTTAAGAAATCAGCAGGATCTTCTCCATCTCAAACAGTAGTGCCAGTCAAACAAACGTCCCTCCTCAAGAAATCCTCTTCAGTCACAATGCCGGATGAAGAACCAGTCCAAGCTATCCCCAAGGTGCCTTCATCGGAAGCGAAGCCCAACCCGTCAGAAGTCGGGTCAAAGCCAGTGCCAGCAAGTGCCGCCGTGTCGGTGCTCAAGACGGAGCGGAGTCTCCCCGTCTTTCAATGCAACCTATGCAGTGAAGGGTCTTTCACCTCAGAGGTGGAACTCCGCATCCACCTCACTGACAGCCACTTCTCCCACTTGAGGGGCACCAGCCTGGACTCGCTCTTGACAACCCTGCGGCTGCGCGAGATGCTGAAGCCCGTCACTTCCAGTACCTCAGCTAGCGCAAGGTCGATAGAGTCCACAGCTTCCAATAAAACTCAGGAGAAGCAGCCTGTCAAGAGAGAAAAGAGAAGACTGTCTAAGAGGTTTTGCAAGTCATTCTCCCGCCAAAAGTGGTGTTTCGTCCAAGGATGCCAGTACAAGGAGCGGGAGAACAGTGTGCGAAAAGAGGACCTCCTGGTCCACATGCACAGAAGGCACTTTGGCAACGACATGCTAAAAGACGTACTGAAGCGTCTAAGGAGTCCCAGGGTCGCCGCCTGCCCTTCGTGCAAGGAGGACTGTGGAAGCTTCGAGGAACTCGCGGAACATTGGGCTGTGAATCACCGACGGGTCCTCTTCTCGTGCGAGAAGGCCTGGGAGGAGAGGGTGACTGTCGCCGTCTCCCGAGTAGGAGGAGGGAGGAGGGGTTCTCGGGACGATGGCATTGAAGAGGCTAGTAACGATGATGGCTCGAAAAGAGAAAGGGAAGCAGAGCGGCAGGCTCAGCTTAACAGGGCAAAAAGGGAGCTGAAGTACTGGAGCGAAGGAGCTGGAAAGAACAAGACGTTCATCCAGCGGCACCCCTGTCACCTGGTCGAAGACCTGCAGAGCTGCAGGGAGTGCTCCAAGGTCAGGTCTGGGCAGCAGAGGGCCGACGAGACGGTGTGCCAGTTTGAGGGCTTCCGAAAGCTCGTGCTCAAGTTCGGGAGGTTCCAGAAGGACGGCTTCCTTTGCCCTGACTCGGACCCGACCGAGGTGGACAAGGAGCTTTGGCTGGCGCTGCCAGAGGTCGCCCTGCGTTGCCATGAGCGCCTCGACGAACAGACTGCGCTCTTCATCCTAGACAACGTCGCCAGCGAGTTCTGCAAGTTGGTAGGACAAGAAGAGCAGGCCGAGTTGGACTACTTCGAGCTGCCCGGCTGTGAGGACTTGAGGCCTATATGGAAAAAACTCGAAGAGCAGGTAATTTCATTCAGCGTGATTTTCTTTCAAATTTCCATCACTAATTAAATACTTTTTTATACTTTTGTAGGTGCGAGAGATGTGCGACGTGTGCAGTACCACAATCTTTAACGTCCACTTCACCTGCCCGTACTGCTGCGTCCTAGTCTGCCTGGACTGCTTTCAGACCCGCCTGTCGGGGAGGACAGAGTACAAGAGTAGCAAGGGCGCTTCTGCCGCCTCTACCTACAAGTCCCAGAGGCGGCGGAGACTGGCGCCAGAGTCCCTCGACAAGCACATGTGGCCCTTCTGCCACCGCGATAGGACACACCTGCCGGAGGCGCTCCGCCTGACCAAGATAATCCCGGACGACGCCCACGTCCTCCTCCGCGACCAGCTGCACGAGACGATGAGGCGGCGAGGGAGGGAGCTGACGTGTGGCTGTGAGGCAGCGAGGGAGAAGGAAGAAAGGAGCGCGGTGGCCGGCGTCGTCGGGGATCTGGTGAATAAGGTCGACACCCTGCTGCCTAAGGCCCCCGTGAGGATTGAAGCTCCGGCGGAAATCGCCCAAGAATCTCCAAAGGAAAGCCCATCCCCGAAAGCAAAGAAGACGTACCTCAAAGTCGATGATGAAGTCGCCTGCAGGGTTTGTGAAATGGACTTTCTCCTCCATCAAATGGACTCAGCTTGGCAGAAGAGGAGCCACATCCTATCGCACTTCCGCAAGCAGATCTCCGACTCCATCCCCACGGAGGCGGACGAGGAGGGCTTCCTGAAATGCCCAGAACCAAACTGCGGCGTCACCATGAAGAAGTCCAAAATGACGGACACACATCTAGCCGTCGCCCATGGGTACTTAGACCGTCTGTACTGCGGAGAAGATGAATCGGCCAAGGTTTCTCCGAAAGTCGAAGTAATGGAGACTGAAGCCAGCTCTCAGAGTCCTAAGGAGAACAACGCTGTCTCGAATGGCACCGACGTGAAAGAAGAGAAGGAAGATAGGCCCGAGGAATTGCGGGCACGAACGGACGGAATTATTTGCAAGACGCCGACGACCACCTGCTCCAAGAAGAAGATCAGCCTGGGAGAGTACAGGAAGCGAAAAAGTCCGCCAGAAATGACCGAAATCCTTGCGAGCAAGCGCCCGAATGAGAGCGAAGGCTTCGAGTGTCCCCTCGGGTGCAGGGAAAGAGTCACGACCGACAAGGCCAAACACCTCGTCACCCACTTTTGGATGAACGCCACCAAGAGTGCCTACGATAGAAATCTAAGAACCTGCGACCACTGCGACGATGCTTTGGAGGGGACGGTTGACAGTTACCTCCTCCACCTGCAGAAGCACATGAGGGACTCTGTCAAGACCTTCTTGACGGACAAGTCAGCGTCCATCTCCATATTTACTAGCCGGGAAGAGGAGAGGAGCGTGGTAAGTGCCTCCAGGGCCGCCCTGGAGGGTAACTGGTGCTGCATCTGTGAGGCGAAGGAAAATCGCCTGAAGAGCCACTACTTGGAGCTGCAAAAACTAAAACGAGGGTCAGTAGATTCAGCACTAGTCGGTGTAGAGTATTTTTAATAACACTAGCTGAAAATATTTCAATTTGCAGGATAACAGCAGGATCGACGGGGAAGAGTGTCCAGTGCGACCAATGCGAAAACCTCCCGTTTTACGAAAACTCAGCCGACTACATTGTCCATTACATCAGAGACCACCTCACCACGGACTTCAGGCAATGGAAGAGAAAACTTGCCGAGGACGGCGACTTCCGGGCGATCGAGAGGCACAGGAAGTCGTTGGGGATCTCCGTCAAGAACGCAGCATCTCCAAGCAAACGTAGCGGCAACAAGACGGACTGCAACGGATGCGACGGCCGCGGCACGAAGAGGCAGCGGACTGAACACGAGCAGCCGCCGCACGGAAAAGACCAAGGCAGCGGCGGAGACAAAAGCAGCTTTGATCTGGACAGTCTCTTCAAAAGGGTGCAAGTGGTGAGGAACGCCAAGGACCCGCGGTCGAGGCCAGGGACCCTCTTCCAGTGCCAGGTGAAGAATTGCTTCCTCGGGATCTCGGAGGAGGCAAAGGCGAGGAAGCACGCCAAAGAACACGCTATGGCGGTCTCCCGGCTGTCGACAGCAGCGGCGGTCGCGGCGGGAGGCCGTTGCCCTATGTGCGAATTCAGGGCGCCCAGCCACTTGAACTTGACGAAGGAGCTGGCCACGCACTACACGCGGAAGCACCTCAAGCCGGAAGAGGTCATCTCTGACGGCTTGGCGGACTTTTCGCGCGAGGCGGCGGCAGTCCCGGCCCGGCAGAGACAGGCGGCGGCGGCGGCGGGAGAGTCCGCTATCAAGGTGAAGGAGCAATACATCATCAGGAAGCAGCCGAAGGAGAGGAGGGCCTTGAAGGACCTCCTGAACGAAAACTTTGGTAAAGTGGAACTGGTAATGGAGGGCGGGGAGCAGGTCAACACGGAGGCTGCAGAAGAGGAGGAGGAAAGAAGAGTCTGGTCTCGTCCCCCCGTCGGGGAGGAGCGCGTCTGGCTGACCTCCGGGACTCGCCGAGAGTACTTTGCCCGGCACGAGTGGCTCTGCGACGGGAAGCTACTCCTCCTGGAGGATCCCCGAGACCAGCACAATGAAATCATCTTTAAAGTATGAGCAACAGAATTTTTATGTGTAGAAGCAATTCTACTAACATATTGTCTTTTTTTAGGACCAGTGGATCCGTGGCCAGCCCGCGGTCATCGCCAACTCTTCCGACCTCCTCAACACCGACCTGTGGCACCCTCGGAGCTTCCTCCGGGATTTCGGCCACCTGCGCCACCCGCTCATCAACTGCCTTTCCGGGCGGACGGTGCCCAACGCGCGCATGGCCGACTTCTGGCGGGGCTTTGGGCGCGTCGTCGACCGCCTCAGGGACGTCGAGGGAAACCCCATGGTGCTCAAGCTGAAGGACTGGCCTCCTAACGACGACATCGCAGAGTACATGCCGGAGAGGTGAGAAGAAAACAGAGAGCGTTTACTAAGTCACTACAGTAAAGAACGAACTTAGGTCAAAGATTTACGAAAAAGAAATCTAACTTAAAACTTATTTGACTTAATCCACAGGTTCTCCAACCTTATTAACTCCTTCCCCATGCCCGAGTACACTCTGCGTCAGGGGCTGCTGAACCTGGCCTCGTACCTGCCCGACTGCTACCTGAAGCCAGAGCTGGGACCCAAGATGTACATCGCCTACGGCTCGGCCCTCCATGACAACAAGGTATGTTGCTATGACCTTCTATTTGTTTTTGCCAGAAAAAAAATGTTGTCCTCTGCCGTAGGCTTCGACGAACTTACATATCGACATGTCCGACGCCGTCAACCTCTTGGTCCACGTGGGGATCCCCGAAGACACCAACAGGGCGGACAACGAGGAGCTCGTCTACCGGGACATCGACATTGCAGGTATTGAACGGTTTCTTCCCTTAGTAGTTTGTGCAGTTTAACTCATTTGATATTGTTATACCGAAAGGTTGTGATATCTCGATGAAGATGCGCGCCCGCCGCTCCGCCGCCTCATCCAAGCTGCCCGGCGCCCTGTGGCACATCTACCACCCTCGCGACACCCCCACCATACGCACCTTCCTGAAGCGCGTGGCCATAGAGAAGGGACGGCGCCTGGACCCGCACGACGACCCCATCCACGACCAGTCCACCTACCTGGACCGGCCGCTGAGGGAGCGCCTCTGCCGCGACCACGGCGTCGCCGGCTACGCCATCGTGCAGTGCATGGGCGACACCGTCTTCATCCCTGCCGGCGCCTGCCACCAGGTGCGCAACCTGCACAACTGCGTTAAGGTGGCCGAGGACTTTGTGTCGCCGGAGAACGTCAGCCACTGCATCCACCTGACACAGGAGTTCCGGCACCTGACAGAGTGGCACACCAACCACGAGGACAAGCTGCAGGTCAAGTCCATCCTGTACCACGCCGTCAAGACGGCTCTGGCGAGGCTGAACAGGGACAGCCACGGAAACGGACAAAGACTTGCCGATTAGAAAAAGCAGAGGTCCGATACATACGTATAGTTTTCAGGTTTTAAGACTATGGCCAGAGTTCTTCTTTTGGATACGTTTGTGTGGACGGGAAATTCGCATCTTTTCTTTTCCCTCCGGAGTTTTATGAATAGCGAGGAAATTTCAAAAGAACTGGATGCCAAAGCCAAAGACAGTACGTCGCAAGCCTCGAGTGAGCATGAGTCAATTAAAGTGCAAACTTTTCCTTTTTTCGAAATTCTCTTAGTGAATCACAAATAAACGCATTCTTTCCTGGCTCCCTGGGGACAAAGATATACCTTTCTCTGTGAACACATAAGAAGAACAAGCTTTATTTCCAGCGGGCGAGTAGAAAATCTTATTTTGGCGCCGAATTTACTTGGTAGAAAGTTGCGCTGGCTCAGTTGCTTTCTCTTACGCATTAGAAAGCACACTACTATTCTCCTCCTCTGCGCGCGCGGACATAGAAGCGACCTTGAAGAAAGGCCGCTTGGCCTGGGTTGGCCCACTGCTCCACTAGCACTGAGCGAGTAGAACACAGCAGTAGAACATTCAGAACAAGGATTTTTGTTCCTGAAACACTCTTGCCGCGATGGCGGTTCGGGATGGTCCTGGGCCAGGTTGCGACCTTCGTCGACCGTTGCCGCCTTCGACGCCGCCGACTCGATGCTGCTGTGGCTGCTCCTGAGGGTCCGGCTGGACCTGGTGACTCGCGCCGCCGTCACGGAGATCACCTTCCGCTACTTCGCCGAGGTCGAGTGGAGGATGCCAAGGTGCCTCCAGCAGCAGCAGCAACAACAACAACGGCAGCCCCAGCGCAACAGGCCTGGTCATGAAGAGTACCAGCAAAGGTGAATTTGCTAAACAGCTTCGTTAAACCGACAATGACATTGCGTTTCTGCCGTGAGAAGCAAGGTTATTTTCAGAACCATTTGGCATGAAATTGGTTTTTATCCGTGAAGCCCCTAAAGGGTGAAGTGTGCAGGAAGGAAGAGCAATGTTTTAATAACTTGAAGGTAAATTCGTCCTAAGAAGCAAGGTGTGTAATTTCAATGGATTCAATGGACGCTTAACTTTGAAAGACAGCGAAAATCATGGAAGAAAAAAGTACCGATGGAAAAGTTATTCTCTTTTTGTATATGAAATCTAAAGCAAAAATTCAGATTTATTTTATGCTGGTAAAATGTTCCAGGTGATTGCCTACTCGGCCTCCTACGTCCAGTTCGGTGCGCATTTTGGAGGCTGGCGTGAGCAGCCAAAGTTCCAGTCTGGTGGCAACGCCGGCCTTCTCCGCTCACCGACGTCGAGGCACGACTCGGCGGACGTTCTTGGAATACATAATGATGGACTGCTCTGTCATGTACGTAATGTCTGCCACCCGCTGCTCCCGCGAGAAAAAAAGGAGGCAAATAAACGTCGCTGTGATGTAAGAAAGCAAAGAGAACTCCTTTCATCTGCTGCGTTGCCCGTCGCTTGGAGGCACGTTATTGAACAGTACGGCACTTGTATTCTGGACTGGTGGTCCCCAATCTCGTCAAAAGGGGACATCCTCGTTAGGTGACCCGTCTTTGGGGTCAGTTAGAGAGGTTTTTCGTTTGTTGAAGTCCCAACATCATGAGATGATGTCTAGTCTACTATTCAGCCCAAAGTGCAATTCCGACAACAATCGCTGGAAGCAGTTTAGGCAATCTCGATTATTTCAAAGGATGCCGAAAAAAAGGGTTTTTTACTTTCAGAGCAAAATAGCGGCGGAAGTTCCCGCGAAATCTCATATTTGTTCAGCAAACGTACGAAGCATACTTTTTTCGGATAGCCTGAAAAAAGGGGCTTATAGTGAAGCGCGGAAAATATACATGGAGGAAGAGGCTAGGAACTTGGGAAGGCTTTTACTCCTCTGGCGGCGCGTATACTTTCATTACCGTCAAAGAGTCGCACTACAATTTCTCGCCTCAGCGCATCAAGTTTCCCTCCGCACTTTGGAAAAATTAAAAGGTTCTCTTTTGCTCCAAACAGTAAAAAAGGCCAGAATCTCACGCCTATTAACTGAACGACACGTGCCCGTCACAAAAAAAACCCTCCCACGAGTGGCTCGTTATTCCCCTCTTTCCCAAAACTTGTTGGTTTCGCCCCCTACAATGTCGCCCTATCTCTTCGCTGTATCTCTTCCCCCCCCTTCGCTTCCGGCGGTTCGATCCTCCCTCCTCTTCTCCTCCCTCTTCCATCTGCCCCCTTATTCCCTCTCCCTCTCCCCTTCCCTCTCTACCCTCCCTCGGGTTTGGGTTAGATGGAGAGACGAGAGACGATCAAGAGAGAGAGAAAAAAAAACTTTTGTAACCCTCCTTCTCGCTCCCCCCCTCCTCCCCTCCATATTTTATCTGGATGGCATGCCACACATCTCGCGTACCACTCCCGCCGCCACCATCTCTCTTATCCTTTTCCCATCCAAGTCCGGACTAATTGCTTCCACGGGTTTGTGTGCATTGCTGTGGTTGGTTGGGTAAGCAAGCAGATTGAGCCTCGGGGCGGGCGCGTGCCGAGACGAATGTCGAGTGTCGAGTCGCTCTCTCGGAACACGAGACCCGTAAAATATGGTACAATTAGTTGAGAGGCAAAAAATGTTCAAATACATTAAATGTGCCGTATTGTGCTCTCGACACTGAAACTACAGTACAGTGCAGCTGCACTTACTGAAAAGAAAGTCAAACGCGCGTAGTGCTCTGTCCCCAATTTACGTAAGTGCCATGCACGAACGGTTCAGTACAATACGCATTACCATATAAGATTGAGGCAGTTGCTTCAAGCTTGTGCAAATTTGTTCCACGGGTCCTGAATAGGTACAGCAGTTCATCTCGGATCGACCGAACTATTCGCAAATTTTGACGAACCGCCCATGCATATATTCTTCGCCCGGGGCACTTTGCCAGCTCTTCCAGGCCCAAAAGCGGCAAAGTAAGGGAGGGACCGCCACGGTGGCCTCGCTCGCCCAAAAACCTTGCCGACCGCCGCAGCCAACTTTCGTCCCACGCTAATCCTATTGGCCTCCCCCGGAAAAGTTATCTCTTCTTCTGATGCCTCGCCCATCTTTTCGTACTTGGTGACTGAGAACCCCTAAAACACACAAAGCGGAGAGCCTTACATGTTCGTGTACGTACTGTACGAGGAAAGGACAACTTGTTGAAGGAGAAGGCCGGATGAGTCAAAGGAGAGGAACCGAAAGAACAATCTGTAGATACACTACACAGGACTGACGGTAGTGGGAAAAGGGATCAGGCTAGGATGAAGGAGACATTCTTGGCGGAAATGAAATCCCTGTTGCTGGGGAAGGAGGAGGAAGGTCAAACGTGGGCGAGAGGAGGGGGGGAGTCAGAGTTGTTTTCTTGCCAAGCCACGCACAAACTCGCTTCCTAATTTAGAGTCCTTCCTTTGCCTAGCCCAAACTCTGAAAGCTTCCTCTCCTAGCCTGTCTGCATTGAGGAGAAGCTCCAATTTTCGTTCGTATGGCGCACATTTTCCCCTGCTGGCGAGAAAAAAACCGTGAAGGAAGCGCCGCGAAACGAGAGCGGGTTGAGTAGATCCCCACCGAGGGACCAAATTTCCTTTCCTCCCCGTCCCGTTGGGCAACGGAGGTGGCGGAAGGAGGCTCTCCCACTTGCCTCCCCTCCTTTTCTCATCTCGCGTGTTTAAAGTGTGGCTGCTTCCCATGGGAACAAGCGGCGGGGGAAGGGGGCTGGAGCCACCAACGAAGGGTCTGTACTGAACGTCGGCGAAGTAGTGGGCGGGCGGGCAATTGGCACGAGGAGGAGGAGGGGGGGAGATCAGACTGAGATGATGCTTCCTCCTTCCCGCGGGCTCGCAACAAGTCCCCGCACAACTAAGTTCATTGAGCCAATTGACCGGAATACCCCGACTCGCCAAAGTCTCTCCCCGGGCTCAGTCCTGATCCGCCGCCATCCCGCTTAAAAGGGCCGTGTGGGGGCGCGGCTTTTAGCGGATTATTAGATTTTGTCAATTGGATCTAATTCAATTACGTTTACCACATACACGTCAACAAGTAGCCGCCATGGAGCCCCCTTCCTCCTCCTCCTCGTCCTCCACTTCCATTAGCGCCGCCAATGACGGCGGCGGCGGCCAGGCCGCAAGTCATTCCCCCTCCAAGCAATCTGCAGGAGGAGGAGGGGGAGGCCTCGCGACCGCAATCCAGGTGCTCTCTCCCCAGGACACCTCCTGCTCCTCCACCTCTTCCCTCTCCTACCATGAGCAGCAACAGTGCAGCTCCTACCTGCCGGACCTGCTTCCCATGCAGGTCCACAACCAGGCTCAAGGCAAGGAACAAATAGAAATATTCGAAGTAGTCTATATGACTTTAAATCTTGTTTTTCAGGTCCCCTCGATCCGACTACCTCCTTCGTGCCCGCTCCTTCCTCCTCCTCCCCCTCCTCTCTCCCCCTCCCTTGCTTCGAGGCTACCTTCTCCTCCCACGGCGGCGGCGGCGGCGGAGGAGGAGGAGGAGGAGGTCCGCCCCCGTCGGTCTTCCCCCCTCCGCCCCACGGCTACGGCAACGGCAACGCCGGCAACGGCAGCGTCGTGCCCCTCCTGGAGAGCCTGCAGCCCGTGAGGGCGGAGGAAATCTCGGGCGTCGTTGCCTTGCAGCAGCAGCAGCAACACCTTCTTCTCCCTCACCAGGGACCCCCTCCCCCGCCTCTCCTACCTCCCCCACCACCTCCCCCTCCTCTGGCGGTGGCCGGATTGGGAGCACCAGGTAAGCCAGTGATGTCGTCCTAAAATTGTTTTGAGAATATCCTCATTCCTCAATAAATCTGCGGTGGAACCTGTATAGCAATGACGAAGGCAAAACAAAAATATGGAAACTTGTGTGGGAAGAAATAGGCAAACATCATGAGCTATCTAGTAGGTACAGTTCGGTGGAAGTTTGAAATACTTTCTAGCTCGTGTTGTTTCGTACGACGTCGAAAATATGCCTAAAATGCTTTTGGCTTTTGCGATGGAAAGTAGAAAAGATTTTCTTCTTGAAAGAGTGCTTAAGCAGTCACTGGCTCGTCATAGTGGTGCGTGCGAACTCCAAAAAGCTCCTGCCTGAAATAGGCTAAGGAACTTTTGTACCTAACTGACTTGGTGCCATACCGTAGATTCTTTAGTTTGAACTTTTGGGCTCTCAATCTTCAGCGGTCCCTTTCTCCCGTCGCACATTTTTCTGGTCTCTCTTTCGTGAATAGAAAGGGTACGAAAGACGTTGTTGGCAAACTGCGCAGTACATCGGAACTTCAGGGTACTCCCTTCCTTCCAAAGCACTTAGAAGATGAGGTACTACATTTCCATCTGAAACGCTCGTATATTTCTCGCCCTATTCATGCACGTCCGGGCATGGGTGGGGCAGGCCTCAATAACAGGCGCTCGGATACAGACAGGTACAGCGAAGGAGGCGAGGGGAAGTGAAAAGCGGGGGGCTTCTGTGCGTATAGGCCTATATAGGAGTATTAGGGAACTTGAGCTATCATACCACATATCACCTGCTTTGAAGGCCTACATTTTCCTTCCCTCAACTCCTCATGTCTTCCTTTACTTGTACGATATCACGGGGGGTAAATCAGGCATGACAGACATGGTCATCTTCACATCTAGGCCACGTAGAAATCATGAGATGTGCCTTCCATTAGCAGTAATGTATCAAGTATGCATAAGAGGTACGACACACTGTCATGTACGCACTGTATGTACGCAGCTCGATAGTGTACCCAGATACTCTAAACGTGAAACTTCTTTCCGCTTCCTATTCCCACGCGGGCAACCTGGGGAGGAGGTGGAGGGGGACACTGCAGGGGCTGGATGAGCGAAGACGAGTGGGAGGACGACTTCGGGGTGGCCCCAGAATGCTGCTGTTGCGGGGACGGCGGCTTGGTTGGCCCCAGTCCGCTCAGGATGCGCGACTGCGGGTCCAGGTCCCTGAGCTGCTGCTCGATGGAGTCCCCGCCGCGGACCGTCACGCCGGCCGACTCCATGATCTCGATCTCTGAGCGGTGGTCGCGCCGCACGCAGCAGCAGTAGACGGGGCGGCCGGCCCGCCGGATGCCGCCGCGGCCGCCGCCACCTCCTCCCGAGGAGGCCTTGCCACGGCGGCAGCATACGACGGCTGCTCCGCCGCACAGCCTCTCCAGGGTGGACCTCACGACGAGGTCGCCGCAGTAGGCGAGCGGGTTTAGGGCGGAGTAGGAGATGAGTAGGATGTGGCTGAGCTCCTTTGTGACCCTGGCCCAGGTGGACCAGTTGTCGATGCGGCCCTCCTCCAGCCGGTGGTAGGACACCTCGTAAATGGTGACGATCACCTGAAAAAAAGGAATGTACGATTTATAGGCTTTTCATGTGGCAGTACACAATGTACGGAAAAGGCCCTCTAATTTATGAAGGCCCTGAATTATATTCCGTCCGACCTTCAATTAGGCCTCGTTAAAATTCGTCTTCCTTGCGTGCCGATTTCCCCTCGCTATACTCTCCCCTTCCGCGGTCGGGGGTTCCGGCATAGGGCTTTCGCGGAATTTCATCGACGGCGGCGTGAGAGGCCGTAATCGGATTGAGGAGAGGAGAGGGGGGGATTGGAAATGCTTAGGTTGGCATCCATGGCCGTGGTGAAGGGAGCGAGATGGGCTATTCATGTCACCCCTGGTTTCGACTGCAAGGGTTTTCACG
>JAAUYB010171383.1_pt1 | contig 14233 bp, 19 predicted proteins | sample 7278071 | NCBI WGS metagenome assembly JAAUYB01 (sample SAMN14350121, study PRJNA611818) | marine sediment metagenome | isolation source: surface marine sediment (1.8m) | place: French Polynesia: Moorea | collected 2018-08
CCTCGTTGAGTCCCGGCCCCAGCTTGCCCAGCATCGTGTGCTTCATCTGCTGCTCGACGTCCTCCCGGTACGTCCGCAGGCCCTCCTCGGTTCCCTTGGACGGCTCCCCCGCCACCTCCAGCACCTCGTTCGCCCGCCGGCCCCTCCCTATCTTCAGAATATGCCTATCTGCCCCCTGCAACTCAGCAACCCAAAAAATTTTAGTGTAAGGCAAGAGTGTCGCCCTTTTTTTTTATCAGATATTAGCCTAGGCCGGGCCATCCCCCCTCTGATTAACGCCTATCAAAGGATAAGATTTATAAAAAGAGTTGAACCTAAATCAGTTTTAAATTGAAAAATAAAAGCATTCTGCTTAAATTTATTAACAAAAAAAATATTCCCTGTTCCTTTCGTACTGAGGGGATGTGTGTAATCAGAAGATAGAAACCAATCTAACTTTCGTCGATCTGAACTCAAATCATGTAAGAAATAAGTGGTCGAACAGACCAGGACTGTGGAGCTTTTGCGCTTGGAGGGTCTTAATTCAACATCGAGGTCAAAAACTTAAATTTAAATATGGGCTTTAGTTTAAATTATGCTGTTATCCCTAAAGTATCTTATTTAGTAAATCTGTTATGGGTTTTTAGGGATGAGAGTTGAGTGCAAAACAGCGGAGTTACCCCAACTAAAATATCAGACATGAAACGAAATATGAAGTAAGATTTTAGGGTCTTCTCGTCTATCTGGGTTACAGTGAAGATTTCTTCACTTTGGCAATTTACGCCAGGGGCATGAGGCAGAGAGTCTAAGAAGGGCCGTTCATCCAGCTTTCCAATTAAGAAGCATTTGATTATGCTACCTTAGCACAAGTGCGGCCGTTGATCTACACTGGGCAGGCAATTCTGAGTGTCAGGGGTGTTTTTGGTAAACAGGCTTAGGCTATTTGAGCTTCTTAGGAAAGAGTAAGGTCAAAATTGTTACATTGGGAAAGGGGTTTATTTATTCGAAAAGGTACTAATTAAAGAAGGATGGAGATAAAGTTAGGAAGGGCCTGCTTAAAAAATTATTAAATTTCAAATGCGGTGTTACTCTGTATTAGGAATAAAAATAGACTATATGGCAAGGTCTGAGGCTTATCCCCCAGACAGTAGGGCAAATCGTTGAGTTAATTAAATTTGGGCAGGGTAACCACGTGTCTGCCCTTGCAGGCGTATCGCTGCTTGAAAAGAATTAATAGGCTTTACCACGAAGGGGTTTCTTTCAATTCGGGGAGATTGGGGAGAGGGGGTATAAATCATAATTACTTTAGACTGATGCACCAGTAGGAAATAAAATTAAAATGAGCCATACGGAAGTGAGAATTAATTAAAATAATTAAGACAGCAAGGGAGAGTTTACCTCGTTGACGTAGAGAGTAGATAAGACCCTAAAAACATAGGCTTGAATAAAGCTTACTGCGATTTCTAAAATTGAGAGAGCAATTAGGCACCTCATTACGGCTGTAATTAGGCCCCAAGATAAGGAGGGGGCAGAGTTGGCCAGAAGACCTAAAAGAAGATGACCTGCAGCCATGTTAGCTGTTAGACGCACAGATAGGGTGAGGGGGCGGATTAAGTTTCTCACAATTTCAATAAGAACTATGAGGGGGAGAAGAGGCCCAGGGGTACCAAGAGGCACAAGGTGTGCCAACAGGGGGATAGGCGTAGATAGCCATGCGAATTGCATATGGCCTAGCCACAGAGGGAGTGCTAAAGCCACTGTAAAAGTAAGGTGTCTTGAAGCTGTAAACGTATATGGGGTGAGACCTAGGGAATTGTTAAGTGCGATGTAGCAGAGGAGAGAACACGGCAAGAGTAAAATTCCAGGGTTTGAATTAGAATTTAAAATTGAGCGGAATTCTGCTGTAAGCGAGGATAACCCCGCCGTCAAAAGATAAAGAGGTTGGTTGGGAGCGACCCAGAAAAGCGGAGGAAGAAGAAGCACACAAGAGATTCCTGAGAGCCAGTTCAGCGGAAGGCCAAAAAAAGATTGAGGGTCAAAAGAAGAAAAGAGGTTAGACATTTATTAAATTGAGTTTAGCCATAGCTCAGGAAAGAGGAACGGCAAATAGAAAAAATAGTAAAATTCAGTTTATCGGGGCTATCTGAGGAATATGACAAGGGCATAGCCAGTTAAAAGGTAAAAACTTTTTTTCTTTGAGGAATAGAATTTTCTCTATCCAAGTTCTAAGCTTGGGGCACTGATCTGCCAATTTGGGACTCTAGGAGATTTTTTAATTGGAAATTAACTGTAATAATTATACTAAGTAAAAATTTTGCGTAGCATTGAAAACTTTGAAGGTTTTTAGTTTAATTAACTTAAAAATGAAAGAGGGAATAAAAAGAGTACCACTGTTTCGCGCAGAAGAAATGAGAAGGCACAGGCCTAGAGCACCCTCGGTTACTGCAAGAACAAATACAGTAAAAATTGAAGAGGCTGAAAACGACAAGGACCAGACAGTTCAGACGCCCATTAGGAATAGTGAGAGGAGTTCAAGGGAGAGAAGAATAATAAGGATATTTATTCTGAATTTGGTTATTTTAAAAATTAACCAAAAAATAGCAGTTAAGGCTGCTAGGGAGAGAGGCAGCCTTGAACTTATAACCAAAGTTAAAAAACATAATAGGACTAGAATTTTTTTACCAGAGAGCCTTTAAAGCTTTCAGTGATTTTCACACTAATGACTAGGGCGATTAGTAAAAAGCAGATAAGGAAAAGTAGCAAGAAAAAGTTTCAAGTTTCATAGAGGTATGCTTGGCTTGGACGGGCTGGAGACTGAGAGACCACTAACCTAGTGAGAGCTATTGCAATTAGAACTAAGCCTGTGAGGGCTCAGTTAAAAAAAGGCTGGATAAATAATTTACTGTTAGAGGATAGAGAAGAGACATAAATAAAAGAAATTATTATGCCCCCAACGAAAATAAGAATAAGGGAAATACCGATTCATTTAGACCAAGCGATTGCAGAGGCAAAGCCTAACCAGAGAGAGCCAGAGGTTAAGAATAAAGCTATAGAGAGGGGATTATTGTGTTTTATGAATCTTAAGATTGTAATAAACAGAATAGCAGTTAGAATAATCATCAAAAAATTAAGCAAGTGTTTCCACATTGGCTACTTTGCTACGGCTTATCTCCTTAGAGAGTGACGGACAATTTGTAATAGATGGGTGGGGCAATCACACAGTTGAGGCTACGTTCAAATCCTATTTATATTAATTCTGAGTTTGAGGAAATGCAGCTCATGGGAAGATTTTCTAACTTTATGAAACCTGTAGTTGAGTTAATTCGTGAAAATTTTCTTTTACAGTCACACAAAAATTAAGAAAAACTAGATAAGAGTGTGGGATATCAGTACACAAGCTTCTCTGAAATAGCCAATCTCATTCAAGTAAGTTAGGTTTAATTAGTACCTTATAAAATATTCATAGTAGCAAGGTTCTAATCTTGGTTCAGTGGGGGATTGAGTAATTAAATTAAAACGGCTACAAGTTCATCTCTACTGAAAAATACGGTTTAAAAACAAATAAAAATTATTGAGTAAGGCTCAGTTTAACCGCAGGTGCTGGCACTGAGTTATCTCCTAAAAACTTATGAAAAATTATAAAAACTGAGGGTGGAAATTCGCTCTTTTCATGAGGAGTGGGGAAATCTCAATTTTAGCTGTTACTAAACACACGAAAACTAACCTTAAATTTACAAAATTTATATTCTAAAAAACTATTTTCGTAGGGTGGTCATTTTCTCCATGTAACAGAGATGTAATAATTATACTACTAATTAATTCCTATTGTCCGATTTACGAACAGTTTTTAGCTTTTTTAGAAAAGAATTTCGAAGAGAGCAAATGTATGGGTTCTACAAGTGGTTCTGCTCATGTAATCATAAAGATATTGGGACACTATACTTAATTGCAGGGGCCTGGGCGGGGCTAGTGGGCACAGCCTTAAGAATAATTATTCGGTTAGAGCTAGGTTCCCCCGGCTCGCTGATTGGGAATGACCAAGTTTATAATGTGGTGGTGACAGCACACGCTTTTATTATGATTTTTTTTATAGTCATGCCGATCTTAATTGGGGGATTTGGTAACTGGTTAGTTCCTTTAATATTAGGAGCTCCAGATATGGCGTTTCCTCGGTTAAATAATATAAGGTTTTGATTTTTAGTCCCTGCGCTAATATTGTTACTATTAAGAGGGATAGTTGAGAGGGGGGCAGGTACAGGTTGGACCGTATACCCCCCACTAAGAGCCAATTTGGCGCATAGGGGGGCTTCTGTGGATTTTGCAATTTTTTCCTTACATTTAGCGGGGGTTTCTTCGTTATTGGGCGCTGCCAATTTCATTAGAACGTTGTTGAATCTACGAGTGTTGGGACTAGGGTTGGACAGGATACCTTTATTTGCCTGATCAGTTTTAATTACTGCGATTTTACTTTTACTTTCTTTGCCGGTATTAGCAGGGGCAATTACAATACTTCTTACAGATCGTAACTTAAACACAGCTTTCTATGATGTGGGTGGAGGGGGAGACCCGGTTCTCTACCAGCACTTATTTTGATTTTTTGGGCATCCTGAAGTTTATATTCTTATTTTACCGGGATTCGGGTTAATTTCCCATATTGTAAGACAGGAAACTGCAAAGAAGGAGCCGTTTGGAGTTTTAGGTATAATCTATGCTATGGCGGCTATTGGGGTTTTAGGTTTTGTGGTATGGGCACATCATATGTTTACTGTGGGGTTAGACGCAGACACGCGAGCGTATTTTACTTCTGCAACTATAATTATTGCTGTTCCCACAGGAATTAAGATTTTTAGGTGAATGGGGACTTTTTATGGAGTTCGAATAAGATTTAGCCCTTCTATATTATGGGCATTAGGGTTTGTATTTTTGTTCACCTTAGGGGGACTAACTGGAATTGTTTTAGCAAACTCTTCCTTAGATGTGGTTTTACACGACACATATTATGTGGTCGCCCACTTCCACTACGTTTTAAGAATGGGTGCAGTTTTTGCTTTGATAGGAGGAATTGTAAATTGATTCCCTCTATTTACTGGCCTAACACTTAACACCGCTTGGCTAAAAATTCAATTCTTAGTAATGTTTTTAGGAGTAAATATTACTTTCTTCCCAATGCATTTCTTAGGATTAGCGGGCATACCTCGTCGTTACTCTGACTATCCTGACAGATACGTGGCTTGAAATGTGTTAGCCAGGGTGGGGTCAATAATTACAACAATGTCTGTATTTTATTTTGTTTTTATTCTGTGGGAAAGTTTAGCGAGACATCGGCCAGCACTAGGAGCTAAAACCAATACTGCGGCTCTAGAAGGTGTGCACCCCCTTCCTCCCCTCACACATAGCTATTCGAGGTGTCCGTTAGTTTGCTCTTAACTTTAAGAACCTAGTAATAGGTTGGGTTATTCGACTTTCAAATTAGTTAAACAGCTAACTCACAAACCCGCTTATCTTATACCTATTAGTAAATATCTGATAATTATATTGTTTTTAGTGTTGGTTATTCTCTTTGCAGTTCCTTTAGTTTTAATGGGTGCTGTCTGGGGTTTAATATTGAAAAGTGCCCCTTGTGAAGAAAAGCTAAGCCCCTTTGAGTGCGGTTTTATCCCTCAGTCAAAATCTCGTGTTCCTTTTTCTATTCACTTCTTTTTGCTCTCAATTGTTTTTTTGATTTTTGATGTAGAGCTTATTTTACTATTCCCTGTTTTATGTTTGAATATTTTAGGTGAAGAGGGGGTACTTTTTTTGTTAATGGTGTTATTCCTGCTTATGTGGGGGACACTATTGGAGTGGAGAGAAGGAATGTTTGAGTGAAGAAACTATTAAACAAAGCTAATCAAAGCGTCTTGCTGTTACCAAGAAGAAGAGTAAAACTCTGTTAGAGGTAGATAAAGAATCTAAGGGCTATTTTCAAGACAGCAGAAACCCCTAAACTTGAAAGAAACTTCTAATTTCTAAAGAGCAGTCAAGGCTGTTAGGTTTAATTAAGATTGCTCAACTAGGACCTCCAAAGACCTTATTATATTTTAACTATTAAGAATGTCAAATTTGATTCGTCACCCATATCACCTGGTAGATGAGTCGCCTTGGCCTTTGATTTCATCTCTAGGTGCGTTCTTCCTTACTTCAGGGTTGGTGGATTGGTTCCATAATTCAACTCCTTGGTTTATATTTACGGGGCTGTTCATTATTTTGCTCGTGATAGCTCAGTGATGGTCAGATGTTTCTTGTGAGGGAGCTTTCCAGGGGTTACACCCCTTTTTTGTAGAATTCGGTCTTCGGTACGGAATAATCTTATTTATTACTTCAGAAGTTTTATTTTTTATGTCTTTTTTCTGAGCCTTTTTCCATAGAAGGCTTGCACCTGCTCCAGAGTTGGGGTCAGTGTGGCCCCCGATAGGAATTGAAGTCTTTAATCCGTTAGAGGTGCCGCTTCTAAATACAATTATTCTTTTATCTTCGGGAGTGAGAGTTACTTGGGCTCATCATTCTCTTATATCTGGGGCGCACAAATCTGCGGTAGAGGGGCTTGTCTTAACAGTGGGGCTAGGGGCCTATTTTACGGGGCTGCAGGCTTTAGAGTACTACGAAGCCTCATTTAGAATTGCGGATGGGGCTTATGGGTCAACTTTTTTTGTGGCTACAGGGTTTCATGGACTCCATGTAATTGTCGGGACTGTCTTTTTAATAGTTAGGGCAATTCGTCTAATAAGCGGCCATTTAAGGGCCAACCACCATTTTGGTTTTGAGGCAGCAGCTTGGTATTGGCATTTTGTAGACGTGGTTTGACTATTTCTATATATTGTAATTTACTGATGAGGTGGAGTTTAGTAATTAGTAAGCTATAAAAGCTATTTGGCTCATAACCAATTGAAGGAAACCCCTACTGAGTTAGTTTAAAAAAAATTTTTAGTTGTCAACTAAAAGATGGGTTCACTAAAATGGAGGTGTTTACATATTAGATTTTCTTTCTAAAGTTGAGTCTCTCCCAATTTAACAAAATTTATAGGATTATTAATAAAAGAGTGACGCCTAGCCATCTGTGGGAGGATAAAATAATGGCATCTTTTTTAGAAAAAATAGGAGAGAGCAAGCTTAGGGTCTTTTTTTGTCTTTGGGTTGAGGCAGAGTAGATAATTAGGGAGTAGCCGACAGCAAAAAAGGCTCTAACCCCAAATGGGAAAACCAGTGTTTGTTCCAGGCCCATAAAAGAATTAGCCCTAAGAATCTCGCCTACTAGGTTAAGAGAGGGCGGGGCAGCCATATTAAGGCTGCAGGCGAGAAACCAGAGGAGAGCAAAAGCGGGGAAGGTGGCCAGTATGCCATTTATTATCAGCAGATTGCGAGAATGATTTTGAAGGTACAAAATATTAGCCCCAAAAAATATTGCTGAGGATGAAATTCCGTGAGCCAGTATTACAAGTAGTGCGGCCTTAAATGCCAAGGGTCTCTGGAATACCATAGCTGAAATGACAAGCCTTATATGTCTAACAGAAGAATAGGCGATAAGCACCTTTAGGTCTAGCTGACGCACACACACTATAGCAATTAGAGACCCCCCCATAATTGCAAATCCGCCAATGGCAACCAGGAAGGAACCTGAGGGGATGAACATAATTAACCGTCAAGTTCCATAGCCTCCTAATTTTAAGAGAATGGCAGCTAAGATTATGGACCCAACTACTGGGGCCTCTACGTGGGCTTTGGGAAGTCAAAGATGCAAACCAAATATGGGAAATTTAACTAAAAAGCCAGTAATAGCTATAGAACACACCAGCACCCTATTACTTAGGTTTAAGGGCTCTACCAGGTAAGCTAAGAACCTTGTTCCGTCCACGGATAAGAATAACACTAGGAGAAGCAATGGCAGGGATCCTATAACAGTGTACAGTAGTATTGCTATAGCCGCAGGGAAACGTTCTGGTTGGTACCCTCAGCCCAAGATAATTAGTGTAATTGGCAGTAACGAAGATTCAAACATAAAATAAAATGAAATTGGTGAGCCCACTCCAAAAGTGAGGATTAGGATTAACGTTAGAAACAGAACGAGTAAGCCCAAGGTGGGGGATTCTCGCGATGTTCCACTGTAAGCCCCCAAGGACCAAATAGCGATAATTAAAGAAAGGGCAGTTAAAGAGAAAGAGAGGTGGTCTGCTAAAAATGCAAACCTTGCAACTATCGTAATATATTGTCTAGAAATACCAGCTAGCACTCACCAGGTGAGCGCCCCCACTAGAATTAGGGCTAAGGAGGAAGCCCCCAGGATTGGGGCTAATATGGAGGCTAGAGAAAGGGTAAGAACTAATATTATAATTAAACTCCCCTAACTTTTTTATTTGCAATAAAAGGTACGAAATATACTACAGGAGTAAGAGGTGAAACCAAATCTTGGGCCGAAACCAAGTACAAATAATCGTTTTCGTGTGAGCATGGGCATTATTTATCATATCACGATAATCCTTTATTCAGGCATAATAAGAGGAGAGCCACCTCCTGCGTGCAAGGCAGGTGTCATAGTTGACTACTACAATAGAATTAAAATCTTCACCTCCACAAAGTGATGTTTTTATTAAACTACTAAGAGTGGCAGAATAGTGCCTTAGCTTTAAGCGCTAAATATGAATATTCCTCTTTGTTAATCTATCAGTGTATCTTGAAAGCTTAGAATTGCAGGTAGGGCTCCGAAGAAACTAAAATAAGCAACGGATAAAAATTGACCTGTTGTAACGTAGGGCTCTTCAACTGGACGGGCACCGATTCAAGTAAGAAGAAATGCAATGCCCACAAATACCCAGAAAAGAATTTGGCCTGCCGGGTACCATCTGAGGGCGTTAAACTTGCTATTAGGGAGTAGAGGAAGAACCAGCAAAATAAGAACTGCCAGCCCCAAAGCAATTACACCTCCCAGCTTATTTGGGATGGACCGCAAAATGGCATAGGCAAACAGAAAATACCACTCTGGCTGAATATGGACGGGGGTTACTATTGGGTTGGCGGGGATAAAGTTTTCAGGATCTCCCAGAAGTCATGGAGATTGTAGCACTAAGGTTCTAAGGATAATTCCTAAAATCACTAGGCCTGCAAGATCTTTTCATGTAAAGTAAGGCTGAAAGGGAGATTTATCAAAATTAGATGAGACTCCGAGTGGGTTATTTGAACCCGTTTGGTGTAGAAACAAAAGATGCGTTATGGCTAATGCTGCAACGATAAAGGGGACTAGAAAATGAAAAGCGAAAAATCGAGTCAAGGTAGGATTTCCTACGGCAAATCCGCCCCACAACCAGGTAACGATATCCTGACCTACATAGGGGATGGCGGAGAGAAGGTTGGTAATTACAGTGGTTCCTCAAAAGGATATTTGTCCCCAGGGAAGCACATACCCCAAAAATGCAGCAGCTATTACTAAGAGTAAGATAATAGTCCCGACACTTCAGACCATGTGGAGGGTGTAGGAGGAAAAGTAGATTCCTCGGCCGATGTGAAAGTAAAGGCAGAAAAAGAATATTCTGGCCCCATTTGCATGACATGTCCGAAGAAGTCAGCCATTTGGAACATCCTGCATTAAATGGCTCACTCTTTCAAATGAGATCAATGTACTAGTTCCATAGTGTATGGCTAAGAAGATTCCTGTGACAAGCTGGATACCTAGGCAGATCCCAAGTAAAGAACCAAAATTCCACCATGTCGAAATATTAGAGGGGCTAGGGAGGTCCACAAGGGCGGAGTTAACAATTTTAAGGAGAGGGTGGGTCTTTATGATGGAAAACATATTGCAAACGAGAGTTTCTCAGAAAAAAATTTACAGTTTTTTATTAGGTTGCATATTTTAAGTTTAATAGTAAGGACAGTCGCTATTTCAAGTTGAATTGTAAGAATGTTTTTTACCTTATCATTTTCTACAGTATTTGGGCTCTGAGTGGGGCTAGAGCTTAACCTATTAAGGTTTATTTGACTGTTTTCCCAAGTTGAGGGCAATTACGCTGAGGGGGCCATAAAGTACTTCCTAGTCCAAAGAGCGGGGTCTGCTTTCTTTATTCTGAGGAGAGTGGTATCTTCTTTTACAGGACATCTCCTATGAGCGGTAATTGCCTTGTGCGCGCTTCTTTTAAAGCTTGCGATAGCCCCGTTTCAAGCGTGGATAGTTGAGTTGAGAAAGAAGGTTTCTTGAGGTATATTTTTTGCTTTAAGGACAGCTCAAAAGGTTCTACCATTAGCTATTATTTTTAATTGGGGGTTTAATCCCATCATTGTCACTTTTGCTATTTTGGGAGGAGTGGCATCTTTTTTAGGGGCTTGGGCAACATTGACTTTAAAACCAGTCCTAGTGTATTCTTCAGTGATAAGCCTTAGGTGGACTGTTCTTGGGGGAGGCGCTGCTTCTTCTTGAGTATATTTCTTATTGTACAGAACTAGTCTTTTTGGGTTAGTTCTTATCGCTGAGGGTAAGGGGGTAGGAGATAGCTGAGGCGGGGAGGGGAGATCCCAGTTAGAGTGAGGGTGCTCTTTGGGAATTTTAGCTTCTCTTCTTAGAATATCAGGTGTGCCTCCCCTAGTTGGATTTTTTGGCAAGATTGTAGTATTAAAGCTTTTGATTCTCCACTTCCAACTTTGGGTAGCCGGGTTGATGGTGATATTATCTGGGGCGTTTTTATTTGTATATTTCCGATTAGCCGTTTCATGTCTCAGTGGCGTTGGTGGGGGATCTTCGAGGGGGCTAAGAAAGTCTTCAGAGATTTTGCCTAGTTTTACCTTTTTATGCTACATGAGATTATTGTGATTCATTTTATATGTAGGTAGTTTACGATGAGGTTTGAGCTCATAGAGATTGGGAGACCCATTACATCTAATTACAAGAGGACTCCCATTACAACAAATCCTAGTAATCCTGTTAAAATCAGAGGGTTAGTATTAGCTAAGGAGAGAGAAAGGCTGGAGCCCAAACTTATTCCACTAACCGGAATTTGGACTCTGATGAGAGGAGCCCATTTCAGATCCCCAGACCCTCGCATTCTCTCACTTCTTTGAAGAAGGTTTAGCGAGAAAACTCGACTTGAGATGCTAAATAGTCCTCAGGCTTGTGAGGTAGCAGACAAAAGTCAGAATTTCACAGGATTTTTAAGAAGTTTGCTTATAACCCCTATAGCCACACCGCCAGAGATGACTGCGAGAGTGATAAGTTTTTCAAAGGTAGAAATAAAAAATTCTAAAGGTAGCTCAAGGAGGCCCCAGCTCAAGAAGCTTCCCCCCCATAAAGCGGCTAGAAGTATACATCACATAGAAGTGAGTATTTTGGCATCTGACTCTGTGCGGGGTATTCTAAGAGAATGAACTCTTCACCCCATAAACCTAATCTGCACTATTCGCACAGTATAGCTGACGGTAAGAAGTGTGGCGAGATAAAATACAATTCTCACCCTGATTGCCTGCTGAGAAAAAACCGCTCCCTCGATACAGAGATCTTTGGAGTAAAATCCGCTAAGAAAAGGCAAGCCACACAGTCTCGCATTAGCTACAATTAAGAACGATAACGAAGCTCCCCTGTGCCTAGGGTGGAGCGATGCTTTGTGCAAATCCTGAAAATCAGAGACCATGTGAATTATTCTTCCAATTCTTATAAAAATTAAAGCTTTAAAAAAAGCGTGAGATAGGAGATGAAAAAATGCTAAATTTCATATGCCACACCCCAAAGTAGTTATTATTACCCCTAATTGTCTTAGAGTGGAAAGGGCCACAATCTTTTTTATATCTATTTCAACTATGGCGGTTATTCCTGCCATTAGTATAGTGGCAGCCCCTAAAGCTAAAACCACAAAAGAGGTGGCTGACTTCCTCAGGAGAGGCTGAAAACGGATTAACAGGTATACCCCCGCAGTAACTAGGGTGGAGGAGTGGACTAGCGAGGAAACAGGGGTGGGGGCAGCTATCGCTGCGGGGAGCCAGGCGGAGAAGGGGATCTGAGCCCTTTTGGTAAATCTTGCTAGCACGACCAGTAATAATGGAAGAAGAAGGGGGCTTCCTCCCAAAGAGATCAAATGGAACTCTCAAGTTCCCAATCAACCCATAGCGGCGATAGCTGCCAGGATAAAGACATCCCCTACCCGATTTCTAAGAACGGTTAGCATCCCAGCATTTGACGCTTTAGGGCTCTGGTAGTAGATCACTAATAGGTAGGAGGTTACACCCAAGCCGTCTCAGCCAAGTAAAATTCTGGCTAGGTTAGGACTCAAAATCATTAGTACCATAGACCCGACAAATAGCCTTACTAGTGTATGGAAACGCAAAAAGTAGGGCTCTCCTGCTATATACGATTGAGAAAATACAAAAATTGAGCCAGAAATTAAAAACACAACAAACAAAAACACCAGAGAAAACGAGTCAAAAACCAAGGAGAAGGATAGCTCTTGGTTGCTAAAGACCCCTAATGTTCAGGTTACAACTGTACTATGGCTGCTACCGACTCAGAGAAAAGTAAGCAAGGCGCTAAAAGATAAGCCAAACAAGACTGCGGCGACACCAAAGTTTCAAAGTTGGAGTATTATTAAAATTATTAAGATAGCTTAAGTAGAGCATCACATTGAAGCCGTGAAGGTGATTTACTCTTAATAATTGCTAATTCGATTATCGCTTCTCTGTGGATCCTAATCCCTGTCTTAGTTGCTGTCGCATTTTTAACTCTTTTTGAACGAAAGATTTTAGGATATAGCCAAGCTCGCAAGGGGCCGAATAAGGCCAGGGCAAGAGGGGTACTACAACCTTTTGCGGATGCTATTAAACTACTAGCCAAAGAGTACCCGGCACCCGAGAAGGCCAATAAGTTGGTATTTCTGCTCTCACCAACTTTGGCACTACTTCTAATTACTCTTAGGTGGGCCACTATCCCCCTAGGGGGCCCACTTTACGACTTCTCAGTTGTTATTTTAGTGCTGTGGTTAGGTCTAGGGCTTTATCCTTTGTTTTTGGCCGCCTGGGCATCTAATAGGGCGTATGCGACTATTGGTGCACTTCGTGGCGTAGCTCAAACCATCTCCTACGAGGTGAGCTTGGCCTTAATTCTTATGGGCTTTCTCTTAAGTGTGAGAGGGCTTTCCATTGAACTTGTGTTTTCATTTGGGCGGGCAGGTGTTGCAATGGCATTCTTTCCCCTCTTGGGGATATGGCTAATCTCTGGGTTAGCTGAGACTAACCGAACCCCGTTCGATTTTTCTGAGGGTGAGAGGGAGCTGGTATCAGGGTTTAACATCGAGTATGGCTCTGGGGGGTTTGTTTTAATTTTTCTAGCGGAGTATGCTGCAATTCTACTAATGGGGACCCTCACGGCCCTATTTATAAGATTCTTTAGAGTTGCTATTTCTGTTACTTGTGGGGTCTCAATTTTAATTTGCTATTTTTGAGTGTGGGCCCGAGCAACTCTACCACGTTATCGGTACGATAAGCTTATGGCGTTGGCCTGAAAAGGCGTTCTTCCCGCCTCTCTAGCTTGCTTAATAAGATTAGCGTGCCTTATTTAAACTATGGCTGTGTGATCCCAGTATAACCTTCAAGATGCTGCATCGCCGGTAATGGAGGAATTTATTTTTTTCCATGATTTCGCTCTGGTGATTCTAGTGCTTATTTTAGGAATTGTCGGGTTTATAATAGTTGCCGCTCTCACAAATTCCGCAATTAGGACAAATATGTTAGAGGGCCAAGTGTTAGAGGGAATTTGGACAGCAGTGCCGGCTTTGGTGCTGGTGCAGATTGCTATCCCCTCCCTTCTCTTACTTTATTCTTTAGACGAGGGATCTAACTGTGAGTTGACGATCAAAGCTATGGGCCACCAGTGGTTTTGAACTTATGAGTATTCAGATTTCGGAGTTCGAGGAGAAACGGTCGAGATTGAATCGTACATATCTCCCTCTGAGGAGAGGACAGTACGTTTGTTAGATGTGGATAACCGTGCCCCTCTCCCGATAGGGGTTGGGATTCGAGTTCTAGTTGGCAGCACAGATGTGCTTCACTCTTGGGCGGTGCCAGCCATAGGGGTAAAGGCAGATGCCTGTCCTGGGCGGCTAAACCAGTTAAGCTTATTAAGCCACCGCCCCGGCGTTTTTTACGGGCAGTGTAGAGAGATCTGTGGGGCCAACCATAGGTTTATACCGATTTGCCTTGAGCTGATTACAGCTGAGGATTTTTTAAGGTGGCTAAACTGTGCAGAATAGTTATA
>JAAUYB010216842.1_pt1 | contig 14218 bp, 8 predicted proteins | sample 7278071 | NCBI WGS metagenome assembly JAAUYB01 (sample SAMN14350121, study PRJNA611818) | marine sediment metagenome | isolation source: surface marine sediment (1.8m) | place: French Polynesia: Moorea | collected 2018-08
CTCCCGGGAATACCTCATAGTAGGCCTTTGCCGTGTTTCCTCTCGCGTTTGCACGTACGTTTGGCCATGGTTTGCACTTGCGCTCCCGGGAAGACTCCATCGGGTTGTTTTTTTGACGGGCAGATCGGCGAGTTTTTTCTTGCTTTCGGCCCGAAACAGCTCGATTCCCGGTTTCGACAACCAAATACAGCCGAATACGCGGTCTTTCAAAAGATGTGCCTCATATTATGGCCAGGTTGGTTGATTCTCGACGCTAAGGATCGAGGAATGTGCTCTGATTTCTCGATTCCAAAAGTCGGGGAGCAAAGAATCAGTTCTCTTTCTTTGCGCACCGAAAGTTCAGGATCAAAGAATCGGTTTTCATTCTTTGCTCCCGAAAAGTCCGGGTCAAGGAACCACAACTGATTTCTTTCAGATTACTTTTCAGTGCGCAAAGAATCAGTTCCCATTCTTTGCTCCTGACTCTTCCGGGTCGAGGAATGAGGACCGATTCTTTGCTCTTGACTTTTCCGGGCCGAAGAATGAGAACGGATTCTTTGATCCTGGATTTACCGACACAACCAATGACAACCCCAAAAAAGGGCCGAGCCAGGCTGACCGACAATGAAAACCCAACTTTTAGCACGTCTTATTTTCCCTGGGCGTGTGCGCATCCAGCGTGCCTGCAAGCCGAGAATCGCCCTCCGGGCGAGGCGAGGCGAAACCCTGGGCGCGCACGCATCCTGCGTGCATTTCCAGACATTAGCACTTAATTGTCCGTGGGTCTTGAATAAAGCCGGGAAGTTACAAATCAGCTTATCTTCTTCAAGTATTTTCCATGCACTGATTACCCTCAACCAGGCCGGGATTTTGTACCTCAGGGTGAGCATAAGGCCCAAACGCGGGGAAACTAAGCCTTGAAGCAACAAGCTCCCATTGCAACTCCCGGGGTCTATTAAAAACCCGCCGTCATTCTAGTGCAATCGTCTGAAAATGCACGCAGGATGCGTGCGCGCCCAGGGTTTTTCGCCTCGCCTCGCCCGGAAGGCGATTCTCGGCTTGCAGGCACCCGGAATGCGTGCGCGCCCAGGGTGGGGTTCCTCAGTCCAGCAGGCTCAATAGTTCTTCCGGGTGGTCGATGATTACATTCGCGCCGTTGGCTTCCAGTTCCTCCCGGTCTCGGAAGCCCCAGGTTACCCCTACCGCGTACAGGCCCGCGGCGACCGCTGTCTGCATGTCCGTGTTGGTGTCGCCCACGTAGAGGATTGCCTCTTTCGGCAAGCCCCATGCGGCCATGATCTGCCGCACGCCCGCCGGGTCCGGTTTCTTGGGGATACTGCCGCCCACGCCGTACACGTGCTCGAAGGGTATGTGGCTGAAGTAATGCTCGACGCACCGCACCACCGGCTCGTGCGGCTTATTGGACAGAACCGCCTGTTTCAAGCCGCGTTCCACCAGGGCTCTCAGCATGTCATCGATGCCGGCGTACGGCCGGGTTTCCCGGTTCCAGCGGGTTGCGTAGATCTCCCGGTTCCTGGCCACGCACGCCGCCAGCAGTTCAGGGGTTTGCACCTCCGTGGGTACCGTGCGTTTGGCCAGGGTGTCGATGCCGTCGCCTACCTTGTGACGGTAGTCCCGGATGGGGAAGACGGGATAACCCCGCTCCGACAACACCTGGTTCATACTGGCGCCGATGTCGGCCAGCGTATCCAACAAGGTGCCGTCCAGATCGAAGATGACGGCTTGTTTAGTCATGATGATGCCACGCCCAGGTCGACTCCGGCCAGCCCTTGTGGTCCAGGTTGAACGCCTCGCTGATCAGCATGTCCTGTTCGTATTTGTGACTGGCCGCCGATCCCGTTGCCGGGGAGGCCGACTCGGGCCGCGTCACCCGCTGCAGCGGATGCTTGCCCTTGCCGATCACCAACTCGGCCAGGCGTAGTTTCAGGAATCCCCAGGCGCCCATGTTCAGCGGTTCTTCCTGAACCCACATGACCGGGGTTCCTGCCGGGTATTCATCCAAAATGGCTTCCAGTTCCTCGGCCGGCATCGGATAGTACTGTTCCATGCGAATAATGGCCACGTCGGTGCGCCCTTCCTGCTCGCGGTGCTCCAGTAGTTCGTAATAGACCTTCCCGCTGCACATGAGGATACGCTTGACACTCTTGGGATCGATTTCCGGTTGGTCCGGGATGATCTTTTGGAAGCCGCCTTCGGCCAGTTCGTCCAGGCTGCTGACCGCACGCGGGTGACGCAGCAGGCTCTTGGGCGACATCACCACCAACGGTTTGCGGATGGTGCGAATCACCTGGCGACGGAGACAGTGGAATAACTGGGCCGGGGTGGTCAGGTTGACCACGATCATGTTGTCCTCGGCCGACAGCATCAAGAAGCGCTCCAGGCGCGCACTGCTGTGTTCCGGGCCCTGACCTTCGAAGCCGTGCGGCAGGAACAGGCACAAGCCGCTCAGCCGGCTCCACTTGTCCTCGGAACTGGAGATGAACTGATCGATGATCACCTGGGCCACGTTGCAGAAGTCGCCGAATTGCGCTTCCCAGATCATCAGACCGTCCGGCGTGTCCAGGCTGTAGCCGTATTCAAAACCCATGACCGCGGTCTCCGTCAGCGGGCTGTTATAGACCTCGAAGCGGCCCTGCTCGCCGTGGATATCGTTCAGCGGCATGTACAGCTTGCCGTTTTTGGCGTCGTGCAATACGGCATGCCGGTGGCTGAAGGTGCCGCGCTGGGCGTCCTGGCCGGAGATGCGCACCGGCGCGCCCTCGTTCACCAGGCTGGCAAAAGCCAGGGCCTCGCCGGTCCCCCAATTGAGCGGTGTCTTGCCTTGCGCCATCTCCTTTTGCTGTTTCAGGAAACGCTTGATCTTGTTATGCGGTGTGAAATCCTTGGGTACATCGGTGATGGTGTTCAGCAAGTGAACAAGGGTGTGCTTGGAATAGGTGGTGTCTGCCGGGGGCGTGTCAGCGTCACGGCCGCCCCTGTAGGGCGCCCACAAACCCTTGCCGAAGGAAATGTGTTTGAACTCGTAATCGTCCCGCTTGGAAGCGCTCAATTCATCTTCCAGATGTTTTTTGGACTCCTCGGCGATGCGGTCGGCTTCAGCCTGGGTCAGGCCGCCGAACTTCATCAGGTTGTCCACGAAGGCCTGCCGCACCGATTTGCGCTTCTTGATGATGGCGTACATTTGCGGCTGCGTGAAGGCGGGATCGTCACCCTCGTTGTGGCCGTATTTGCGGTAGCCGTACATGTCGATGATGACGTCTTTCTTGAACTTCTCGCGGAACTCCATGGCCATGCGAATGACGCGGCAAACGGCTTCAGGGTGCTCGCCGTTGACGTGGAAGATGGGGATTTGCAGCATCCGCGCCACGTCGGCGCAATAGCGACTGGAGCGGCTGTCGAGGGGATCGGTGGTAAAGCCGATCTGGTTGTTCAGGATCACATGAACCGAGCCGCCCACGCGGTAGCCCTCCAGTTCGCTCATGTTCAACATTTCCTGGCTGACGCCCTGGCCGATAAAGGCCGCATCCCCGTGAATGATCAGCGGCACCGCCCGGGCTCGTTCCAGATCGCCGAACCGATCCTGCTTGGCTCGTACGCGACCCATGGCCACCGGCCCTACAAATTCCAGGTGACTGGGGTTGAAACACAACGACAGGTGGACCTTGTGACCGGAGGGCGTGACGCGGTTGGCGCCGTAACCCAGGTGGTACTTCACGTCGCCGCGACTGCGGTGCAACTCGGGATCTACGTCCTGGAACTCCCGGAAAATCTGGGCGGGCGGCTTGCCCAATACATTGACCAACACGTTCAAACGGCCCCGGTGCGCCATGCCGATGACCACCTCGTCGATCTTGTGATTGCCGGCTTCCTCCACCGCGTAGTCCAGCAGCGGGATCAGACTTTCGGAACCTTCCAACGAGAAGCGCTTGGCGCCGACGAACTTGCGGTGCAGGAAACTCTCGAAAACCTCGGCGTCGGTCAACTTGCGCAGGATGCGCAGCTGTTCGCTCTTTTCCATGTCGAAGTTACCGCCGGTCTGCTCCAAACGCACGCGGATCCATTCCTGGACTTCGATATCGTCGATGTGCATGAACTGGGCGCCGATGGCCTGGCAATAGATCTTCTGCAGGTTGGTCAGAATATCGCCGAGAGAGCGGCCCGAGGTGTCCTTGCCCAGTTGGACGGCGAACTTGACATCCAGGTCCTTCTTGGAAAAACCGTAGTGTTCCAGCGTCAATTCCGGATGTCGCCCCTTGCTCAAGCCGAGCGGGTCCAGGTCGGCCATCACGTGTCCGCGCTCGCGGTAGGCGCGCACCAGTTTATCCACCCGCTCCTGGCGGGAGCCGGCGTCTCGCAGGCGCACCGAAAGGGCCTTCAGCAGACCCATGGTCAGCTCGTTGTCCTCGGCCAGAAGTCGATGAAGGTCCGCCCGCGGGATTTGCAACAGGTGGCAGCGGGTTTTGCAGAAGATATCGGCGGAACGGGGCCGGTTATCCAGGACGGCCAACTCGCCGATCAATTCGCCGGTCAGTAACTCGGTGATCTCCTCGCCGTGACGCAAGATGCCCACGCACCCGGAAAGAATCATGTACAGGTCGTTTTCCGCCTGCCCTTGACGACCCAGGTACTGGTTGGCTTCGATGGTGATTTCGCGGGTGATGGAAGCCAAAAGCGCCATGTCTTTCGCGGGTATTTTTTCGAAAAGCGGAATCTTGGTAATAAAATCGAGAACATGTTCCGGGACATCACCCACGGGCATTACCCGGGTCTTGTGATCCGAGGCGCGATGGATGATGGGGTGCTCATCCGCGCTCAAATGGGTGTCATAGGTGCCTGTCGGTTCTTCGTCCGGGTCTACCGCGGCCTTGTGAAGCGAGGGATGGTAACCCTCCTGGTTCTGAAAATAGGCGCGCCACTGCTCGTCTACCGAGTAGGGATCCTCAAGAAATGCCTCGTAGACTTCTTCTACATAATCAAGGTTTTGCCGACCATATTCCAACTCGATTTTAGGGGACATAATCACATCCTAACTACAATGCTCACATGGATGAGACTATAGACCAATACCCCTGAAAATTCAATCTGACGGCTTCTGAAATTTAGCGAAATCGCGGGAGCCGGAGCCCCTTTCGTCCACACCGTCAACAACGCCGGACTTCTACCGGAAGAATAAGGCCGCGGCAGCCTTGAATCACACTGTTTAACCCCGGCAGCTACGAGCTTTACAGGGAGTCTCGGGGAAGTTCCCCCGTTCGCGCGGCTTCTTTGCGCTGCTTGCGCCTGGCTACCACCGTGGGCAGGTTGAAAAACAGCAGGCAACTCATGCAACAGGCGAAACAAAACAAAACGGAGCCCTTACCGGTCAAAGCCAGGCGGATGTAGGCCGCCACTCCCAGGGTCAACAACAGGTATCCTATAACCATACTCAAGCGCATCCAAGGGCCCACGATCACCTCCTGCCGGGTAGATTAGCACAACTCTTCGCGGAGATTTCCAGTTTTGCGATGTCAACCTCTTCAATCACCCCGCGTAACGGATACACACAATCTACAACTTCAGTTCGAAGCGGTATCCATGACAAAATCGTATTGCAACGAGACAGCGTTGCCAATAAGCTCTTAAGGGTGAGAGACCGGCTCAAAGGACACCCATGACCAATTTCCCGGAACCCCCTGACGATCATACCGGCGCCGAACCCACCCTGGATGCCCGGCAGATGGTACCCGCGCTCTACAGCGAACTGCGCGCCCTGGCCCAACACTACATGCGCGCCGAACGCCACGGCCACACCCTGCAACCCACCGCCCTGGTACACGAGGCCTATGCCCGCATGGTGGAGCAGGAACGGGTGGTCCACAGTGGACGCAGCCAGTTTTTTGCCATGGCCGCCCGCGTTATGCGTCAGGTGTTGGTGGATCATGCCCGCACCAAACAGGCTCAGAAGCGCGGCCGGGAGGTTGCTCACATCACCCTGGACGAGCGCATTCAGGGATTTGAACGAACTCTTATGTTGGAAGATCTGGACGCCGCCCTGTTGGAACTGGCCGAATTGGACCCGCGTCAGTGCAATATTGTCGAAATGCGCTTCTTTGCGGGCTTAAGTATCGAGGAATGCGCCGAGGTTCTCAATATTTCGACGCGCACGGTCAACAGTGATTGGCAAATGGCCCGGGCCTGGCTCTTCGGTCGCTTGCGGGGTCAGTTATGAATCCCGAGACCTGGCAAAGGATTAAAGAGTTGTTCGGGAAGGCCATCGAGTTACCGCCCAAAGCCAGGGAGCGTATGCTGAGGGAAATTGAAACCGAATCTCCCGAGGTGGCTGCTGAATTGAGTCGACTGCTGACCAATCATGAAGAAGCCGGCGACTTTATCGAAACGCCGATCGTGGAGGGCTTCAAGGAAGATCGGGGTGCGCCCGCTCATTTCGAGGCCGGTACCGAAATCGGTCCTTTTCGGATTATCGAAACCATCGGCGTGGGCGGCATGGGTACGGTCTACCTGGCCGAGCAGGGTTCGCCGGTTCGCCGACGGGTGGCTTTGAAGGTCATCCGCGCCAGCTTGATCAGTCCAAAAATCCTGGCCCGGTTCGATTCGGAACGGCAGGCCCTGGCTTTGATGAACCACCCCAACATCGCCCAGATCTACCATGCCGACACTACCGCTGAAGGTCTCCCCTACTTCGCCATGGAATACGTTCCCGGCGAGCACCTGACCAGCTATTGCGACCAGCGGAACCTGAACCTGGACAAACGTCTTGAATTGTTCATCCAAGCCTGCCACGCCTTCGAACACGCCCATGCCCGCGGCATCATCCACCGCGATATCAAACCTTCCAATATCCTGGTGACCGAACAGCCGGAGGGCCCGCAAATCAAGATCATCGATTTCGGTATCGTCAAGGCCACGGAACACAAACTGACCGATACGACGCTGACCACTCATTCCGGACTCATTTTGGGAACGCTGGCCTACCTGAGCCCGGAGCAAGCGGGGGTAACCGAGGATCCGGTGGGTCCCTATTCCGATATCTATGCGCTGGGCCTTGTCTTATACGAACTGCTGACCGGCGAAGTGCCGTTCGGCACCGGAACCGATCTCCCCTTCCACAAAACACTCACCAATATTCGTGATCTGCAACCCAAACCGCCGGGCAGTTTCTACCGTGAGGGAACTCCCGAGGCCCGCAAAGCAGCCGGGCGTCGCGGCAGCACGACTCAAGCTCTGGCTGACAGATTTGCGGGCGGGCTGGACACCGTGGTCAACAAAGCGGTAGCGAAAAGGCCCGGCGATCGCTACAACTCGATCGACAATATGGTGATCGATATTCAGCGCTGCTTGGACCAAAAACCCCTGAGTACGGAGATTCCCGAGGAGGCCGTGTCCACGGCAAACGCCTATGCGGGGCCCTCGCGCTTGCGGACGATTGCTGCCCTGATCTGCTTGCCGGCCGCCCTGATCGGTTTTATCGGCTGGTACTCGGCGCGCCAGGACATCGCGTCCCTGCAACAGGATTTCCTGATCGCGGACCGTGCGGGTGAACTCTACTTACAGTTGCTGGAACAGGAGCGCCGGCCCATGGAATATGCCGCCGGTAAGCGTGACGCCATTCGCCGGGAACTCCTTGACATGTACCGGGAGCACTTGGAGTTGCCCGATAACCGCGCCGCCAACCTTGCCCTTGCACGGTGCTTCCATCAACTGGGCGATTATGAGAAGGCCGTGACCTTGCTCTCCGTCGATCACCTGCCGGTCTCCGCCGAGAACGCCCTGGCCCTGGGCCACGCCCATGCGGCAGCATTCAGCGGTCGTCTCCGCCTTGCTCGACTGAAGTCCGAGGGGGAATACCTGAGCGCCATGGGCCGACTACAGCGGTTACATATGGAACCGGCGCGCGACAACCTTCAGAAGGCCCGGCGAGCCCGGTTGTTCAACGGCGGATACAGCGCCGCCCTGCTAGCCCGGCTGGACGGACGTGATGTCGAGGCAATCGCCGTGCTGGAACCATTGACCGGGGATGCTTCGGTCGCGCCGTCCCCGTTTCTGCTTCACGGAGATATATTGGCAGAGCAGGGACTGAAATTCCATGAACGCGCCCGGCCGGACCGCGCCGGTGAACTGCTGGCGGAAGCCCGCGAAGCCTTCACCACCGCCCTGCGCGCTTTTCCGGGCAATCCCAAGCCGGCCTTGCGTCTCGCCTGGCTCAACCTGGCCGAGTTACACGTCACCCGCACCGTGATCAGTGAATCCGAGAACCGCCTTGAAGAGGCCCTGGACTGGTGTCGAACCGCCCTGACCATCGCCCCGCACCTGGCCGAGGGCCACCTCTTGAGCGCGGCAGCCCTGGAAAAGCAGGCATCCGCTGCCGATGAAATGAAAAAAAGAGCGCTGTTGGCTCGCGCGGCGGAACATCGACAAAAAGCAAGCCGGCAATGACCCGGAACTCCGAACTCCTCATCCGCCCGCCTTTAAAGAAATGATACAATAGATCTGCCGCTTTCTAAAAAACCAGGAGGTGCGGAATGAGCACACAAACCTATGACGACGGGATCGATCCCGCGGAATTGGAAGACATTCCCTTGCGTGCCGGAGACTTGAAAGAAACCTTCATTCTACAACCGGTCCGCACCCTCATGCACACCAAGCTGGGGACCATCCATGCGGATGCCTCAATTCTTGAAGCCGCGGAGGCCATGACCGAGGGGCACTTCGGCTGCATCATCGTCACCGAGGGACCTAAGTTGATCGGCATCCTCTCGGAGCGGGACATTATGACCAAGATCGTTGCCTTGAACCTGGAGCCGTCGAAGGAAAAGGTTCGCGATCACATGACCCCCGAACCGGAACGATTAGAGCCGCACGATGAGATCGCCTACGCCTTGAACATCATGGCGATCGGCGGTTTCCGCCATGTTCCCATCGTGGACGGTTTGGATAACCTGGTCGGAATCGTCAGCATTCGCGACTTGCAGAACGCGGTCCTTGCACACTTCGAAAAGGACATTCTCACCCTGCCGCCCAAACTCCGGCACGCCGGGCCCGTAAGCCGCTACGGCGGCTAATAGGGATCACGCGGCAGTTGTAACTTGTTGCACTTTTGATCTTATGCAATAATGCCGAAGAACTTAGGGTATCTTCAATCGGGAGCGGTGTTTCTTTTGTACAGGGATCTCTTTGAAAATGCCAATGATGCGATGCTGGTGGTAGATCCGGTCGGGGATCATGTCAAAGCAGCCAACCGGCGCGCGCGTGAACTTTTCGGACTGGACCGGGATGACCTGCCGGAAAAGCGATTCGCGGATTTGACCGGCGAGGGTAAACCCTCCAAACAAATCTTTACCGCTTTGTTGACCGGTCCGAACGATAACTTCCACATGGATCTGGCCGTTCTCGACGGCGCCGGCCGCAGCTTGGAAGCAGAGGTTTCCGCTTCAAGCACCGATATCGAGGGCAGAGTCCACCTCATCCTCAGCCTGCGTTTGCAAACGGTTCGCCAGGAGGCTTACCTGCTGATGCGGGAAATGCAGAGCCTGGCCAATATCGGCGGCTGGAGCGTACTGCTGCCCGAACGCAAATTAAGTTGGACCAATCAGGTCTACCACATCCACGGCATCCCGCCCGGCACGCCTATCTCGCTGGAGCAAGCTGTCAACTTTCACCACGCGGAATCACGTCCCCTGATCCAGGAAGCTTTGCAAAACGGCATGGATGAGGCGCGTAGCTGGGACCTGGAACTGAAGCTGGTCACCACGCGCGGCCACGAGGTTTGGGTCCGCTCCATCGGCCAGGCCCAGGTAGTCGACGAAAAGGTAGTGCGGCTGTGGGGCACCTACCAGGACATCACCGAAAGGGTCCTTTCGGAGCGTAAACTGCGCCAAAGCCAGGAACGCTACCGAGCCATCGTGGAGGACCAACCCGAGTTTGTTTGCCGCTTCCTGCCGGACGGCCGCCTGACTTTTGTCAACCAGGCCTATTGCCGTTACCTTGAAAAGCACGCTCACCAGTTACTGGGCCGCGATTTCCGCGAGATGATACCCGAGAGCGACCGCAACGAAATCAATCGACACCTGGCCGGCTTCGATATCGAAAACCCTGTCCGCACCCATGAACACCGCATGATTGCTCCCAACGGACGAATGCGCTGGACCCGTTGGACCAATCGCGCCGTCTTCGACGATCAAAATACCGTGGTGGAGATGCAGGGCTGCGGCAGCGATATTACCGATATCAAACAAGCCGAAGAAGAACGCCGCCGGCTCGAAGACCAGTTGCGCCAATCACAGAAGATGGAAGCCGTGGGTCAATTGGCGGGCGGTATCGCCCACGACTTCAACAATCTGCTGTTCGTCATCGGGGGATACGCGGAAATGGCCTTGATGGACGTGGACGACCCCATCGCCTGCCAACAGATCGAAGAAATCCAAAAGGCGGCGCAACGAGCCTCCAATCTTACCAGCCAGTTGTTGGCTTTCAGTCGTCGCCAGGTCTTACAGCCTAAAGATGTCAACTTGAACGAATTGATCGAGAACCTGTTAGACATGATCCGACGGCTGATCGGCGAACATATCGAAGTGGTCTGGCAACCTGATTTCGAATTGGCGAGCATCCACGCGGATCACGCCAATATGGAGCAGATCATCGTCAACCTTGCCGTCAATGCTCGCGACACCATGACTGTAGGCGGTACTCTGAGCATCGAAACCCATAATGTGAAAGCGGACAAGGAGTTCGTCAAGCGCAATCCCTGGGCGCGCGTCGGTCCTTACGTCCATCTCGCTGTCTCAGACAGTGGCGAGGGAATCCCGGCGGAAATCCGCGAACGTATTTTCGAACCCTTCTTCACCACGAAAGAAGTGGGTAAAGGCACTGGTTTGGGCTTGTCCATGGTTCACGGCATCGTGGTGCAGCACGGCGGCCACATCGAAGCGGCCAGCAATATGGGCGAGGGCACTACTTTTAATATCTACCTACCGGCCGTGGGTAAACGGACGCTGTTACAAGCCATTGAAAGCGTGGTGGATGCCCCCGTGGGTCACGAGACCATTCTCCTTGCTGAAGACGAGGCCATGGTACGCGGCCTGACCGCGAAGATATTGGAGAAAGCCGGTTACAAGGTCATTCCGGCACGCGACGGCGAGGACGCATTGACTATTTTCAACGAACGCGGCAGCGAGGTGGACCTGGTCCTGTTGGACGTCATCATGCCGAAAAAGAGCGGCCCCATCGTCATGGAGGAAATCGCCCGCGGATGCCCGGAAATGCGTTTCCTCTTCATGAGCGGCTACAGCGCGGACGAGGTACATAGTTCCCACCTGCTGCAACACGGGGTGCCCCTGCTGCAAAAACCCTATGCCTCGGCTGAGTTGCTGCAAACGGTGCGCATGTTGCTGGACAACCCGAGCCGCCGCCTGATGTATGAGGAAGATGAGGATTGAGCCCCCTGAATCAGAACCAAAACCTAACACACCGCAACGAATCTCACCAGGGGCCGGCCATAGCCTCCACTAGATTCCAGGTTTATTCCATACAGCGAAACACACATTTGACTCTTGTATGAACTTTTATGTGTTAAGTCAAGCTTTCCCGAGCCGATTTAATTTCATAGGCACCCCTTTTCGTGGGAGGACGTGTTGAAGAAGCCAGAGCTGCCGGCGAACGAAGCGGAACGTCTAGAGGTCTTGAATTGTTACCAGATTCTTGATACGCCGCCTGAGAAGGCATTCGACGATCTAACCTGGCTTGCCTCGGAAATAGCCGGTACGCCGATCGCCCTGATTTCAGTGCTCGACTCCGCCCGCCAATGGTTCAAGGCCAAGGTGGGTTTGGACGCCGACTCAACATCAAGAGATATTTCCTTTTGCGGCCACGCCATTTTGAGGGAAGAGCCGCTGATGGTAACCGATGCGCTGCTCGATGACCGCTTTGCCGATAACCCGCTGGTGACCGGAGACCCCCATATCCGCTTTTACATGGGCGTTCCACTTAAAACCCCCGAAAATTTCAATTTGGGAACCTTGTGCGTGATCGATCGCAAGCCGCGTAACCTCAGCGAAAAACAAATCGAAATGATCGCGGCATTGGCTCGCCAGGTTGTCGACCAGTTCGAGTTACGTCAGGCGGGTAGGGAACTTCGTCGCGCCGCATTGCAAGCACATGCCAATAACCGGGCAAAATCGGAGTTCCTGGCCACCATGAGTCACGAGATCCGAACTCCCATGAACGGTATCCTCGGAATGACGGATCTATTGATCGAATCGCAACCGGACGGGCAATTAAAAGAAAACCTCGAGTCCATCAAGGAGTCGGGGCAATCTCTCCTGCGTCATTTGGACGATGTATTGGACCTGTCCAAGGTGGAAGCCGGCAAGGTGGAATTCGAGATGTTGGATTTCGCGCTTGAAAAACGCCTACGTCGTATTTTGTCCCCGTTCCAAGTCATCGCCTCAAATAAAGGTGTCGAGCTCGATTACAACTTCGATCCTCAAATTCCCGAATGGGTCACCGGCGATCCGGTTCGCCTGGAGCAGGTAATCACCAACCTGGTCAGCAACGCCGTGAAATTCACCGAGAAGGGCGCTGTCACGGTCTCGGTGACCCGCGCGGGTATCGATGAGCAGGGCGTTCTACTCAATTTCGAAGTCAAGGACACCGGGCCCGGGGTACCGGAGGAATCCAAGGACAAAATCTTCGAAGCCTTTGCGCAGGCCGATGCCTCCATCACGCGACGCCACGGCGGCACCGGCCTCGGGCTTGCGATTTCTTCTCGTTTGGTGCAAATGATGGGCGGACGCATCCACTTGGAAAGCCAGGTCGATCGTGGATGTCGATTCAGCTTTACCATCTCGCTTTCGCCGGCCAGAGCCCCCGAATCTCAGCCGAAGACGGAGGGAGGGGAAATCGCTTTGGCACCGTGTCGCCTGCTTATCGTTGAAGATAACAAGATCAACCGAGCGGTTGTGGGCTATATGCTCAATCGATTGGGCCATACTTATCTGTCCGTGGGAACGGGCCGAGAAGCGGTGGACATGGCTCAAAAGGAATCCTTCGACCTGATTTTGATGGATATCATGCTACCCGACATGACCGGTTTTGAAGCGGTGACCGCCATACGAGAATATGAAGTCGACCGACAGTTGAAACCCGTGCCGGTCATCGCGCTCACGGGTATGACGGAAAAAGAGGAAGACGGCCGCTGCCTGAAATGCGGTATGAACGATTTCCTGACCAAGCCGATAACCGTCGCAGATCTGGCTGCCGCCCTTCGCCGCGCACTACCGCAGGCCCACCTGTAGAATCCCCAAACTCATTCCGACTCTTTTTCTAGTTTTACTAAGCACTTTCTAACAGAAATTCAAATATCAAATAACAAAGCTGTCAAATACACTCTACCTAGTGCTTTTAATCTATTTCAACATTCTTCTTCAATTTTTCTACTTGACTATTACATCAATGAGAACTTATGATTGTCACACAGCATTTAGAAAGACAACACAACCCTTCTTATGATTTCTAATTCCAAGACAACAAACCTCCTGAGTCGGTGATCAAACCGGATTTAGGTTTGCATGGTTCATCTGATATCATTTGACCACCTCTTTCGATGACCACACATTTTTTGCCTTATCGACAAGTAGTTACATCTAGCTACCTGTTGTCGAGCTCAAGGAAGCGGATTCCCATCAGCCCGCCTATACGGGATATGGAATCAAAGCAACAATAATCTGATCAACCCGCAACATAGAAGAATTAACTATGAGTAGCCGTCTGATTGTCTGCTGAAAAAGGCTGCTAACAGTATAACTGTACCGTTACCAATCATAACTCGAAATATTGTGTAGTGATCTAGGAAACTACAACTCTCTAGACATTACTAAAGGGAAACCTCTGCCTCTAATAACCCAGGCTGAGCCATAAGTCCCGTTGCCTGCTCTGCTCTGGTTAACGGGTCTATCGCTCAGCTTAGGATCAAACGTTCAAAACTCAGGCAACTAGGAGAAAATTATGTCCGAAATGAGAGAAACTCAACAGACGGAAGAAAAGCAACAAGTCACCAACCCCGGCGTGGAGCAGATTATAGCGGTGGATGCAGGCGATGTGGTAACACCCTCCGCTGCAGCGCCCACCGCACAACCTGCCGCCCTGGATAACCATTCCATTTCCGGGGTACCCCCCGGCAAAACTCCTAACTTGTACACCATGAGTTCGGAAACCATGGTTATGC
>JAAUYB010132917.1_pt1 | contig 14213 bp, 15 predicted proteins | sample 7278071 | NCBI WGS metagenome assembly JAAUYB01 (sample SAMN14350121, study PRJNA611818) | marine sediment metagenome | isolation source: surface marine sediment (1.8m) | place: French Polynesia: Moorea | collected 2018-08
CTATGTCAACCAAAACAACTTTAACGTAATTCTCCCTGCTCTCAGCATTTCCAGTAGCAGCATAGCGGAAAAAAAGGACTGCGCATCGATTTTCCAAATACCCTTCAATTCGGGCATTTTCCGTCAAACATTATTTTCACGCTTCATTGCCCAAGCCTGCACGGCCATGTGTACTACCTCTGTGCATAACTGTCTGCAATATTGCATCCAGTATCTACCTTCAGTGAGATGAGATTTGAGCAAAGCATGTCGTTCACCGTATTGCCGTGGATAGAGAAAGCAGCCCCTAAAGGCCGGCTGAACTGGCTGTCTTTGCCTGCCTGCCGCCCTCGTCTGCCCTGGCCTTCTGGCCGGGAGGCCTTTAGGGGTTCTCTGCTTCTTGGGAGATACAACGCTACATTTTTTTTTGTTTCTTAACCAAACATAACCAAACACGTAGGCTGGGGACTTTTGGGGACTTTTGTGTACGCCTCATGGTAATGCATTTTATTAATCAACACTCTTTTGCCACTCATTGTCTCATTATTATCCATATATATTCATTCGCGCAACTTTTTTAGTTTAGAATCTACAGCTAGATGCCGCCCGTATAAAATTTACGCTATGGGAGCGCCTTGCGACGCAGCTTTGCCCATTTTACACTAGATGTCACTTAACTGTTTCTTTCATTTTCGACAACATTTAATTTATTTTTCCACACAGGTCATGAACTCGGCAACTAGCACGACAACAACGGCAAGGATGCCTTCTTCATCACTTTTAAGGTACAAACAATTATTTAAAGCTCGGTGAATGGTAAATTTTCAATTGCTTTCTTTTTTAGGAGGGAGAAGAAAGAAAAATCGATATGGTTCGGGTAGAAGCTTTCTTTTTTGGGAGGAAAAAGAAAGAAAAATCGATATGGTTGGTAGAAGAGAAGATGGCTTCTCTTAGTTTTATTACGTGCGCAGCTTGCATGCTGTTTCTAACCGGAACGTGTTCGTGTTTCGTACAGTCTGGCGGTCCTCGCTCTACAGGCACGTGCCAAAGCTGTAAATGTATAACAATTTGGTATTTGACTCAGAAGAAAAAACAGAGCAGAAAGACAATATATCATGTGAATAACGATCGCAGTTGCGAGTGTTTATTGCAATGTCTTAGAGAACCAAACAATTCTCGTTGTTTGCACAATGGAAAGCTCGCCTATCATAAAGAATGCCGTGAAAAATGGAAACCATGTGCTCATATGGCATTAGTGACTGCACAGCTAGACGAATATATTGCGGCAGTGCAGGACAGCACGGCTATAGTACCTGACGGATGTATCCCACTGATTGGATATTTAAAAAAAAAATCTACTTTACTCGAAATCGAGACGGCTGGTCGGAATTTCCTAGAAGAAAGGAAAATTGCACTTCAATCTTTTAAAAAAAAGCATAAACTTGGCCCAGAGAGAGCTCTGGTCAACGTGAGAGCTTCTCCGGCAACAAAAAAAAGTGTAAGGTTTGCGGTGTCGGAGAGTCATCTGGATCTGCAAACTGTGCAAAATGTTGCACAAAAGAATATTTTACTGAATGAATATTTTGACATAATGGAAACAATTCTATGCAAGCCGCCTAAAGAGGTAATAATTATTTTCTGTATGTCTTTTGCTAATTTTTTTTTTCAGATTCGCTATCGTTTCTTATCGGTGCGTGGTGATATGCACACTTGTACATACGAAATCTTACAGAATCTGGTGCACTATAATACTATTTCGCATACTATAGTGGATTTATATTTTGCAATGCTCGAAACTACAGTGGGATCCTGCATTTATCTCCCATCCACATTGCTAAGCCAGTTATTTTGTGAAATTGGACTCAAAATTTCACACCGAAAAGCGGCCAAAATGGTGCTGAAATCGCATAAAAAGCTTTTATTTCGACAGGAACGATGTTTGCAGCAGAACTATTTTTTTCTTCCTTTTCTGGATATTTCTAGACAGAGCTGGGTTTTAATTGTGCTGACTCCCCCGCAAAAAAATCTTCCTTCTCTCCTCATATTTGATACCTTATGCACATCTTCCGCTATCTCTCCAAAACAAAGGGTTTTTTTAAGGTGAGGTGTCCACAATGTGCTCGATTAATTATCTAATTTATTCTTTCCATCGCATCGTTTTCCAGACGAGCGCAAATATTTTTATCGCTTTTACTTCACATCCGACTAAAGCCTATTAAAGTAAAAAAACTGAGAAACATCGAAGAGACACCAAAACGCTTCAATATTTTTTGGACAGCAAAAACGTTTCTGAGGTTCGTTTTGTATTTTTTATTAAAAAAACATTCTAAAAGTATATATTGCAGCTCGCAAACATCTCATTTTGGATCGGAACACGAACAAAAAATTTGGTTTCTTATGGAACTTTACTCAAAAAAAATTATGTTGTAAAAACGTTATCATCATAGCGTCAAAAATTCATCGTAGCGACAAGAATCTTGAATAAAGAAAAATTCATTCTACAAAAAATCGTGCGATTGTTTCTCGTAATTTCTCTAGGGATAAATTTGGGCAAAAATTTTACAGACAGGCTCAGACGGTATCGGGCCGATGCGGACAGAAAACTATGGCGAGTAAAAGTTGACTGACATGAGACTTTTGCCGGGTTCCGGTGACATTGAAACTTGCAAAAAATCCGACTTTTTAAAATTTGGCTAGACTGTGGCTTGGGGATTGCGGGAAGACGCCGAATAAAAAGGCCTGCCGACTGCGGCTGGCAGGCTCAGCCCAAACTTATCCCTAGTTCTGTTTTCGATCTAAATATTGGGGACGATGCTGGTCTCCTCCTGCTCAGCGGTGTCCTCCTGCTCAGCGATCTCGGCGGGCGCAGTGCTGATGTCATACGGGGGAGGAGGGCTCCTCAGGAGAATGGGTCTGGGAGGACTGCCGCTGCCCGCAAGGTCCGTTGCCTCCATGGCTAGATCAACATCATCCAGAGCGTTCGAAGGAGACGGTGCAGGTCCCGACGGCAGCATCTCAATCCAATCCAGACCCTGAGAAGAGATAGTGCTGCGGGGACCCTGAGCTGAAGCTCTTCCTCTCCTTGCGCCGCGGTCCAATGAGATGGTTTGAAACTGGGTGTTTCTGCTGTGCCCTAGCGCGCGTGGGATGATACGAGCTGGCTCGAAAGTCTCGTTCTATAATTATTAAAAAAAAGAATTATTTTCCTCTCTCTTTTGTTGTAAAAAGCCGCTACCTCTAGGGTCACTTGCATCTCTTCTCCCACACGATGGAACCTTGCTCTCTGTTCTCGGATGATTGGTCGTTCCGGAGCCTGATCGTCTGAGTCGACCGACACAGGAGTAGCTTCACCACTGCCACTAGCACCAGTGCGGGGAAGGTCTTCTAGGGGCACAGCATCAGGATGACGGCCTGCAAGTCTCTGGCGAAGACGAAGACGTTCAAGAAGAGGTCGCTCTTCTCCTCCTCCTTGAATGTGGTTGTTGTTCCTTCTCCTCCAGCAGAAGTAGCAGGCTGCTAGTCCTATATAAAATGTATAGTTTAAACGCTTATAAAGACTTTAAATTGATTTGTCTTAATGTTTTTACCTATGAGACCGCCACCAGCTAGCGGGAGAAGGGTCCAGAGCCAAACAAGAGCATGATGTTCCGGCTCAAGTTCCTCACACTTCGCATAGGGACAGAAGTAGCTGGGAGGAGATGGTTCCCACTTTTTGCACGACTCTTTCGACCAGGTGCAAATGCTCGGGCACTGGAAACGGATACAAGGATCTTGGTACTCAAAGGAGAGAGTACAGGTCCTCTCCGTCCCGTTTGGATCATGGCAGATCTCTTCCTCGGAGGTTCTAGAAAAAATTAAAAAAAATGTAATATTTAGTTTAAAAGTATATAAACAAAACTTACAGGTTGATGTGCATGTAGCGAGTAGTCTCAATTTCTCGCACTGGCTCGACCTGAGGAAAGATGAAGATGTTGGAGCCGTTTGAATTCTTGAGAACGTCCACTGCTGTGATGGAGCTAAGGTTTAGTTGCGACAAAAAGCTGTTGATTTTGTCGTTCTGCCAGTCGTCGAGGAAGTCTTGGAGCCGATGTTTTTCTTCGTCGTGGTACAGAGTGTGGTAGGCAAACTCCATGTCTCTAAAAGCAGCTTCCTGAAGATGCTGCTGTCGCTGCAGTTCGTCCATCTCCTTGCGGAGATTAAGAAGCTCCACTTCCTGATCCTGTCTTTGCTTCTCGAGATGACTGGCAGAAACAGAAACGTTGGCTTGAACTGAAGCCCATCTCTTGTCCTGGTCGTCAAGCTTTGCCTGAAAGTTCTGGAGAAGATTTCCTTGCTTTGTGATGTTCAAGCTAAGGGCTTCGCTCTCTTTCTCCCAGGCGTGATCGCGAACTCGATTCTCAGAACGGAAGGTTTCCACGACATCAGAGGCTGCTTCAGAGGCCATACGACGAATCGAAGCTTCTGTGACAAAACTATCTTTTCTTCTCTTCGAGTGGTGGCCGTGGTGATGGTGGTGCTTCCTCTTTTTCTTAGTCTTCTTGTTGTTGTCATGCTTCTTCTTCCCGATGTCGCCATCCGCGTTGGATTCTCCAGACGTTGAGCTGAGGAGCTCATCAAGCAGGCGTCGGATCTCTCGTAACTTCTTGTGCTCCGTCTTCAGGTTTGCCTAGACAAATACAAATTTAAAACACGTTTAGACAAGCAACTGTCATTTTTGCATCTCCATGGTCGATCTTTCTCTCTCTCCCATACGTGGGCGAGGGTCGGCAGCGACGGGAGGGACTAGGACATATGGCGGGACAGTGGTTTTTTGGCTGGCCCTCTGAAGGGGGCGGGGCGGGGGTGAAGGGGAGAGGGGGGCAAGGGGGGAAGGTTTGCCCTTCATCTCAAGGGGGACGACAAGGAGGGAATTTTTTCTTTCGCCCGCCGACAATTTTTACGAAATTTTGGGCCCCTACGGCGACCGGGCGGGGAACAGTACCCCCTCTCCCTCCCCGCCCCTCTCCCTCCCCGTCCCCGTATTCTCTATCTGTACGTATAAAATAAACTCAAAAAATTCCTTACGTTCATCATTCTCGCAGCCACTAGGTTCTTCGTGAGCTCGTCTTGCAGACCATCCACCACCGTCGAGGACGAAGTGGAGCTGGGTGGAGGGACCAGTACGTTCGGTTCAGGCAACGAGTGATGCGGAGGCGGGAGAGAAGCCACTGGAAGTGGAGGCTCCTTAGTCTCTTGCAGCCCTATACCAGGAAGCGGCATCTCTGGATCTTCGACTCCGACCGGATCACTCGCCGTCTCTTGCAACTGCAATCGATGGAGAAGAAAAAATTTTGATGGATTTTTTTTAAAAAATAGTCCATTTTCATACCTTGCAAGAGTAGGATCGGCAAGGGGAGAGACGATGCTGGAGGAAGGGCTCTTCGCACGCTTCCAGTCGCCACGGCCGACAGTGACCGTCCGTAAAGTCCCAGTTCTTGCAGAACTTCTGCCAGCTGATGGACTCCTCACACTCATAGGAGTTGAAAGAAAAGACCTCACTATCGGACATGATAACAATGTTCGTCGTCTGACCCAAGGGGAGAGAAAGCAGAACGAAAATGATCACAGAATACATTTTCGTTTCGCTAACTGTCAAAGTCAAAGCAACTCCGTTTCGGTCGAACGTCCTCACCCAGAGGTGTCGAGACGTCGACTAATTCACAGTCAGATAAGGGGCTTTGCATTTCCTCTCCTGCCAGGGCCATATCGTTCCACTTATTCGGTTCTTCTTTCCTAATCCATAAATGTGCATGCGGACAGCTAAAGCCGTTACACAAAACAGTACAAATAGCAAGCCTGGGGCCGCCGACCATGCACACGTATAAACTGTTTCTAGGCGTAGGCTGTAGCTTTAGACTGCTTCAATTCTTCCTTCTTCCCTCCCTATTCCCATGGGAGAGGAGGAGAGCGAAGGAAATCGCTCCTGCACTATGCTGTGCCACTCGTGCTTTGCCTTATTGCGTTCTTTATGTCTGTTAACACGACCTCGCCCGCATTTTTGCACGTGATAGATATTTCTCCGCACTCCACAGTTTCACTAATTTTTTTGTAAGTTTTACGGAGAAGTATGCCAAACCCTTTCCACTTCTATCCTACATTTTTTGATAGTAGGATATTTCAATTTTTCTATGGGCCCTGGGGGCTGTTCTGCGCTCAATTTTCACACTTTAGAGCCTGTTCGTTTAGCTTTTCTTGCTGTGATAAGCACAATTAGGTTTTTGCACCGTCTTTGTGTCGGTTTTTTCACTTCGGCCAAAAAATGCACCGCTGTACTAATATCTCTTGCCTTTGTCAATTGACTCCTCTTCTCTGCGACTTTCTTTTGCGCACAATTTTTTGTACGCGGCAGACTTCACTCACTATATTTCCCGTCGGAAAAGTTAACTTTTCGAAGCAGAATCACAACACATGCAGTTATGTAACGCCCGCCTTGGTAGGGCGAAGAAAACCATCTGTCAAAATCAATTTTTGTTGGTCTGCTGTTGCACAATGCCCCACCGAGCTATTTTTCTTTTTTAGGAGATGTGCGACAAAAAAATGAAAATATTTAAAATTATTCGAGAGAAATTGGATATATAGAAAAAAAATTAAAAAAGACATGTGTATTTTGGAAAACTATTGCCCGTAAATAATAACATTCTTCCCATTTAAATGCGTAATACGATTTTTCCCATGCTGGTGATACTTTTAAACTACGGAGGAAGGAATCCATTCCTTGACATAAATGTTTCTTGAGGCATTACTAGGGAGAAAAAAGAACATCGGAATGAATATGTAAAAAATAAAGTGTCAGTGTCTAGTGTCCTTCGGGATTTAGCCGCCGCCATGGGTGGGGCAAGCTGGGCGGTCGTCGTTGTGATTTTCACCGTTCTATTTGCCGAGAGACCTTTGGAAATCGATGGAGCAATCAAGGTTGAAAGAAAAAAAAAAGAGCGAAATAAGGAAGGAATCATAAAAAATGGTTTTTTTAATTAGGTGCGTTGCGAAGAGAGCTTCTCCTACCTCCGCGAGCATACCTCAGCCTGCCCCGTTTACGACCGGAACTACGTTCCTCCGTTGATCCTGTATCGCACGACCAGAGTCCCCTGCTTCATTGTCGAGTATGTAAATTTATTTTATCTCTTTAAATTATTTTTTTTAAAAAAAGAATACTCCAGGTGTCGTCCCAAGATCGTCCTTCCTGGAGCTGGCGTACTGGTGACGGAAGAGGAGGAGGAAGCGGAAGCGGAAGTGGACGAAATTTTGCCGGAGGATTCTGGGTTTTCAACAAATCCATTAAGCGACAGCAGCAGGCACACCAACAACAGCAGCAGCAGCCAGAGTACTACCACCACCAGCAGCAGCAGCAGAAGGAACAACGACACTTTCGAGGCGAGCGATTTGGAGGAGACGGATGGAGACGCTTCCTACGATGATGACGCGGATGACGAAGAGGAGGAGGCAGATGAGAATGAGGATTCTGACTGGGATCCGGGGGAAGAAGGTGTGGGGGAGGAACCACCCGAAGAATACGAAACAGATTCAGAAAATGAGGAGGAAAACGAGGAAAGTAGGAGTGATGAGGCACATGTAGGTTCGCGTCGTTCCAAGGCTCAAAATCGCTTTCGTGAAATTCAGAGAAAGGGCGTGAAGCATTGAAAAAAGAAAAAGAAACATAAAAATCACTCTAGGATCAATCAGTACAGAGTAGGAGGTGACGATGATGACGCTGATGATGAGGGTGAGGAAGTGAATTCCGTTGTCTTACAGGATGTTGGTGATGAGGAGGATGAAGATAATGGTGATACCACTTTTACCACTAGTACTACTACCACCACCACCACTACTACTACTACTACTACTACCACTACCACAGAAACGAGTACCTCAACTACTACTACTACTACTATCACAACGACAACGAGCACTACTTCTACGAGTACGGCCGCGCCTGGTACTGGTGGTACGGCTGGAGAAGCTGGAGGAGAAGGAGAAGAGAACAGTGATGATGATTTTGGCTTAGGCGAAAGTGAGAGCTCTGATGATGGCGTAGAAGAAGTCGTTCCGTCGTCAAGTGATGATGGGGGCGCATTGATCTCAAAGACGACTTTAACTTTGGTAGGAGTTTCAAGTGTCTCCGCTTGTGGTGGAATTGTTGGACTACTTCTCTACCTTGCTCATAGGCAAAAGAAAAAAAGGGAAAGGGAAAGGCCAACAGGCGAACGTAATGATCCGGATGTTGAGGGAAATGTCGTTGATGGGGAGACTCCTGAGCAATTTGAAAGGGTAAGACGAGAGAGGATGCGGCGACTAATGTACTTACTTGATCGGGATGTCCAAATGCGAACAGCGCAGGCATTTACCACAAGACAGCTACGTCAAATTAACCGAACAAGTGCAGCATGGGCAGTGGTTCAAAGAATCAGAAATGCGGAAGAAGAGGCAAATATGCAGGCTATGCGGCCGCTACATACATCCTCTCCCAAAAAAGCAACAGCTCAAAGAGGAAAAACAAAAACCGCTCCAGCACGTCCGCCACCTCCAGCCTGTCCGCCACCGCCACCACGTCCGCCACCGCCATCCTGTGCGCCACCGCCACCACGTCCTCCAGCTCCGACTCGACGAGTTCCTGCAGATCCGCCACCTCCTCCTACTGCTGCTCCGTCCTTAGCTCCTGCTCCTACTCTGCCGGCTCCAACTCCATTGCCTCCATCTGCTCCCACGCCTTCGGCTCCTCCTGCTACACCTGCTACTGCTCCCACGTCTTCCACTGTGTTTGTCGTACCTCCTGCTACACCTACTCCGCAAGACCCTGATGCAATCGTTGTTATAGACGTGGAGGACAATGATGACACTGCTCTTGACCGCTCGCTCCGTCCGCTTCCTGCTGCTCCATTAACAACTGTTGCTGCTCAGATACATAATGAAAAGGAACCCGAAAAGAAAAACGAAAACGAAGAAGAGGAGTTTAATTTTGACAATGAGCCGCTTTTGCCACCAAAACCTCATTTACGTCTCCCAAAAACGACAACGAATTTAGAAACAATTGAGGAAGAAGAGGAAGAGTCTCCGCCAGCGCCCTCTCCTCAGCCAACCAGAGCAATCTCGCCTCGTCCTCGTCAGCTCGTCCTCCGTTTGCCGCCGCTTCCAGTGCTTGACACATCAAAAATGAAAAAGCCACTTCCCCTACCTCGTGAAAAAAACAAGCAACGTTCAGTTTCTATGCCCACACCTGCTCCAAGACCCCAGTCACCTGAGGCTCCCGCTGTTCTTTCAATTACTGCTCCGTCAACTGTTCAAACACCCGCAATTCTTAATCAAGAATCTCCGATTTTAACAAGATCTGCGCCTAACTTAAGAGAGCTTGAGCAGCTTGAGCTAATTGAGATACGTGCTGTACGGTCCGATGAAAGTGGCAAAAAGAAGCAGAGAAGTCGGTTGCAAAAGATGAAAAATCTTTGGCCAAAGAAACAGAATGACAAGTTAAAGAAATGGTTCCGGTCATTGTTTGCGAAGGTCGAAAGTTCTCCCGTGCCTTCTGCTTCTGCTGTCTCTCGTGTTGCTAACTTGCATGCTGAGTCAAACCTCATCCAAATTAATAGTGCTCCGGACATTTTACATGCTTTGGCTCTGGAGGACTCAAATGAAAATGCTTCGACACCAATTCGATCTCACGTGCCTGCCTCAAACGATACTGATCTCGATTTGCCTCCAACTCCTCCCACTGTTTGTCTTATGAATGACTACTATGCCAATACTGGTGCACGCCCAAAATCGACTAATGGCGCACACTCAAAAAAAAAGACCGCTGGCATGCCCGTAAACAATACTGCGCAAACTGACAAGAAACAAAGTGACACTAGTTCAAACAAGTCGCAAACAAGATCTCAAGCTCAACTGACTAAAGAAAAAATTCAGAACATTGCTAAAAAAGGTGCCATAAATGGCCGACCTCCGCGCCGCCAGCATGCTTCCACGACCTCGAACGTATCTCAGACAAAAAAAACACCAGAGCCGTCCAGTAACAATTCGAAAACTTCGCACATGAAGCTACGCCCGCGTTCTAAGTCCTCCAACAAATAATTTCAGTTTCGTAACAAATCCTTTTTTTAATTGGTACATTTTTACATTTTTATTCGTCCGCCTGTAATAAAAAGCGTTAATCTTTAATTTTTCAATTTTTGCGTGCTTTATTTTTCTTACTTGGTAGTAAGGAGGTATAAATTATACTGGAATTCAAGGAGAGCATGGTGGTTTATAAGAAACTGGCTTACATAAAATTTCCTTTGGGGATTCATTTCACGCACTAAAACCGTTTTTATCTCTTCTTCCATTTGCGAAATCTTAGGAAATCCAACTGAATTTTTTATTGTTTGTCTCGTAAAAATGTCCATGAATTCGAATTCGATTTCTGTTGGTGCAACAATCCAAAACGTAACCTTTCGAACAGCTATTAGGAAAGCTAAACATGTTGACAAATCAAACAATAAAGAAAAAGAATTATATTCGAGAAGTTTTCCTTTAAGTGATATTTTGGTGTTGCCCCATTCCATTTCAATTGACGTGGCGTCTTTCTCTTCCAAAACGATATTTTTTGACAAGCACTCTAAAATCTTCATAAAATCTGAAAGTCTTCTCTGCGGCACTATAACACTGTCGTTTGAAAAATTAAAAGCACTCGTTTCATGAACAACGTTTCCAAAAATGAGACCACCAGGAAGAGAACCCACAAATTTGTTGATATCAAAGGAAAAATACATTGCACAATTACGCAGGGTAAACTTTTCTTCCATTTTTATAAAGGAAAAAGCAAAAGAGAAAATCGATACGTAAAGAGAGAAAAAGAAAGTTTTACTTTCTTCTCTTCCTACTTTCTTTTCTTCCTGCCTGCTGTTATCTAACTAGTCTGGACTGTACCGTATCGACAATTGCGAGGCCTAGAAGTGCCTTCTGTTCGAACAAAAACAAAAATGCTGCTGTTTTAACCTTCAAGATTGCAACATAAATGCAAACTAGGTCTGTCACAATGAACAGTAAAGAAGACGACAATATTTCAAATGCAACAAAAGAAAAAATAATTAAATTATGGAAAACACCTTCGTTCTCGGCGAGTTACGGTGGGTTATCCAATTTCCAGCTTGCTCTTAAATTAGAAAAACACATTGAAATTCCAAGAACAAAACTTCTAGAAATCATGCACAGTGATCCTGACTTCTTAATTGAGACAAATAAAATCAAAAAGGAATTTCCACGGAGAAAAATGAATATTCATGGATTTTGTTCTACTTGGCAAGCAGATTTAGCAATCATGTTTCCATTTAACACTTTTATAGGATTTTTACTCTGCATAGATATATTTTCAAGAAAATTATTTTGCGTTGCAATTAAATCAAAATCTGTAGACATAATTAAACTGGCATTTCAAAAAATATTTTTAAAATGTGGCGATAAGCCGGACGTTTTAGAAAGTGACCGTGGCACTGAATTTACTGGCAATAAAAGGTTCTTTCGAGACAAAAATATTTATTTCAAGATAAAGACCGGTAAAAATAAAGCTAGCTTTGCCGAACATGGGATATTTTTAGTTAAAAGAAAACTGTTTAGATTAATGAGAACCTTATTAACAAAAAATTGGCCAAAATATTTACCATTCGTTGTTCGATCTTTAAATAATACTCCTAATGCAGCTATTGGAGGTTTAAAACCAAGTTTAATTAAATCACGCAAAGACACACCTTTGATAGATGAAAAAATAGGATTTCATCCTGACGTACCCTTTTTAAAACAACAACAAAACCAGCTTCTCTACGAAGCAAATCCAAAAAAATTGCAGGTTGGCTCATATGTTTACGTAAATTATCTTCCTTCTGCGCTTGAAAAATCTTTTGATTCGCCAAATTATCAACTATTTATAGTTTCAAAGATTGATGCTGGAAAAAATCCACCCTTGTTTCAAGTAAAAGACTTAAAAGGCGATATTAGACCAGGATTTTTTTATCGAGAGCAATTATTAAAAGGAGAAAAGCCAAAGCCTGGCACATTTTTTCGAATAGAAAAAATTTTAGCAGAAAGGAAAAGAAAAGGTAAAAAATCGTATTTGATCAAGTTTTTGCATTACCCAGCGAAATTTAATGAATGGGTATTAAAGGAAAATATTGTAAGTGGAAATTAACTTTCTATCTATCCACCTAAAATCGATTTGACTCAAAAAGAAAGCTTCTCAGCAGACATTTACGGAACTACTCTGATTTGCGTCGAACAATTTATAAAAAAATAGCTTGATAAATCTTACAAAAAAGGTGAATATGAAACTTATTTCATTGTTACTTGAAGGTTCTCTAAAAGATCCTGTTACCTATAATTTTGGATCATTGTACCCTGTTACGCAAGGAGAATGGGAGCTTTGTTTAAAAACTGTTGCAATATTTTATGAAAAGGCGCAGCCTCCTAGCGTTGACCCGCCCAATATTAATAGGTTTATTCGAGTTTCATGTAACTATGTTCAGTCTCTCTATTTTGTTGACGAGTCCCATACACAATCTATGGTCGGAGAAAGTGTTCTATCGTTGAATCGTTTAAAACTGAAAGCAGGTCAAAAAGAAATATTTCACTTCAACGAGAATAATTTCTTTGTTGTCTCCGAACCTACTCAAAAATTTGAAATTTCAATTGCGAATTCGGATGGTTCCAGTTTGCCAAAGGAAATGGCAGATTTTCTAAAAGTATCAGTTCTTATCTTTTTTCGTAGAAAAAGCTAACATGGACTGTAAAGAAGAACTCCAAGAAGATATGAGAGAAAATCATGAATTTTTGTGGTTACTTTATGCCGAAAAGCCGCATACTGTAAGACGTAGAATTTTGAAGGCTTCAAATGCAGAATTATGTACACTCATTAAAATTGTATACTGTGTAGAACAAGGCTATATCCCAATAAAAAAAAGAACTTTTAAAAGCTAGTTCAAAGAAGAAGAATGAGACATATTTTAGGCTTAAAATACAAGATAAAAAAATTGCTCCGAAGTCCAATTGACGCGAAAAAAAAATGGGCGACACAGCTATCCTCACAATATAAATATATCTTGTACTCAATTTTTGAGGATGATACCATGAAATAAACTATATTGTTGTTTTTCTTTCCAGATTGACATTTATTGACATGTCTTGTTTTTTTCCGGCATGAGCGTTATTACTAAAATTATTTTGGACACTTCTGAGTATAAGAGACTTTTGTCTATTGAAAAGGCTTATCATGAATTAAAAGAACGTTTACATGAAGGCCAATCTGGCAGTGGAAAAACAAACTGTACTTGCAGTCCACAAAAAGAACACTGTTCAAGTACTCCTCCTTTATCTGAAATTATAGCTAAAAATGAATTATCAAGAAGTGTAGATCCACCGCCCAAAGGTATTCTTCCGTCTATCACTGACCCTAATGATGCTAATCCAAACGGACAAGGGCAAAGCAAAATGGAAAAAAATCCGGAAAACTTTGATGCAGCAAATTTTAGAGTACTAGCTGATGACAAGACAAAATGGTACTTCTTGGGCCATTACGAAGAAAAATAAAGAAGAAGAATGTATGCTGATGAGATTAAAAAACTAATTGACAAGTTTCCGCAAATATCGAGACATTTGAACGCAATTTGTGCTATTGACAAGATTCCAGACAAGTTGGCAATACTTGATAGTCTTATCGTAAATACCGAGTAAGTACATAATACTACTATACTGTAAATCAAAAAGTTTGTTTTATTATAGGTACCCATAGATATTGTAGGAAGAGCTTAAGCAATCTCTAGTTTTAAAGGGAGAAATTAGGAAGAAACTAAAAGGAGAGGTCTTTAATTTTGATTTTAGGGACGGGAGGCAGGAAATGGGAACAAGTCATAGCTATATTGGGTAGGGACAAGTCCCCACTTTCAAGGGACGGAATGAGGAACAAGTCATAGTTGAGAAGGATATATTCAGACGACAAGTCCTTACCTCCAAGAGCGAAGGGAACAAGTCCTTACTTTTAAGAACAAAGGGATCAAGTTCTTACTTTCAAGAGCGAAGGGAACAAGTCTTACTTTCAAGAGCGAAGGGAACAAGTCTTACTTTTAAGAGCAAAGGGAACAAGTCTTACTTTCAAGAGCGAAGGGAACAAGTCTTACTTTCAAGAGCAACGGGAACAAGTCTTACTTTCAAGAGCGAAGGGAACAAGTCTTACTTTCAAG
>JAAUYB010099637.1_pt1 | contig 14203 bp, 24 predicted proteins | sample 7278071 | NCBI WGS metagenome assembly JAAUYB01 (sample SAMN14350121, study PRJNA611818) | marine sediment metagenome | isolation source: surface marine sediment (1.8m) | place: French Polynesia: Moorea | collected 2018-08
AATGCCACCCCCCACTTCCCCGCCACCAGCAGCAAGTGTGCCGCAAGCCAGCAACAATCCGTCCTCGCCTTCCTCCAGCTCCTCCTCCGGGACAGGGTCCCCCCTCGCCGCGGACGACCGCCCGGACATGAGTAGCGGAGGGAGCGGTGGACGAAAGAGGAAGAGGCCGCTACAAAAAGTATGTTTGCAGTCTGTTTGCCACAAGCTTGCTAAAAATATTAAACAAACCTTTCTTTACAGGCGCGCAGGAAACAGCAAACTGTGGGCACCCAGCCGACCGTGGCGCCGCCGGGAGCCTCCACTGCCGGCAACCAGCCGAATGTGGCCACGCCCGCGACCTCCACGGCCGAGGCCACCGCGACCGAGGACGACGACGAGGAGTACTACGAGGAGGACGAAGACGTCGTGGAGCCGGGGGACGACTCCGGCGTGAAATGCTGCGACGACTGCAAGTGTGAATCCTATACGAGGAGGCAACTTCGCCAGCTAGCGCCGACGGAGGGGCATCACATGCTCATGGTCTATATGGGTAATATGCAGCAAGCTTGCGACAAACGACACACAAATAATAATAAATAAATATCCCTCTCCAGAGCGCGTCCTCAAGGGAGTCAGGGACACCGTGAACGGGCACAAGGCAGTCACGTACCAGGTGCAGAGGGAAGTGAGGAGCCAGGGGAAGCAGATGGTGGAGGTGGAGAGCGCGGCAAAGGTTAGTGTTTTGGAAGCAACAAACTTGTGACAAACGACAAACAAACCATTTACAGAAAGCGGCCACCGACAAAGAGATCCGCGACCAGCTGGACGAGGATGCCAGGGAGCTGGTGCTGCCCTGGACCAGCATGGATGACGCGCACTTCTTCATGCAGGACAGGGCAAGGAAGGCGATGGTCATGCGGGCCATAAAGAATGACGTGGGAGGACAGGACCAGACTTTCGTGAAGAAAGTGATGGAGCACTTTTTCGACGGGAGAATCATTGGAAGATTGTACCGGAACCAGCCGCGGGGGTAAATTTAATTTGTGGCGAGTTTGTCACAAGTTTGTGAAAAAATTCAAACAAATTTGTTCCTTGCAGCACAAACCAACACACAATCCTCATTAAGCACTGCCAGGAGCTCTTCGTCCTGCCGCCAGACTTCTACGCCCTCATCCTCCAGAGGCTCATGGAGCTGGGAGTCAAGGAGTCGGACGCCGACAACAAAGTGAAGACCTTCTTCGAGGGCAGGCGCGACGTGCAAAAGCACATGGTCCGAGTAAGTAAACTTGTCATTCGTTTGTCACAAGTTTGTGAGGAAGAATTAACAAACCATTTATTTAGGCCACACTCTACCGCCGCGAGCCTCACGACGAGGTTGCCTACTGGTGCGTCGTTCACGAGGAGCAAAAACTCAAGCTCCTGACCCACACCGCCCCCTTCGAGGCCTTCAACAGGCCAGAAGACAAGGCTGCCTGGCTGGACCAGCACAAGGAGGTGATCAGGGAGGAGTATAACAAGACAAGACCCGGTGAGAAGTTTGCTGCAAACAATAAACTATTATTTCCTATAAATTTCCCTCCTGCCTTCTCTTCCTTCCAGCCGCACAGGAGGACAGCGGAACAGGCGGAGGACAAGGCCCGCAAGGAGGAGGCGTACCTCAAGACACGCAGGAGGAACTACGGCGGAAGGCTTGGAGAATAGGAGGGAAGAAAGAAGATTTCGACAAGTTTGCGACAAACGAGCAACAAACGAGAAAAGGAGAAGAAGAAAATTTAGCGTTGACTTGTAAGTTTTTTGTTGTTTGTTTAAGTTTAACAGTTTGAAAACCGCCAGAATACCGTTACAAAATCCCACATTACCTTATGAACTTGTACTCTAATTGTCTAACGTTTGCAGCAAGCGGCAAAAAAATTTCTTTGTTACTGAAGAATAAATATTACGTGTTTTTAACAAACTTGTGACAAGCGAGCGACAAATCATCTACCGGCGCTGGAACAGTATCAATATGTTTTTAATGGGATTGTTATGTGGAAAATTGGGAAACAAACCACCAGCAAACCTTACGCCGCAAAGGAAAAGCAAACGCAAAGAAAGTTTGCAGTTTGTTGGTTAATGAATGTAATTAGCCGCACGCGAGGAACAAACAGACATAAACCATACTTAAACAAGCGTTCCACAAACGTTCAACAATTCAACAGTGTTAATCGAGTGGCAAAGACCTTGCATACTATGGATTTTCGGCGGCTGATCCTGCATTGAAAAACAGTAAACATACTGAAAACAAACGATACCTTACAATTATAAAAATTACATTACGCAAACAAAACCCACAATTGAGTAGCAAGCCAACAAACAGCACAAGCTTTAATGAGTTCGCAAGCTTGCGGAATTTGGCTGGCGGGAGGCTTTTTTTTAGTTTGCGGCCCGCTTGTTTGACGCTTGGGCGTCACGCTTCATTGCACGAATACAAACGAAACCAAACTTGTGGAAATACATTGAAACAAACCACGAACAAACGAACTCCGCTCGTCGGGAAACGGAGGATTCGCCAAGAACGGGCGATCTTGCCCGACGAGCCAATTCGTTTTCGGGAATTATCGGCATGTTTTTTTAAACCCGCCGCAAGTTTGTGGAAGGTGGTACCCCAATTTGAAGCGATTTTGCTTGCGGAAATTTTCTAAAAACCGCCGGCAAGCGTACGTTTTTTTCCCAACCCGCGAAAAACTGAAAAACAAACCACCCCGCAAACGAACTCGCCATTTTTTGCTGTATTATTTATTTTGATTGTAAGATTCATGTCATACATTTTGAAGTGTCTTATTTATTTTTATGCAATGTATATGTTGTTTTGATGACTCTGTTGGGAATTGTAATAAAACTTTTGTCTGGCTTGCGAAACGCTTTCGGCTAATTGTTTTCTGGCTTTTATATAGGTCCATTATTATGCGTAGAACGTGAGCGTCAATGAAATGACAAACGTTTTTTTTTCGTTTGTGGCAAACATTCCCAGATTTTCTAGAAAAAGTCTTATCTCTGAACTCCGTACATTATTTGCAAAAATCATTAAATTCCAACTATATTAAGAAAGAGTACATGCTTAACTAGTCATACAGTTAGCTATAGTGGATACAATTGTCCTACATTGGTTTTTCAAAAAAAAAAAAGACTGTGCAGTTTGGGAGGGACTTGTCTAGTTATAATGTTATAGTTCGCCTGCATTTTTTGGTTGTGATGTGATTTTTTAAATTTTTTTTTGTTTTTCTGCATTGGTTGGGTTGTGAAGTATGTATTGAAATAGTTCGTAACGGTGTGAAAATTTAATTTATATACTTTTTTAAGGAATTGGTGTCGACTTTTCAAGGTTAGGATTTGTTTGTCGTTTGCTACATGTTTGCGGAAATGAAGAAAAATATCATTGCTGTGGAAAAATTCATTGAAAAAAATTATGTATCTTTCTTCGTAGGTTACGGGCAGGCCAACCATTGTTGGTTTTTAGGTTACTTGCCACAAGTTTGTCCGGCTCGAGAAAACAACGGAAGACATGAAATGCACCTTTTGTCAACGTCATATATTGGGATGGATAAATGCAGATTAAGAGTACAAATACGCAGGTTCGTTACATACTTCTAATTGGCATATATGTATTATGGGTAAGTCATGTCAAAAGTTGTATTTGAAAGTGGTTTGTTTGTCGTTTGCTAAAAGTTAGCCGTCTTTCTTGCTGCAAAACCACTGTGGCAGCCACTCGCTGACCACGTTTGAGCAGCGCATTGCTTTTCCTCGGATGTCTCTAGCCGTGAATGATATGTCTGGGGCATCGTGCATGCCTGCGACAAGGTAGACACCGACATCACCCCACGGCAGCCAAGGATCTCCCTCTGGCAAGTGGTAGTGGCCCCAGGAGGAGCTGCGGACCACTGAATGTCCCGTCTTCTTCCTTGCTGGTCACTTGTATGATCTTTCCAGAGTTTAACACGACCAGATCATCTGCCACCTTGCTGCTGCGCCCCCTTGGGTGAACCGTCATCTTGGGCTCACTGGGAGGTCCGCCGAACCTGAGAAAAATGGTTTTTTTAAAACCTGCAGCAAACTTGCGGAATAATACTTGAAAGCTCACTTTAACTTCATGTAGTGGTTTTCGAAGCACTGTTTTGGCGTGTTTCTCGTGCCTGCTGTGTAGCATCTTTGGAGCACTCCGTACAGGCTTTCAAAGGCCTCTGTGGAGGTCTGCTGCATTGGTCCCGTCCTCCTGCGAGACTCCAGCATGTGAGAAGCGAAGCAGTGGACGTTGATTGTGGCGTTCCTAGCCTTTTTCTTCTTCTTTTCATTACTTTCGCAGCAGAAGCCATCCTCAAAGTACAGGTAGTATAGCCGTTGCAGATCTTCCAGTGATTTGCCTGAGACCCGCTGCAAACTTGCCTCCGCTGTCCTCATGACGTCATCGCTGTAGTGGTACAGACGGACGAGGAAGGCATATAAGCTGATGGCCCTTCGCATCGAGATCCTAATGACAAAGTCATTTTTTTTAAACCCGAGGCAAACTTGTAAAAAGCCCTACCATTCCGGAATGTTGTGGCGGATGATGCTGCAGGCGAGTACTGGGAAGACGGAGAACGAAAGCACCTTCAATTCGTTCCCCTTGAGAGAGAGCACCTGTGTCACTTGTCTTGTGGCCCGCGCAGTCTCGGAAAAGACTGTCATGGCCTCGTAGTGCAGATTCAGTTCTGCCAACACTTCCCTGGACTCCTTGGTGCACCTTGTTAGAAACATCCTGATCATTTTTAGCTTTGCCACCCCCTCGAAACCGTTGTGGAAGACATCTAGGGGAAGGTCCCACACGTAGTCCACACCGCGCAAGTCGTAGATGGGGGAGTCGCAAACAACATCCTTTTTCATAACCTCGGGAGCACGAGGGTTTTCCCTGGAATTATATTTTTAAAATTTTTGGCAAACTTCCCACAAACATGTCACAAACCTGGCGTAGTATTTTGATTCTGCCTCCGTTCGTCGGGGACTTGCGGCAGTTGTGCTGGGCCAGTGTTTGCGCACCATTGCCCCAGTGCAGAAGAGGCAGCCGTACGTGCTGTTGCAGGATTTCATCCCTCGTAGCAGCCTGTTCTCCACCATGTCACATAGGACATTGGCAACCTTTAACTCGTTGTCTTTTTGGATGTCATCGATGACGGGCCTGAAATGATTTTTCCCTCACTTGCGGCAAACTTGCGAAAAGCAACTAGGAAGAAAATTACCTTAGAATCTCGACAGCCGTCGGCTTGCTTTCGGCCACGCCGATCCTGAAGTCGAAGATATGCACCAGGTAGATGGTACGGTGGATGCGCATGGTAACGATGATGAACGTTGTAGACCCTCTTTTTGATTCTTGCACGCCGTCCGCTGACAATGAAATGTTTTTCAAGTGCTGCAAGTTTGCGGCGGACCGTCCGCCGTGTGTTTCCAGAAATAACTCTTTTATGTGGGAGACTTTGACGCTGCACTCGTTCCGGAGAAGGATTTTTTTGCCGTTTGCTGGAAGCTTCAGGTAGTCCTCGGGGATTTCAGTGAGACCCTCAATTTTTTCATAGTAGTAGCCACGGGAAGAGTCCTCCACCTTAAGGAGCAGGGAGATGTTGAACTTGGGCAACTTCTGCAGGAGGTGCGGCTTCATACCCTTGGTGTAGCTGGGCTTCAACACTCCCCTATCCAGCAGTTCTCCAAAGACCTCCCTGTTGCGTGCGACGGCTCCAATGATCTTGTCCAGGGCAGCATCACTCACATTTGATGACACCTTAATTTTGGCAATTTCCCCCGAGAGCTGTTCTAAGGCGTCCTCCTGCCTTCGTTTGTATTCTCTTTGCAGCAAACTTGTGGTGTCCTTCCAAACAATGGGTTGTAGAGCTTCGTCAAGTGGTGCTGGGAGGAGCTCACGGCAAGATGACTTGTTTTCTCCTCCTGTTAAGTTTGTCGTGTGTCTCTCGCGTGCAAACCTGTCCTGGTCCGGGTAGCGATCTGGTGGCGCCAGGTTCTCGAGGTCTTGCTCGAGTCCTTCCCCACGGAGAGGGTCAACCTCCTCGTCGCTGTCCGGCGGGAGGGGAGTCTCTTGGGGGGCCTCCTCCTCGTCTGAAGAGCTGTTCTCCCTCCTCCTCCTTACAAGGTCTTCAGCTTTCAACCTCTTCCTTCTTCTTGCCTGTCTTTCTTTCGCCAAAGCTTTCTTCCTCTCCCTTGCTTCCTTGGTGCCCCAAAACTCCTTCCTCAGCCTCTTGTTGGGCGGCGTCTTTGACCTGGACTGGGTGAGCACATCCATGTTTAAGGTGGGGATTGATTTTTTAATTGAAAATTTATAATTTGTAAATGTGGGGACAACTGTGTTTTTGTTGGGTCCCCACATTTAAATTTCCCTTACGCGTTACATCGCGAAATTCAATTATTTTTATGCAGTTCCGTTTTTTTGCGTTTTGCAAATCGGACTTTTGCCGCAAACTTGCTGCAAGTTTGCGGCAGGTTTCACGCGTACGCAACGACAATGTTCCCGCCAAAGTTGGCCGAGGCGAAAAAAAATAAAAAAATTTTGTCACTTTCGATTCCGATCTTGACGGAGGCGGACGTGCCGCACCCCACCTCCGCCATGGCCTCCTCTTCCGTGGTGGACACCACCCCCACGACCGAGGACATGTCCTCCGCGGCTCAGGCGCCCGACCTGCCCCCGGCCGAGCTGGACACGGGGGGCCTGCAGCTCTCCCTGGACGAAGTGTCCAAGGAAAGGGCAAGGGTGAGGAGCGGGATCATGTCCAAGCTGGCCAGGGTGGTCCTATTCAGCATGAAGGTTCCGGACGAGGAGGAGGAGGAGGACCACTTCTCGGTGGTGCCGTTGGCCAAGTTCAAGTCCATCCCCCCCGACCTGACAGCCCTGCAAAAGATCCCGCAAGCGAGCAGGTGCCAGGAGCGCGTCTTCCGCTACAAGGACGGCGGCAAGTGGGACAGCTTCCTCTTTGCAAGATGTGAAGAAGGTGAGTAAAGAAACTGTCGCAAACTTGCCGCAAGTTTCGCAAAAACAATTTCGCTTTTATCGCCCCAAAAATTCTTAATTTCCAAATGTGGGGACAACTTCACTTTTTTTATGTTTATGGTGGCTTATGTGCCCTCCGCAAACTTGCTGCGTGTTTAAAAAAAACGTTATTGCAACATTTCGCAACTTTACGTCAACATTACTCCAACACAGGTCTCTCCAAGGAGGAGGTCAACGACGCCCTGCTGCCCGTGCGCATGACCTTCGAGGCCTTCGTCGAGAAGCACGGCGCCGCCGAGGCGTACTTTAAGTGCGTCAGGCGCTTCCAGGACGCCATCTATGACGCCTATACCTATCCTCAGGTACCTTTTTAATTATTAAATTGTTGGCAAACTTACCGCAAACGATAAAAAAACCATTTCAGTGCGGCGAGAAATACCGCCTCAGGAAACTGCGCTCCAACGACGGGAAGGTCCGCGTCTTGCAGGAGATCACGTGCCCGTCCGCCACTGACCTCAACGACTCTGACGGGGAGGCTGTGCCCGTCCCCACGCTCAAGAGGGCCGACAAGAACAACAACAAGGAGGCGGGCTACAAGGAGGACTCCGGCGACGAACACAGCTCCAACGAGGGTGGTGTGGCGACCGTGGAGGCCGTCTCGGAGGACGAGGAGGAGGCGGACGAAGCTTCCGAGGTAAGTTTTATTGAAACTTGCTGCAAGTTTGCGGGATATTTTTCAAAAACCATCTTTTTTTAAAAAAACACAGGGATCACCCCCCCCTCCCCCGCCGCCCCAGGTGGAGCCGGCGCCCGCCCACCACACGCTCAGGCAGTTGCAGGCCGCCAGCGAGCCCGTGGCCATCTTGGCCTCCCAGGCCGCCGAGGCGGAGTCCAGGCACCTGCACGAGCAGGACAAGCAGGCCAAGAAGCTGCAGGAGGCAGAGAAGAAGCTGGAGACGCTTGAGAAGCTGCTGGCCTCCTCTCAGGAACAGCTCCGGGCGCAAAGGCAACAGCAACAGCAGCAGCAGGAGAACCCGTCCAGCTCCGAGGAGAGCGACGTCGGCAGCAGCAGCAACAGCGGCGACGCCAGCGAGGAGGACGAAGAGGACAGCAAGGACGACGACAGGGATTTTGTGGCGGCGCCCGGTGGCGAAGGAGACAAGGTAACCTGCGGAAAACTTGCGACAAACTTGCGAATTATTTTTAAAAAATAATTTTGCCAGATTCCGGCCAAAAAAATCCCGACCACCCGGTCGCAGAGCTCGGGGCCGTCGAGGGCAACCAGCCCCCCGCCGTCAAATACGGGCAAGGGCGGCAGGCACAGGCCAAAGAATAGGGGGAGCTCCAGTGCCGCGGGCGGCGGCGGCGGCGGTGAAGAGCCGCCTAAGGGACCGGGTGGAAAAAGGGCACCTGATGACAAGGTAATAATTCTTCGAAAGTTTGCCGCAGGTTTAAAAAAAATGATTTTCTTAGACTACTCCTCCCAAGGGGAAGAAGAGGCGAGCCACGTCGGAGAGCAGCCTTTCTCCTGACGACCAGATCGTAAGTTTTTTTATCGCTTGCAGCAAACTTGCAGCAGGTGCATTTTAAATAATTTCAGCTAAATTTCGACGGCATGACTCTTGTCGAAATCATGGTTCGGCAGGACGAAAAGCGACGCCGCAAGGCGGAGAAGGAGGCCAAGCGCGAGGCCCAGCGCAGGCAGATCGCCGAGGACGAGGCAGCAGACGCTCTCGCTTATGCAGCCTCCGCCACCGTAGCAGCAAAGCAGGCTGAGGAGGACCTGAAGGCTGCAAGGAAAGGAGGAGGAAAGGTCAGCGAGGCTGTCCTCAAGCGAGCCGCCTCCGCAGAGGCTGTTAGAAGGCAAGCGGCGGAAGACGCGGAAAAGGCCGCAAGGGAGGCAGCAGAGTTGCAGGCCAAGCACAAGGTTTTATTTTATTTTTTTCGCAAACTTGCTGCGGGTTAGAAAAAAACCATTTCATTTGGCAGGCTGCTCTGGCCGCTGCCGACAAGGACAGGGCGGAGAAGGAGGCCAAGGAGGCCGCCGACGCAGCTGCCGCCGCAGCGCAAAAGGCCCTGCAGGATGCTGCCGACTCCGTCGTCATGCCTCCGCCCACGCCTCCGCCCACGCAGCCCCTGTCCGTGGACGAGAGGCCGTCGATCAGCAGCGGTGGTTCCGGCGGGAGGAAGCGCAAGCGGAAGACTGTAAATTATTGTAATTTCCCGCAAACTTGCCGCAAGTTTTAAAAAAACCATTTCAGAAAAAACAGAAGCAGCAGGCACACAAAGTGCATGCGCCCGGGAGCAGCACCGCCACGCCGTCCTCTCCCGCCAGCACGTCTGCGGCCACCACGTCCACCGCCGGTGACGAAGACGAGGACGATGAGGAGGAGGACGACGACACGGTCGACTCCGACGACGACTGCGGCGCCAGGTGCGGCGCCAACTGCAACTGTGAGAGGATGACGCGGACTGACCTCCGCAAGAACGCGCTGGACAGGAGGCAGCACATGAACTTTGTTTACATGGGTAATACTTGCTGCAAACTTGTCGCAAACGAGAAAAAAACCATCTATTACTTTTTCCACAGAGAGGGTCATCAAGGCTGTGCGCGACGCCTTTGCTGGCCTCAAGGCCCTCCTCATGGAGATCAACAAGGAGCTCAAGACCAGAGGCGAGCAAATGGACGAGGTGGAGTCGGCAGCCAAGGTTTGTACCTCATACTGTACAAGTTTGCCGCAAACGAAAAAAAAACCATTCCTGCAGAAAGCGGTGACAGAAAAGGAGATCCGGGAGGAGCTCGCGGAGGACGCCAAGACGCTCGTCGTGCCGTGGAAGACCATGGACGACGCCTACTATTTCATGGAGGACAGGGAGAGGAAGGCGATGGTCATGCGCGCCATGAAGAACGACGTCGGGGGACAGAAGGTCACCTTCGTCAAGAAGTGCCTTGAGTACTTCTTTGATGGCCGCATCCTGGGCAGGATCTACAGAAACAATCCGAGAAAGTAAGTTTTTTTAACGCTTGCCGCAAACTTGCGAAAAGTAATTAACAAATCATTGCAGCCACAAGGACAACGAGCCCATGATTCAACACTGCCAGGAGATCTTCATCCTGCCCCCGGAGTTCCTGCAGATGATGATTGACCACATGCGGACCTTGAACGTGGACGAGGCGAACGCGGACAAGAAGATCAAGGTCTTCTTCGAAGGCCGCAGGGACGTGCAAAAAATAATGGTCAGGGTAAGTAAAGTCAGCGCGTAACTTGCCGCAAGTTTGCAAAAATTTAAAAAAAAATCATTTACTACTTAGACGACCATCTATCGCCGGGAGGCCATCGACGAGGTCGCATACTGGTACGTGGTACACGAGGAGGAGAAGCTTAAGGTGCTGAGGTCCACGGCGCCGTTCAAGAGCTTCCACAGCCCGCAGGTCAAGGCGCAGTGGTTGGACCACTACCGCGAGCTCATCACCGACGCCTACACGAAGACGATCGGCCGCCCACCGGTAAAAAGTTTGCTGCAAGTTTAAAAAAAACGATTTCAAACCATTTCTACTAAACTCTTCCAGCCCAAGCGGAGGGACCACGAGCAGGCGGAGGAGAAGGCGCGCAGGGAGGAGGCCAAGCTGAAGGACAAGCGCCGCAACTACCCGGGCCGCCTGGGGGATTAGGGACAGGAAGAGGAAGAAGTGCTGCAAACTTGCAGCAAGCGAGAAAAAAACGAAAGGATGAAATTTTTCGTACGATTTCAGGATGCTTTTCACGTGATTTAAGAAAACGGCTTGTACCATCAACTAGTTTTTTTATTAACTCTCGACGTGTTTGCGACAAGTATGTCGCATATCATTTTGGCCCAGAATATTCTAAATTTTGATAAACCTATGTATTGTTTTTCCATAAACATATGTTAAATATAGGATTTTTCGCAAACTTGCAGCAAGCCAAAAAAAAACCATTCTTTGCGGGACGCTTGCGACGACGTCAGAAGGAAATTACTACAAGGTTTGCGGATCCATTTGTGAAAGGCATGTGGGTTGCTTTTGCTGGGGACGGGTTTGCCTCAAACTTGACGGAAACTTGTCCTGAGCTTTTTTTAGAAATAACACAAAAATGGTTTTAAAAAAGCCAACATAAAAGGGCAAAAAAAAGGCACGAGTCGGGTGTTACCTGCCGCTTTTGGGAAACTTGCAGAAACTTTTTATTGTAACAAACGAAATAAAAACATACCACAATGATGGACATTCCATTACACGTAAGCGGACCACAAACGATAAAAAAAACCAAATTCAAAAGCAACTCGCAAACGAGCCGCAAGTTGAAGGCCTACGGAGGCCCACAAGCTTTCGGATCTCAGCTTGCGAGAAACTTTTTTGGCGCTGGCGGCTCGTTTGTTTTACGTAATTGTGTCACGCTTCACCTCTCACCCTGCAAACGAAACCTCGTTTGCGGAAGGGCATATCCAAAAACCATCCCACAAACGACTTGGCTCGTCGGGTGGCGAAGGACGCAAAGAGTTTTGTTCAGATTGGCGAATTCGTCCTGTCTTCTCCAGTCTTTTGCAGTGGGCTGTCAGGCTCTGTTCTCCCTGTTTAACATCTTCCTCCCCCCTTTTCATACAGAAAAAAGGAAGATGAAGGCAGAAGGAGGAAGGCCGAAATGTCAGCAAGGCCTGGGAAGGGAGGGGAGGGGGAAAAGAAGAGCTGAGACGGCGGCTAAGCGAATGAAAAAAGGGGAGGGAGGGGGAATAACATAATAAATGTAACGGGCTCGGAGTGGAGAAAGTGCATACGAATTTTGAGAGCTCATGCCCTTTACGCGGGCGTTTGATAGAGGGAAAGAGCATTGGAATACTGTATGTATCTACCGGTGGGTGGAGCAAGATATGCGAAAGAAGGAAACACGGAATGTTACTTTGGGCGTGGTGGGGTATGTTTTTTCCATGTGCGTACAAATGTAATGTGGTATGTGGTAAGTAAATGGCGCCTCTCCCGCAAGGATATACGCACGTCGTTGATGCGCAAATTGAACATCACACATCAGGCGGTGGCACCAGCGTATTAGGGTCCGCTTGATGGCGGGAGAGAAAACTGGTTATGCGCGTCTACGAGGATACGAGGGGAGAGCCGGGGTTTCCCCTCCTGCAATTCAATTCTCTCCTTTTCTTGATCTCCCCCACGCCTAGCCTCCTGTTTCCACGCAGATGAAGGTACAATTGAATTAAAGTCCCATCTTCCTCCCCATCCGCCACCTCTACCTCTGCCACCGAAAGCATTCCTTTCTTTGAGAAGAAACAATAATAAAGAAATAAATGCCGAAGTAGGTGACCTACTCCGAAAAATATTTGTTCCAGGTAGCCGTCAAGAAACTTGTTTTAGAGCCTGCACGGGTTTCAAATGGCAACAACATAAGCTTGATAAAAAAAGGCATGAAAGGAAAGAACAGGATAAAGAAGAGAACAGGAATCGGAAGAGTACAAACGGCGGTGAAATGAGTTGCAATTCTATAGGAATTCCTTAAAAGGGCATCAAAACCTGATTTGTTGCAGGAACAAATTACAAGGGAGGGCAAAGTCTAACTTGCTTGTATCTTTTTTGCTGCGACGCTGTTGAATGCAACTTTGCCTTCGCTTTGAAGCGGCGATAGAAGAAGAGGGCAGATGAAACTTTTTGAGGGAAGGCACGGGGAGGACTAAAAGAGGGAGAGGGGGGCACTTCGCCGGCCCTTAATCCGAACTTTTCCCCTCCTTCCGGTCACGGCTGAGGGCCAAAGGGGACAGAAGCAAGCAAGAGTTTAGAAGGACGGGAGCATAAATCACGCAGTTGGAAAGTGAACGAAATTTATCCTCCAGTATGTCTCCCATACTCTACGGTGTTACTATTCGTCCTAGGCATCAAACGGACGACTCTTTAGCAGGACGTGTCAGTAGACCGCTTTGTTTTAATTGGACCACTCTATCAAGCTGTAAGTGCCAGGTCGAGCGACAGCGACGAATCCAGCAATCGTCGAGTAGCCGGTCGGATCAGGGCGAAAGATAGGCACTCATAAAGGCCTACACACTTGCCGTTACACAAACACACTCACATACGGAAGACAGAGTTGGGGAGTTGGGGACCGGAAATTTTACGACCAAAATAGCGGACGAAAAGAGAAAGAGGAATGGAGGAGGGACAGGGAGAAGCATGAAGAGGAAGAAGAGGGATTACTCCATGAATAATAAATGAGGCGCCTCACCCGCCCGGGACAGGGCGACGGGACAGACTATTGGGCCCAGACAATCGGAGGATGGGAGAAAAGGAAAATAAAGCGACACACTCACTCTCCGCTGATATCTTTGCGTACAAAACTTGAAAGTTCACATGCTTCATGCTTCAAGAAGCAAGGTTGTCGTGGTCTTGCGGTGCCAGGCCGTCATTATAGCGCGACGCCCGTCAATCCCACTGTGCACACTTTCCGCTCCTTCCCCACCAACAGCCCTGCTGCGGTCTCTTGGGAAAACAAAGAGGAGGAGGAAGAAATGAGCCCCTCCTTTCTTTCCTTCTCCTTCCTCCTTCCTGCCTGGGGTGATCGGAAGCGAAGGAGAGTAGCCGTCGCCGTCGCCGTCACAGGAGGGGGAGGAGGAGGATAAGGGTCCTCCTCGACCGAATAAACAGCCGGAAGCACCGGAGGGGAAAAAGAAAAGGAAATATAAAAGAACAGGAGAGGAAGGGAAAAGACACCGAACAGTGCTTTTGCGAAACTTTTTTTGCCCTAGGGAAATGGAAGGAAAAAGTATATCCTCCGACTTGAGGGGGAAGGGGCAGAAAATTGCCCAGTAATCCCCCCTTCCTTCTCTTCTCCCCTTTTTACTCCACCTCTTTGAAGGAAATTTCCCGTCCGAAAGTCCCATCCTCTCAGGGGTCCGTCCCGAAAAAGGGTCTCCCCTCCCTCCCCCCCGCTGCCCCGTCCGTCCTTCCGTCCGTCCGGCGGCGGCTGGTTCCTAAATGGGAGGGGGCAAGAGAGGAGGAAGCCTAAAAGTGGAGGGAGTAATAAATCCTGCGGCAAAGGAAGGGGGAGGGGAGAAAGAGAAAGGGAGACGAGAGCGAAGGGAAACCCCCTTTTGTTCCTCTCGGTGGCTTGGCTCCTTTCGACGTGGGGAAGGAGAGGCGGTGGAGACACAAGACACCCTCCTCCGCCGTGGGGAGCGAGAGAGTATAAAGGCCCGCCGTCGACGATGGGCGGG
>JAAUYB010151389.1_pt1 | contig 14201 bp, 7 predicted proteins | sample 7278071 | NCBI WGS metagenome assembly JAAUYB01 (sample SAMN14350121, study PRJNA611818) | marine sediment metagenome | isolation source: surface marine sediment (1.8m) | place: French Polynesia: Moorea | collected 2018-08
TAACACCGTTCGTCATGGGCAATTGTTGCGGAGGCGACGACAAGCCCAAAACTGACCGATCGCCCCTGTCCCTGGCTGCATCTCAGGCTGCTTCCCAGAAGAAGTCCGCCGCGGGCACATCCCAGAAAAAAGCTCCCGCGAAGGGCAGCAAGAAGCCAGCTACCAAGACGCGGCCTCCACCACCAAGCCACAACACGAAGCCGAAGGTGACGGAAACGATTCAAGGTCTCCAAGGAGTAATTGTTCACAAGGACGGCCAGAGAATGAGGAAGCCAGCTATGCAGATAAAAATGGATATTCCAGAGGGGCCTGGCATGTTGGCCAATCCGCAGCAAATACAGCAGGCAGCAGATCAGCCAGTCAAAATTGAGCATGTCCTGGAGCTGCCACCCAAAGCTGTGAGAGGGCCACCTCCCCTAACCCCGTTCCCTGAGCCTCCAAAGACCAACGTTGTTACACAGATGGCTGATCCTCCCATGGGATGGAGTCACTACGACACCAGTTCCACGACCAGCACGTCAACCAACGACATCATTGCAAAGATTCCCCTCATTGGCTACGGCATGGAGAAGGCACCCTCCTCTAGCAGCAGCAGCGACAAGGGGGCAAAGGCCCAGGTAATGGCTGCGCAGCACCCTGGACAGCAGCAACAGGCTCCCGCCAAACAGGGCCCGCCAAAGTAAAACTCAAGTAGGTTTCCAAGCCATAGTCCTTTTAAGGATGACAAGTGTGTTTTTATGTTGAGAAAAAAAGGTTTTTTTCTTACCGGTAGAACGAAGGCATTCTTGATATCACTGTTCACAACCGTGATTGTCCAGTCCTTTCCGTGCACTTGCTGTAGATCGCGGTTTGCCCTTAGAATCCTGTTGGCCACTCTGGCCACTCGAGCGTAGGCAGGGTGTTTGTCCGGAAGAAGATCTTCGCCGAACTCCTCCAAAAGCTGCAAACAGATAAAGGTAATAGTCGCACAAAACATTATGCATGGGATGCAGTACATACCTCCTGAAATTCTTTGAATGCAATTTTCTCGATTTGATCCTCCCTCAACGCGACGAATTTCTTCCGACCAGTGAGAGGGCACGTTTCCAGATGAGAGACATACAGGAAGAACGTCAGGGCAAGGCCGCCGAGTCCGAGTCCTGAAATGGTTGCAAAGGTCAGCTCAAAGGGAAATACAGTAAAAATCAATCCTACTTACCCACGAAGACGTGTTGATTCTTCCGAACTTTGTTCCAGAACTTTTGCTGTTCCTCCTCCGACAAGTTCCGGTACCAGATCCTGAACTTTCTACCAAACACGAGGGCGGCGATCTTGCTCATCGGCTTGAGCAAGGTAAGCAGCAAAGCGGGCACTGGAGTCGGTGAGGATAGATGAAAGTTCCTCACAGGGGGACCGAGCAAGGACTTTCCCCTGTCTTCGCTCCTAGCAGCATCGGTAATAGAAATAACCCTTCCGTCACATGCGAGTTTGCTTGGTTTCTGTAGCAGATGGCGCGTTAGGAGCTGACCGCTCCTCGCGAGTGGCCGACCAGGACGTAGCAACAGCCTTGAGATGAGCATGGCTTCGTCTCAGTTCTCTTCCTCGGTGGTCAACAGCACGAGCTCGGCCAGCGTCACCGCGGCAAAGGTGGCTGGCACGAAGCGAGGCCCGCACACCTCCCCCACAAGGTGCGGGACGAACACCAGGCAGAGTCGGACCAGCAGAACGGCAAAGCGGCTTGAGCCGAAGAAGGCCAGGATCAGGGACAGCCAGGTAGGGCGGGGGAAGGAGGGTCGGGCGCCGGAGGAGAAGAAGTCTGTCTTGACGGGCTTGTTCAGGACGTTGGTCAGGCTCTGGTAGGCTTCCAGCTGCTGGCGGCGGGCCAGGCGTTGCTGCTCCCACCACTTGGGCCAGACGTCTCCCATTACCGTCGCCACTCAGCCCAAACCCCCGGTTAGAAGAACTTGCACTCTGCAAGCAGAAAAGGGAAATTGAAAAGTTCCGAATAATGGTGGGAAGTAGGCGCTCAATGTACGAAATGGTGAAATCGACGTATTTATTGTTACAAACTTGACGACGAAAACAAACTTCTTTCACAATGACATAGCGCGGCGCGGCTCTTCATGTTTTTGTAATGCCATCATCATTTTCATTTCCATACTTCGGGAGGGCGAGAGGTCCCTTTCCCTAGTAAGACGCGGCGGCTTGGGAATTTGCCATGGGTTGGAGTTTGCCCCCCTTTTACGGGCGGTAGGGATCAAATTGGAAACAATAAGCACAGGAGGAATGCAATACTTTTTTCCGCAGTGACAATTAGTGGTCGACCCCCGACTCAAAAAAGTCTGAATGAATATTTACTCAAAGCCTCCCGCGTTCTTCGTGTGTTTTTCTACGTGATATCCAATTTGTGCATGGCTGTATGACGTGGTAAGGGCGAGGAAAATTGCGTATGATTTAGTACGTGTAAGCAAATCTGTTGACAGAAAAGGGGAAGAAGTAGGACGTGAAACTAACTCGCCTGCCCCGTTGGAATATCATAATGACAGACCTGAGAGCCTTGGGAGACCTTTGGTCGAGGATCCGGAGGGCTACTTTCTATAACTGGAGACTGTAGCTGCATCGGGATCACAGCAGAAGTTTCCTTCATTATCATTATTTCGTTTTTCGCTGTTGCTGTACTGGCTTTTGAAGTGCATTCTTAGCAAAAGAAGATTTGGCTTTTCCACTTTTCGAGAAGTACAGTAGTTGGTAGGAGGGAGGCGGAGAGCCCTTATACCATTCCGTGCGGAGGCTATAGTACGGTACTTTTAAAAAACGTCTCCCACTTTTCTGTTTGAGAGTCACTGTCCTCAGTTCTGACCGCCGCCGTTACTGTTGTTGCCGTTGGCGGAGAGCGCCCAGCGCATAAAGTCCGTGATCTTGTTTACGGGAGTGTCCGTCAGGTGGGCCTTCAGCCTGAGGTTGCGGTCCTCGGTTAGCAGCACCACCTCCTTGTACACGAAGCGCATCTTGTCAGAGGCGCGCTGCTGCTGCTGCTGTTGGTGTTGCTGCGACAGGTTGACGCAGGTGTCGAGGATGAGGTCGTCGTTGTTCTTCCCCTCTCCGCCGTCCTCCTCCGTGGTGACCGCGAAGGAGGCCACCAGGTTCCCCCTTGAGGTGAGGCACTTAGTGTTAGGCGGCCGCTCGCGCAGGAATACGAGCGCGCGGCGGGCGTTCTCCTGCACCATGGCCGCGTGCTCCTGGGAGGAATACTTGGTGGCCGAAGCGGCCGGGCCGCGGGAGAGGCCGTCCAGTTCGTTTAGGACGACGAGGGGCACCCGCACCTGGAAGGACCCGGAGGAGCACAGTCGCGCCACCTCGCCAAGGTGGTCTACGAAGCAATTGGTGTCCGGCACGATGAAGCGGGGTCGCACCTCCAGGGTGACGCTGACGTGCTCGGAGAGGATCTGCCTCTGCGCACGCCGGGACTCCCTCTCCTCCTCGGCCCGGCGGCGCTCAAGCTCGTCCTTGCGGGTCTTGAGGCGGTAGAGCTCGCTGTCCTCGGTGTGACCGGCCGGGACCGAGGAAGAGGAGGTCGAGGGCTGGTAGACCTCGTCATCGCTGTAAGACTCGTCGAGAACGTCCTCCTCCTTGGACAGCATGCTGGATAGCCTCGCATTGGCTCTGTCCTGCGGGGAGAAGGCGGCCTCAGCCAGCGAGATGTGAGCATTGTCTGCCTGAGACCACTTGAGGATAGGGTGCTCGAGGCCCTCCAAGAAGTCCACGCAGAAGTTGATGGCGTCCAGCCTACGCGTTCCCTGCGCCAGTTCGGAGGGGAGCGACCTGGGACCGTAGCGCCTGTACACCGACCAATCTAAGCCCCTGAACCAGGGGCCGAACCCGCAAAGAAGTGCGTCCTCTCCCAGCTTGACGAGCTCGTAGCTGGTGTCACGGTCCGGCCGACGGCTGACCTCGTCCACCGACAGGAGTTGGGAGAGTATGGGGGCCAGTCGCGGCTTCAGCCTCTCCAAGTGAGTCGCCAGCCTCGCCAGCTGAATGAAGGGTTCCTCGCTGACCACGGGATACCTGTGCAGGGGAAAGGAGAGCAAGTATGAATGTTAGTGGCCATAACGAGATGCTCCAAGCCTGGAACGAACTATGAAGACGGGAATATATTTTATGTTTCTTGATAAGCTACTCTAGGTTTTGTTTTGGTTATTAGGAGTCCCAATCATGCAAATGTTATTGTACACGTACAAATAACAAATATGCGTTGGGCGAGGACTGAACACAGCATCGTGAAAGGCTGAAAGCTACTCTGGGTTTACGTGAGAATTCAAAAGACAAACGTCACACGACATCATGGTTACAGTAGTCTGAATTTGTTCTTGATTTTATTTTTTTCAAAAAAAAACTTCATTTGGGGTAGGAAAATATAGTACGGAAGAAAAATTTGAGTGGACAACATGACTGATCATGCTACTCCCAAAGTTGAACCTAAGAAAGAAGTCCCCGAAGTCCCTGTGGTTGAAGACACTGGTTTTGGGGCCTTACACCAATTTACGAAAGAGGGTCACCAACTCGTGCCGATTAGGAAGTTCCATGCCAACCCGAAAGCTGACTTGAAGATGTACAAGACAAAGTTGCAAGGAGTCATGAAGAAGGAGAAACACCAGCTCGACCCCAAGATAGTCTTGGCCCAATACAAGAGGAATCTGAGGAGGTACTTCATGGACAAGGCTGAACAGATCCGAGGGAGAGTGTGCGGAAACAGGGAGTTCCCAAGGGCTCGGACAACTATGCAAAGGCTCAAGCTGACCAAGGAACAGATTGAGCTGCACAACAGGATCCTTCAGAGGAAGCAACAGGGTGTTCGTGGTCAGGCCAAAAAGGCAAATGCATGAAATGTGCTCAATCAATTTGCCCTACATGTTTCCCAAATGAAATATAGTTTTTTTGTCGGTAGTTTGGCATTAGGATTTCGTACTGTATAGTAATAACTACTAAAGGCAGTACAGTTGAAGTAACTCACCACGTGTCGTAGTTTCCCAGCAGCCAATCGCACCAGACCTTAACGGAAGACAGGAGAGTAGGGAGATCCTCCTCGGGGAAGATGCACTGGCTCGTGTGGTCAAAGGCGGGCCTGAAGCCGTCCAGAAGGAGGTTGCACCTCTCCACCAGAATGCTGAAGATCTCGAAGGAGAGCTGGAGAGCGGAGTCTTGCATGGCAGATCGGTAGCAGCTGGCGTCGGAGCCAGGTCCCCCAGCCTTCATCTTGGTGTGCTCGATGACGAACATGTTGAGGGCCATGATCTGGACAAGCCGCTTTGAGTCGATGGGCAGCGGTGAGCGAGAGACCAGCACTCGGAACTCTCGCTGAAGGACCTCCAGGGCCATAGGGAAAGTCTCCATATCGATGTGAGTGAAGAGCTTGCCTATGATGTACAGGAAGGTGTTGTTGAAGCGCCTGTTAAGGTCCGTGGTGGACATGTCCCTGAGCTCTGCCTCCTCGCCCTCCCCGCCGGCCGAGTCCTGGGCCGAGGTCGTCCTGTGCAGCCTGCGCCCGCCCCCGTCAGGTCTCATCCAGATCTCTCGCCTCAGGTGCGTCCCCCTGGTGAAGGTGTTCCCCTCCGTCTCCCTCTCTGCCGCCCTGCGCCGGTGTTCCTTCTCCTCTAGCCGCCTCTTCTCGTTGGCCTCCCACTTCTTCTTGACCTCCTCGAAGATGACGGTGAGGCCCTCGTGACTAGACGGGAATGGGTTCCTCGACTGCAGGCAGCGCATGTTGTAGTAGACCGCCTCGAACTTCCTCTTGGTGGTGACGGCCAGGATGGCCAGCTGGTTGAACGGGCGCCCGTTGCGGGGCTCGACGTTGCTCGCCCTCTGGTAATACTGGCGGGCCTTACCGTAATTGCTGGTGTCCTGGATGTTCTCCTTGTACCGGGCGAGGTCACCCTGTAAATAAGGAAAACGATGGTTCAAAAGATACTGTGTCAAACTGGGCGGTCTTCTAAAGAACTCACCAAGCAAAGTAGGCACTTCTGTGCAGACATGAGAGCGCATCGGACGTGCTTGTCGGCCGGCCTGGGCTCCAGGACGTCGTAGTAAGTGTCGAGGTCCAGTCGGTAGGCGGTGTCGAGGGTGTCAAGCATCTGCTCGTAGAAGTCAATGCCCTCGTCCAGCAGCTCAACAATGTACGTCTGAACAGTCCTCCGGACATCGGCAGAGTCGTCTCTCAGGCCCGGTTTAAGAACTTCGACCTGCAAAAAAGCGAAGGGTGAAGATTTCGTAGTGCGTAGTAACTTAAATATCTAAATGTTTATATACCAAGTTGTAGAATGCAATCTTCCACACGTGAAACTCGACGTCGTGCTCGGCGCAAAAGACCAGGTCAGTCTTAAGCAGGTGCTCGAAAGCTTGCTGGATGTTCCTCCTGCGCTCGGCGACTTCCTTGTTCCAGAGCTGGCACAGAAGCTTGCCGCCGCCCTCCATTACGATCTTGCGCAAGTCGAGGTCGTTGGCAACTATAAAGGACACGACGTTTGCGTCGTGCTTCTTGTCGGGGTTGTAGATTGCCGCATTGTTGACGTCGTACCTGCGCGATTGAAACGAGTGAAAGAAAGTAAAAGGAGATTATTGAAAGGACAATAGCTCACCAATCAGGCATGCTAGGCCTTGCAGGAAGTGCAGCCCTGGGAGGAATCCCGCCCATAGGAGGTCCGGGGTACCGCTGAGGGACGGCTCCAGCTCCGGCCCCGGGGAAGGGTGGACGGTAGCCCATGGCCGGGGGACCGGCGGCGGGGTTGGAAGGCATAGGCATCCGAGGGGAGAACCTGGGATCGACAGGGAATCGCGCCGGCATCATCCCAGGCTCTCCGTTGTTCCCCGGATGTGGCTGCCGGGCGCCTCCGCCGTGACTCTGGTTGGGGGCCGGGATAGGCTTATTGGGATTCTTCGGGTCGAAGAGGAACCTCTGAGGCCTGGGTCCGCCGCCACCGCCGCCAGAGAAGCCCCCTCCCCTCCCTCTGGCAAAGGGCCCGCCGGACTGCTTGTGCTGGTGCCAAGCGGGGTTGTTGTCGAGCGGTCCGCCACCGCCACCGCCACCGCCACCGACGCCGGTGGAGGCGGAGGGAGGCAGTCTGATGATCCCTCCTCCGGTGGCCGTGGACTGCGTCGGCGGCTGCGGCTGCTTTGCAGCGCGTCCGCCGGCCGATCCCTCCCGGTCGACGGAGGAGCGACGGAGCTCCATCCTTTCCTCCTCCTCGACCTCCAGGCTCCAGTCGCTCACGGTGTCCGCGGTCCCCAGGGGGTCGGACTGCTGGCGGCGAGCCGGTGGAGGAGGGGGCGGAGAGAAGTCACGCTGTTGTTGTTGTTGTTGTTGTTGTTGCTGCTGCTGCTGTTGTTGTTCCTCCCTCTCCCTCGCCTGCTGTTGCTGATGGCGAGGCTGTTGCGGCTCGCTCCTGCTCGAGAATTCTTCCCTCTCCTGGTAGTTGTGGGTCCTTCCGTCTCTGTCTCGGGCGTCCCTCCACGGCCTGGGGTCGGACAAGTGCCTGCGGAGGTCCTCCCGGTGGTGCTGTTGCTGCTGTTGGCTGGGAGGGTGCGGTTCGTAGTGACGGTACGATGAGGATGAAGATTGGGAATCGTGGTGGTACTGATGCTGTTGCTGTTCTTTGGCTCTGAGGAAGCGCGGAGGCAGCGCCTGCTTTGGTGCTTGGCCCTTGTCCATCCGTCCGCCGGCTACGCCGCCTCTGTTGTCAAGAGGGGGCCCTCCTGCTCCTCCAGGTCCACTACTCATCATCCCACCTCCGCGGTTCATGCGCCCTCCGCGCGAGGCTCTGTCGTCCCAGCCAAAATCTCTCGGTGCCTCGGGGGGACTGTTCTCTCGGAAGTACCGGCTGCCCCAGTCTCCTCCTGCCCTCCCACCTCCCCCGCCGCCTCTGCCGCCGCGGTTGGCGCTGCCGCCGCGATACCCCGGGCTCTGGCTCCTCCTTGCGTCTTGGGACGGGCGATTGTGGTGCGGGCTCGGGGAGCGGAGGCCAATGCCGCCAATCTGTTGTCTCTGCGGGTGATGACGTTGCTGGTCTTGGAACCTGTGTTCGGCAGCCGCCTGCTGGTTGACGGAACGATTTTGATCATGGTGGGATTGGCTGTGGTGCTGCTGTTGCTGCTTCTGCTGCTGGTTGTGGTGCCTTCCGTGGTCCGCCGCTCCAGATGTGCTCGATGGAGGAGAACTGGCTCGGGAAGAAGGAGTTCCCTGCCTATTTCCCATAGAAGAGGGAGAGTTCCTCCTCGAGCCAGACCTCTGCTGGTGCTGGTGCCTCTGGTGCTGTTGCTGATGGTGGTGGGGAGAATTTCCCCTCGAATGACGTCCGCCACCTCCTCCGCCGCCACCTCGACCACCTCCGCCTCCGCCTCCGCGGCGATACTCTCTCCTACCTCCTCGGTAAGACGAGTCGGCATGTTGGTTCTGAGAGTGCTGTTGCTGCTGCTGCTGCTCCTTGCCACGAAGTCGGGGGGGAAGGTGGTCTTCTCCTCGATTTCTCTGCTGCCTTTGGTGCTGTTGGTCCTTGTTTTGTTGCTGCCGCTGTTGCTGCTGCTGACCCTGATGACCCTTGCTCTTCGCTTGATCGCTGGACTCTGCTGGGCTGGCGAAGCCATTCTGCTGACTGGGATCTTGGTGACTGTCTCCCTTTTCTTTCCTATTGTCCTGGTGTTGATGTTGACCTCCTCCGCCCTTGCCACCACCCTCTTTCTTTCCGTGTTGCTGTTTGTGCTGCTGGCCCTTGCCCTGGCCTTGTTGCTGCTGCTGTGACTTCTCCTTGGGGCCTTCATCGTGATGCTGGCCCTCTCTGGGGCCGCCTCCTTCCTTGTTGCCTCCGCCCTTCTTATTCTTCTTCTTATTCCTTCCTCCCCCTCCCTCCTTCTTGGCGGCAGGATCGTTGTCTTTCTTGGTTCCCTCGGACAGCGCCTGATCGCTGCCGCCTCCACCCCCTCCGCCAGAGCTTCCTCCGCCCTTGTCCTTCTCCGGTGCACCCTCCTCGCCACCCTTCTTGGGGACGTAGTGAGCCTGCTCCGGCTTCTTTTTCTTGCGACCTCCTCCGCCTCCACCTCCTCCACCGCCACCGCCTTTCTGGCCCTCGGCCAGCTGGAGGTTCTCCACCTTATGGGCAGCCTGATCGACGTCGCTTCCCTGATTCTGCTGGTGTTGTCCTCCGCCTCCGCCTCCACCGCCCTTCTTACCTCCTCCACCACCTTTGCCTCCTCTTCCGCCCTCTTTCCTGCCAGACTGGTGGCCTCCACCACCTCCGCCGCCGCCTCCTTCTCCGCCCTCCTCCTTGCCTCCTCCGGGCGCGCCGTCGTCCTGCCTCTTAAATGCACCCGGCTTGTAGTGTTGTGCGTCCGGGCGCTTCCTCTTCTCGCCTCCGCCGTCCTGGTTGTGCTCGCCATCCCCCTCTTTGCCATGGCCGCCTCCGCCTCCGCCTCCTCCACCGCCCTTTCTCTGCCTCCCTGAGTGCCTCCCGCCGCCTCCACCTCCTCCACCTCCTCCGGACTTCTTCTCCGGGCCTGGGCCTCCACCCCCTCCGGAGTGGTCGCCTCCTTTAGCGAGCTGGGCCGCTGGGACCTTGTCCTTCCCGGCGTTCCCCCCTACGGCCCCTACGCCCGAGTCCTTCCTGGTCTCCGGGCCTCCGGGTTGCGCGCCCGGGGCGGCGCCAGAGGACGCGGGAGCGGAGGTCGCAGACGACATGGTCGCCGAGGACCAAGAGCTGGAACAAGGAAGGGAGGCATTGGCCAACCATTGCATCATGATACTCTCCGGGATGGGGTCACTCACCTCGAAGAGATCCCAGTTCGGCGCCCTCTGCCCTCCTGGGGGCGGCGGCCGGGACGGGGCGGGACGGGGGCACCGGGCACCGGGCGGGCCAAGGGCGGGGACGAGACCCGGCCGGGGCCACAATCATGCACTCGACCCGGCGACGCCCGGGCTGTCCGGATTCACGCCGAGAGAACCTCTCTCGTGGCGGGATTCTAAATTGAGACGCCAAGATGGCCGAGTGCGTGTCAGTGCGCCTCTTGTTGCTGTTGTTGCCGATGTACAAGTCGTGGTTCAGGTTCAAGTTGAACAAGTTGAAGTCGTCGTCGTCGAGGGGAGGAGGAGCCTTCTTCCTCTTCTTCTCTGGCCCGCCATTAAGGGGAGAAGAGAAGAGAAGAAGAGCAGCTTCCTTTCCTTTTTTGTGTCGCCTTTCTTCGCCTTCTTCTTCTCCTTCTCCAGCGCAGAATCCCAACAAAGAGAAAAGACCAAGGGAGGCCAAAACGCACAAGAGACGCCAACAAGGCTATTCCTTGTAAGAACGACACCAGACCAAACTGAATATTAACTGAAACAAAGAAAGAGACTTTCTCATCCACACCGTCGTCGTCGAGTTGCAAAAAACCTCTTCCGTTCGAAGACGACCAAATATTGTTAATCAAGTAACCTAGAGTCTGCGGGCGTGTTTTCTTGTGTTTTCCTGCCGGATCTGCCTCTTTCCTACTGCCCCATCCATCCCACTCCAGGCTGCCCTAGGCCGGCTTTCTAATAGAGATACCATTTAGCAAGTATGGTTTATAACTTCTTTAAAATGAATGCCACTCTAAACTAACAATTTCTGGTCATGGACTGAGGCAATAGAAAAAAGTTATTTTTTTTGCACGAAATATGTAAAAAGTGAAAATGGAAAAAAGTTTTATGGCATATCTGCAATACCACCGTGGCAATACAGGGCATTGAGGGTTATGAAAATGTTTGGCATCTCTAAAAAAAAAAAGCAGCTCCGAGAGCTGCGGAAAGCAGACGACTTTTTTAACATCAACTAAGTCTAAGTGCAAAAGTGCCACTACTTTGTGTTAAACTTGAGTTGCACACCACGTCTTCCTCGTCTGAGAGGCTGTGGAGGGTGTTGTCCGTGTCGCCGTCCTCCACCCATGAGTCCATGACCTGGGCGTGACCCCTAAACCGGCAAGATGAGCCCCGACAAGTCCTCCTCCTGCGATCCCTTCCGCCTCTCCTCGTCCGAGTTCGAGATGCTGTCGGAGCTGACCTCCAGGCAGTTCGGCCACCTGCGGATGGACGAGGGCGGGGGGGGCGACGGCGGGGGCGCCAACGCCAGGCGCAGGAGGACGGCGCTCAAGACGGTGGCGCTGCTGGAGGGGGAGCTGGCGGCCAGGGCGTGCACGGACGCCAGGAGGGGCGCCAGGAAGAGGCCCAGGACGGACGAGGAGGGAGAGGCGGCGGGGGAGAAGAGCAAGGTGTCACCGACCAAGTCCGCCGTCCAGGAGGCCAAGAAGCAGGAAGTCTCTTCCTCCTCCGTGGACCCCAAGCTGTACCGCAAGCTTGGCCACCTGCACCTGCTGCTGGAGAACTTTGCCCGCGCCCTCTCTGCTTATGAGAAGTACAGCGAGTGCGGTGGGGCGGCCGCAAAGACCGATCTCGACTACCTGTACGGCAGCGGACTCGTCTACTTCCACTTCGGCGCCTACCACCGCGCCTGCAGGGCCTTCCAGGAGCTCCTCTACCTCAGCCCAAACTTCGACCGCGCGATAGACGTCCACGCCAGGCTGGGGCTCATGAGGAAGTCGCTGCAGAGCTTCCGCCGCAGCCTCACGCACTTCAAGATCTGCCTGAGGTGCTCCTCCGCCAAGTTTTCTTCCCTTAGCTCCTTCTCGTCCAACTCTGGTGCCGCCGTCGTCCACTCTCCGCCCTTCTCCGACGCGCAGGTCCGCTTCCACGTGGCCCACCTGCACGAGGTGCACGGCAAGTTCTCCAAGGCCATGTCAATGTACCGCACTCTGCTGGCCATCCCGAATGCGCCGCAGTCGCTGCAGTCCGACGTCAACAGGCAAATCGGATGGATCTTCTACTCCGGCCTCCGCGGCGGGGTGCAGGGGACCGGAGAGGAGGACAAGACCTCCAGGATCATGTCGGCCATCCAGCACCTGCAAAAGTCTCTCGAGCTGGACCCCAAGTCCGGGCAGTGCCTGTACCTGCTCGGCCGGTGCTACGCCAGCATCGGAAAGGTGCACGAGGCGTTCATCGCGTACCGCAACTCTGTGGACAAGTCAGAGTCCAACGCGGACACCTGGTGCTCCATCGGGGTGCTGTACCAGCAGCAGAACCAGCCAATGGACGCCCTGCAGGCATACATCTGTGCTGTCCAGCTTGAGAAGTTCCACGGTCCGGCCTGGACCAACCTGGGCATGCTGTACGAGTCTACGCACCAGTTCCAGGACGCTCTCACCTGCTACACCAACGCCGTCACCAAGTGCCAGTACAGCAATCCGCTCATCCAGCAGCGTATCAAGTACCTCAAGGCCCAGCTGAGCAACGTCATGCTGCCCCCGCCCCCGCCCGGACAGCAGGGGTCTTCTCCGTATAAGGTGAAGCCGCTGCCGGCCGTGGAGGAGGCCTGGAACCTGCCCGTCAGCAACGAGATGACCGGCCGCCACAGCTCAAAGGCAGGAAAGCAGAATGACTCCGCCAGGATGAGGGGCAGGGGCGAGGAGGGGAAGACGCCGCCGCTCACGGCTCAGCAGATGCAGACCCTGCACTACCTGCAGAGCCAGCAGGGGAACCTGAATCCCCAGCAGCAGCAGGCACTGCAGCAACTCCAACAACAGCTGAACATGTTCAAACAACAGCAGCAGGCAAGACAGCAGCAGCAACAACAACAGCAACAACAAGGCAGTTCGGAAGAGGGAGAGGGAGACCAAGGTGAAAAGCCCAAAGAGTCCGGAGAAAAGGGCGATTTGACCGAGAGCCTGTCGCAGCCAGAGATCGAATCCTTTGCCGAGGACCTCTTAAAGGAGATCGAGCAAAATGATGCCGAAAAGAACGGGGAGGAGAACAAAGAGAACGGGGAGGGAACATCAGGGCAGGAGGCCACCAGCACCAAGATGGACATCTTGCAAATCCCGGCCAAGCTGGAGAAGGTCTCCGCTGTGGTCACCCTGGACGCCAACCACGAGATGAAGGCCGAGGACATTGTGCAGAAGTGCAAGCAGTGGGCTCGCACCCTGTCGCCCGACGCGGCCCCCGTGTTCCGCCGGGAGCTCCCCACCCTTCCCAAGCTTCCCTCCGCCCGACTCTCCAAGGAGCAGCTCCTCCCTCCCACCCCCAGCGTGCACTTGGAGAACAAAAAGGACGCCTTCTCCCCTCAGCTGCAGCACTTTTGCCTAGAGCACCCCATCGCCGTCATCCGCGGCATCGCCGCCGCGCTCAAGCTGGACCTGGGGCTCTTCTCCACCAAGTGCGTGGTAGAGACCAACCCCACCCAGCGCGTCCACATCGAGACGCAGGTTAAGCAGAAGTCTGACGAGAACTGGGACATCTCCTTCAGCAAGCAGGTGTGGCTGATCGACTCCAAGCGGAGCAGGTCCACCATCGCCGACTATGCCACCTACCAGTTGGCCGTCTTTCAGGAGGGGCTCAGGGAGGAGAAGAACTCCAAGGGGGACATGGACGACCCGAGAGAGGACCCCAGGAGGACCAAGAAGTCACAGATGTACCTGCAGCTGGCCACCTGCCCGGACATATCAGACGTGAAGAACTGGAGGCTCCAGCTTACCGAGCTGCTCAAGCTGCCTGCCTGGGCCCGGGTGGTGTCTGGCGGCAACATGCTCTCCCATATCGGCTACCCCATCCCAGGAGCCAATACTGTCAACCTCCACATGCAGGTCCCATGTTCCAGGCTGGGTGCCAGGCAGGACATTGTCAACTTCTCCTCTGTCAACATCAATATTGGGCCGGGCGACTGTGAGTGGTTCGCTGTTCCCTATGAGTACTGGAGCTCCCTCGTGGCCCTGTGTGAGAAGCACAATGTCGACTTCCACCACGACGCCTGGTGGCCCAACATGAAAGACCTGATGGACGGCGACATCCCCGTGTACCGCTTCCTGCAGCGCCCCGGGGACATGGTGTGGGTGAACGCCGGCTGCATCTACTGGGTGCAGGCTAGCGGATGGTGCAACTCCATCAAGTGGAACGTGGGCCCGTTATCCAACTACCAGTACCAGATGGCACTGCAAAAGTGGAGGAGGAACAGGCTCCAGTTCACCCGCTCCCTCGTCCCCATGGCCCATCTCTCCTGGAACCTGGCCAGGAACATCAAGCTGAGCGACGACGCGCTCCATCTCGAGGTGAAGAAGTTCCTCTTCGAGACCCTGAAGGAGTTTGTTGTTCAGCGCGAGCACCTGAGGCAGCTGGAGGTGAA
>JAAUYB010032520.1_pt1 | contig 14187 bp, 9 predicted proteins | sample 7278071 | NCBI WGS metagenome assembly JAAUYB01 (sample SAMN14350121, study PRJNA611818) | marine sediment metagenome | isolation source: surface marine sediment (1.8m) | place: French Polynesia: Moorea | collected 2018-08
GATGGGCGAATTAGGAGAGTTGTTGTCTAGGGGAGGAGGGACACAAGAGAAGAGAAAGCCGGTGTGAAATTTACCAAAGGAAAAAAATGTCGTTTCCACTGAAATACATATCCCAAAGAAGCACAAAGCCATTTTGTGATTGGCAAATTTCGTACTGGGGAAAAAACTCCTGCAAAAAGGGGAGGGAGGAGCAGGATGCAAACAGAAAGAAAAGAGGGGGGGGAGGAATGAGCAAAAAAGTGGGATAGAATGTCTCGCACTAAATCGCCCAACGACAACTACTCTTCCCCTTAACTTAACTAACCCATTTCTTTCCCTGATATCGCTGCTGCAGTCAATTCTTGCGTTTGTCCCTGTTCAAAAGTATTCTCGAAGTTGATTTTTTTTTCGTCGCGTAAAAAAGAAATGTTGGCTATTTGTCAATTATGGACTACTTCTTTACGGTTTCCTAAATGCTAGGTACGTTTACCAGAAACAAATTGGAAGGACCGATACAAAAAAAATCGTACGTATTTATAGGCGTGTGCTCTGCACGTATAGTTCTGCCTCCAAACGTGTTTTCGCGATTCAAAAAAGGAAGGAAGACATCCCCCGAGGCGAAATTGCCCGTATTGGTCGTCTGTTCGATTTGAAGAATGGTTTCGGCTTTTAAAAGATGAATCCCTGCGTTTGGTCAGTAGTTCCTACGTTGCAAAAAATGAGTCTTGTTGATATTTATTCTCGTACACGCTTGTTCACCGGAAATGTTCGGGTAAGATGTCTTGAGCAAATTATAAAATGCCTAATCTACACGTTTATAAGACGACAAGCAAAACAATGGCATTTTAGAAGAAAAATGACTATACTAAGTCCGCACGTATGTACAGTACTGCCCTTTTCGTACAGTACTGTTCGATCGTCGCGGGGGAAAACCATTGCATCTTGCAAAATGCGTTTGAGGATCTACGGGATCATTGTAAACATTGCAAATATCGCCGCATCACGTGTAGAATTTGGCGCCAATCTCTTTTGAGAAAATGAGATAAAAAGGGTGAGACATAAGGTACCATTTTTTGACACCATTAGAGCTGTGGGGCCCGGAGGCGATGCGATACGAATCTGAGAGAGTGCATGTACATTTTCGAACCTGCGTATGAAAACGGCAGCGGGACCAAAAAAAGAAGGGAGATCTCATTACGTAACGGGACGCTTTTTCGTAAGCCAGATACCCGCCAGACCACTACTGCTATTGTACTTCGCTGCTGTGTTACCTGTCATGCCTTGTGGATACCTGTGTGGCTCCTTCTCCTCCTTCTCCTTCGAGCATCTAACTCAATTCTAGCCAGTGTCCCCCCCAACACGCTTAAACGCACGTTGTTGCTGCTACTTTTGGGCCAGTGTTGCTTTTCCTACCAAAAAAGCGCGGGAAATTGAATAATTATGGACGAAACCGAAGGTGGCGGCAGGGGAATCAATGTCCCCGGCGTGATCTCTTTGGCCTTCTTCTACCTGGCAGTTTTGGGCATCGGCATCTACGCGGGCTTCAAGCAGAGGAGGAACATCAGGAAGGATGGCAGGAAGAAGCCGACGCAGGTATAAGGAGAGGTGTTTCCAAACTATGTACAGTAGAGGGTTTGTCCATGTTTGGCTTAAAAGATACGTTGCAGCACACGAAAAAAAATTCGGACAGAAATAGTGCTGCCGTTTCTCGAAAACTTCTTGCTGCAAGGTTGCATTCCCGTAACAAAACCAGAACTATGTATAAATTCTGAGCTAGCTATAAGGGCACTTTTTCCCGACAAGTTTCTATACAAATATTGTGCTGCCGCTATTCCAGGAGGACGTGATGGTGGCCGGTCGCGACATGGGCTCCGTCGTCGGGATCCTGACCATGGCTGGCACGATCGTGGGCGGGGGGTACATCAACGGCTCCTCGGAGATCACGTACACTTCAGGGGTGGTGTGGAACCTCCCGCCGCTAGGGTTCAGCCTGGCCCTCATCATGGGAGGGCTCGTCTTCTCAAGGCGCATGCGCAACGCGAGGTAAGAAAAATATTGTCTCAAAAATTCTGAAACATCGAATCTAAATCAAATCCTCACAAGTATTGCAACAAGCAATCATAAATTTGGTCGGGAAAGTGGAAAAACGAATAAATTTAATTCCAACCCGTTTGATTGATGACCAAAGCACATGTTTTAACTTTTTTTACAATTCTGGTTTTTTAAATTTCCTTGCAGCTGATAACTGTAAAAGAGTTATTTTCAATCTATTTTTTATCCAATCCTCTATTGGGAAGATCTCACAGTCTTTTAATCGAATCTAAATCAGGTACGTGACCCTGATGGACCCCTACACTTGCAAGTACGGCCGTTGGGGGGCGCTACACGCTCTTCCGCCCGTGTTGTCCGAGGTATTCTGGACGGCAGCCATTCTCTCCGCGCTAGGGAGCACCCTGCAGGTATGCCAATAATTAATATATCATCGGAAAATTCCAACGAAGTGTTTGTTTGCTCTCAACTTTTTATGAGACACAGTTCCTTGAGAAGAAACGGGGAGAATTTCTTTCTTTCTTGTCCACTTGACTTGCAGAATTTTATATAAAAAAAGTTTTTGGCTCCAGGCAAATCTTTGGGCCACCCTCAATCCCTTATCTCAAAAAAAAATAAAAAAATGTACAAAATACTTTTTCTCTTTGCTCTTCAAGGTTATCCTTTCCCTGGACCGCACTACCTCCATCGTGGCCTCCGCCGTGATCGCCGTCTTCTACACCCTGGTGGGTGGCCTCCTCTCCGTGGCCTACACGGACGTCTTCCAGATCTCCTTCATCGGCCTGGGCATCGCCGTCGCCCTCCCCTTCGCCATGACCAACGACATCGTGGCCCCCATCTCCACCGTGGACTGGGTGGGCACCGTGCGCTATCACGAGTGGGGCGCCTGGGTGGACACCCTCCTCCTCCTCTGTCCGGGGGGCATCCCGTGGCAGGGATACTTCCAGAGGGTGCTCAGCTGCAGGTCGTCAAACCAGGTGATTTGAACAAGTTTCACAAGATCCTTTCGTGCAAGTAAAAGCGATTCATATTTCCCAGGAAAGGCCTATTCCCAATGCAGTTCAATCACTCCTTTTGGTGTCCGGTCTTACAGACGAAAAAAATATGCAGTATTTTTCCGATTTTCAACAGTCTTAGCAGAAAAGAGCTGTTTCTAGTCAAATGTAGAGAAAAAGCGTAACTATCTTCCCCTCCTATCCTATTTCCTCCAGGCCGTTGTGATGAGCGTCGGGGGCGGCATCCTCTCCCTCCTCCTGGCCATCGCCCCCTCGCTCTTCGGCGCTGTTGGACTCGCCACGGACTGGACCAAGACAGAGTTCGGACACACACCGGAGGGGGACCAGGTCGGGCTGCTCCTGCCCTTGTGCCTGCAGTACACCACGCCCACCGCAGTGGCCGTACTGGGTCTGGGGGCAGTCTCAGCAGCCGTAATGTCATCCGTGGACTCGGCCATGCTATCCGCCGGGTCTCTCATCTCGAGAAACGTCTACAGGACCGTGTTCAGGCCCAAGGCCAGCGACTCAGAAGTCCTTATCGTCCTGTGGGTCACCATCATCGTCACCAGCTCCATCGCCACCTGCATGGCCATATTCTTCAAGACCATCTACGGGCTGATGTGAGGGGCATTTCCCGTATTTAACCGTTAAGTTAGTTTGGTGATTTTTTTGCTTCTAAAGTGTCTTGGTTGGGGACGCCCTTTACATCGGCTTCCCCCAATTCGTGGTGGTGCTCTACTTCTCCTGGGCCAACAACTACGGAGCGGTGCCCTCATGGATATTCTGCCTACTTTTCAGGATCCTATGTGAGTTTTATACCCAGAAAAAGGGATAAAATAATTTGCATTTCCCTACATTTTCTTCAGGCGGCGACGACGTCCTTGGCATCCCTCCCTACGTCTCCTTTGGCGAGCTGACCAACCCGGACACTGGCGAGACCGGGCCCGTCCCCTTCAGGACCATCGTCGTGTGCATCACCATCGTCATCCACCTCGTCTTGAGCACCGTGGCGCACCTCCTCTTCACCAGGAAGATCCTCAGCCTCAAGCTTGACGTCTTTGGCTGCTTCGAGAAGGAGTAAGTGTAAAATTTCTTTGTTCCTTCATTTCCCTGATGAGCTGGAATTTGCAGTCTCAGCGATCGTGACTCATCATGCAACATCACTCCTTCCCTATCGTACAGAAAAATGTCCCCAGTCACTCTCCCCCCCTCTCCTTTCTCTCCGTAGCAATGTCAGTGTACCCTGCTTTGAGCCATTTCCAGTTTAAACTGGGCCCAATGTGCATTTCCAAAAAAAATCAAAATAGTGCGTTAAATTTCTTTGTTCCCTCATTTTCGGGAGCTGGATTTTCAGACTCTCAGTGAGTCATGCAACATTCCTCCTTCCTATCGATATCCCCTTTTGCTATTTTGTCGCACAGGTCACTTTCCCTTCTCTCTTTTCATTAGCTGTAGCCACTATTGTCTGATATCCTTCACTTTGCCACTAAAATTTGAACATGACGCATTTTAGTGTAAGTCTTTCTCGAAAGATTTAAACTGTTTTATTATTATTTTTTTCTTCAGCGTTTACGGCAACGTTGTGCCCTCCCGCACCCGCTTCCTCCCCGGGCGTGAGGCCAAGGAGTCCAACGGGGTTGACCTTGACACCTTCGAACGCGACAACGGAGTCGACAACAAGGGATTCGAGATCCCCAGGCCAAGGATCGGAGGAGGAGGCAACTCAATGCAACAAGGATATTCCACAAAAGAGACGGACTTCATATGAAGAACGGAATTATACATATGAGCTGTGCAAAACTACTTTCTACCTCTATGCGAGAGAGGCGAACGTACATAATACTGTAAGGAAAACAATAAAGAAAGAACATGAAAACAGTAACAGAAGCGGCAGCTGCGAAAATAAAGACAAGGTAGGAGAAATTGATCAGTACCTCGATGGAAAAGCGTTGCACTATAGTAGAAATCGGGCCGCGGGGTGACGCGCCGCCATGAAAGTATCATTATGAAATGCTTGCTCACTTTTTGAGTGATTTACGGCTAGCTGCATGCTTGTTCGTTCCTAAAGCGAACAGGATCTGCGTTTCTCAAATCCGACACGGATTTGGGGAATGAACTCATAATGGAGTTTAGTTTCTGTTCGACCGTCAGCATTTGATCCCACTTATCCCCCAGTCCGTCATAGTTGAAAAATTTGTTTTTGGGCATGGCTCGGGGCTCAGTGCAAACAAAAAAATTGTTTCCTTGTTCTCCCAGAAGAGACGAATTCGCCTCCTGCTGATTTCACAAGAAGCTTGCATGTTGAGTTTGAAGTTGACTCACCCAGTAGAACGGGAGGCGATTACTTTATTAATTGCCCAACGCTGCATGACTGCACATTGGCCAATAAAAGAAGCAAGCCCTCATCATCAATAACCTATTCCCAAGGCATTCCATAATGTGCGATCGGGCGGCGGCGGCGGCGGGCAATAAAGATAAACTCATTCGTAACTTTCTCTGGAAAAACGGACTTGACACTTATTTCGAATTTCAATTTCTCTTTCGTACGGACCTCCAGCGGGGGTGGAAAGTGGCCAAAGATGGCTACCAGACATTTCTCCTTTCTTCTAATTCTGTGTCTCTTTGGTTCTCTCCCGTCCTCCCATGGACAGGGGAGCGAGGACACGGCCGCCTTCCTCATTGGAGGCTACTACACGGGGCCTGAGAGCGATAGGTATGAGTGAAAAGTATTTTGCATAGTAACTTTTTACCTGCGGCGAAGCCGACAGGTCATAGAACGGTGAGAGTTGTTGTTGTTGTTGTTGTTGTTGTTGTTATTGTTGGGGGAGGACTACTTTGAGGTCATGACCTTAAGGTCAAGGTCAACTCTTTTTTGCTCAAGGTCAAGTTACATTTTTGCCTTCCCTCTTTATCTCCCACCCTAAATTTTCTTCGGGGTGGGATCCATCAAGATTAATCATATCTGCCCGCCATTGACCAGATTTTTCTTTGGGGTGGGATCCATATCCGGATTAATCAGGAACGTTTGTCATAAATAATATTTCTTTTGAATAGGATCTAGGGCTTAATCATTTACTCACAAAGGATTTTTACAATATATATGATGTTTTTACCATATTTTATCAAATCTTTTATTTTAATAACTTTTTTCTTAATGTTGTCAATGCCGCAGGTCTTTGAACAAAGTCTGTTCTTGTTTTCCCATAAAACAGCTTTTCATTTCATAGACTGCTGAAGGAAGTGGAGATCTTTGGCTGTGACGGCCCACTTAGGGCCCCCGCTGAACTGCCCAACTCCAACTACATGATGGGAGCCAGGTACATGGAGGACGACAGCGGTGACGGGTACATCCTGGCGTGCGGCGGGACGCAGTGCGAGGAGGCCTGCGCCACCACCGCCTCCACTCCCACCGGGTTCACCTCCACCCCGGCCACCACCACCGACTGCGCCCTCAGCTGTGACGCCTCAGTCGAGTGCTACGAGTTCAGGCCCGCAGACAACGAGTGGGTCCAGTCCGCCCAGAGCATGAACAGGGAAAGGTTTGCGCAGCTGATGGCCACCATGGATGATCCTGATGATCCTGAGGAGGAGGTCATCCTGGCCCTCGGCGGAGCGGGGCCGCAAAACACCAGGGTGTCCGAGTACCTGGACCCTGTTGACGGCTGGACAGAGTATGAGACCCTCCCCGACCAGTGGACCACACTCAACTGCATGGTGCAACATCAGGGAATTGTATACTATATTGATGCCAATGTTAACTTTCTCATTCCGGAGACATGGGATTTGGGGGTAATCACAGAAACTGTAGAAGATGCCAGGGAGCTTAGCAAATGCGCCCTCATAGAGATTGACAACGAAATGGGGATCTTCACCAGATCAGGATGGTGGTTCAACCTTGTTGAGGAGAGGTGGGAGAGCAAGACCATTGGCCTGCCCACCCCAGCCACTGCCAACTTGCCCAATGAGCTCTTCAGCTACGGAGGAAAGCCCACAATATTTGGTGCCCCAAGGTGTGATGCCCTGAACGTATGCACCTTTGATGATGTCATTCAATTTGACACAGTGGAAGAGGAGTGGACCATCATTGGCAGCATGGTGTACCCAAGGAGGTTCCAGGAAATGATTGAGGTGCCAAAGTCATTCTGTGACCCTCTACCTGAAGCTGAAGTTACTACCACGGCTCCACCAGTTACGGACCACCCTGTACTAGAGGACACAGTGGCAGTTCTGATTGGTGGCTACTCTAGTGAGGGCACTGACCAGATCGGTGACATTGAGGTCTTTGGTTGTGGAGGACCAAAGAGGATAGCACAGCTGGAAGGAAAATACTTGCTCATGGGTGCTACATACATTGATCATGTGAGAGACGGGCAGTACATCCTTGCCTGCGGAGGGAGGGAGCAAATTGGAGCCAATTTTGAACTATCACCAAGCTGCTTTGAGCTCCGCCTAGATGAAAACAGGTGGCACAGCGTTCCACCACTGCAAGAAGACCGTTATGCTCACCTGATGGCACAGGTGCCTCTGGATGGAGTTGGAGAAGTTCTTTGGCCACTGGCAGTTGGCTTCATTGCTCAAAGTGAAATCAGAAATCCAGTGGATTATACTTGGTCAGACTATGAACTGATCCCAGATCGTACCTGGATCACGCTGGACTGTCTCATCCAGTATGACCTTGACATCTACCACATAGACAACTCACTAGTGACAGGCATTGAGCCAGAAACTTGGAACCTGACTGTTCTGGGAACTGTGCCAGCTGAAACCCTGCCAGACACTACACTCAGATGTGCTGGTGTTGAAATTGGAGGGGTCAAGGGCATTTTTACAAGAAGAGGACAGTGGTTCAATCTGGAGACCAGGCTCTGGGAAGAGAAGACTCCAATGCCCTTGGTAGCTGGCGGAGACATGCCTAACTCCATGTTTCAGTTCCAGGGCAGACCAACTGTATTTGGTGCACCCCAATGCAACTCACTCAGTGAGTGCACATATGATCAAGTGCTGCAATATGTTCCTGAAACAAATGACTGGATAAACCTGGGAGCCATGAGTCATCCAAGGCGGCTACATGAGGTGGTTGAAGTCCCAGCCTCATTTTGTGACATGCTGAATGATGGACTCCCCACAACTACAGAGCCTGCAGATGTAACACTACATCCTGGGCCAGGGGTGGAAACTGCTGCACTTATCGTGGGAGGATACAACTACCAGACAAGCATAACCTTGGAGAGGCTTATTACAGCTGAGGTCGTGGGCTGTGATGGTGGGTCAAGGTACATTGAAACCTATCCAAATGAGGTTTTATCTCCGGCTGGAACTTATATTCATGATGACCTGGGAGGATATGTCCTAATGTGTGGAGGTGTTGAATGTCCAGTTGACGCTAATTGCTTTCTGAGTCAGAACTGCTACCAGTGGAGGCCTGACATCAACGAGTGGATACCTGACGAGACTATGGGTCAGCAAAGATTCCAATCTATCCTGGCTCAGGTCCCAGATAGGGGAGATTTTGACACCTCTGTAACGTACCCAGTAATACTGGGATTTCAAACAGAGTCAGAGATCCTGAGGGACAGTGGGTGGGCACCGTACGAGTCCATTCCCGCGAGAGACTGGCTCTCGCTTGAGTGCTTCCTCCAGTTCAGGGACAAGATCTATCATGTCAGTGACGATGTCATTGAGATCGACCCCTTGACTTGGGAGTTCTCAACACTGGGCATAACACCCCTTCCAAACACCCTTGCATCACCACTGAAATGCGCTGGAACTGTGATTGATGGAGACCCAGGACTCTTTACAAGATTGGGAAACTTCTTTAATCTACGCAGCTACGAGTGGGAAGCATACAGGCCTCCTCCTGTGGTGAATGTTGCAGACGTCTACAATGCCATGTGGGGATACCAAGGAAAGCCAACCATTTTTGGTGCACCGGAGTGCAATGCTCTTGATGACTGTCTCTACAACAAGATTCTACAATATGATCCAGATGACAATGATTGGTCCATCATTGGTACCATGATGGACACCAGAAGATTGCATGAGGTTGTTGAGATTCCAAAGTCATTCTGTGACCTAATCCCACCAACAACTGTAGCTCCTGACACAACACCAACCATGGGGGCAACATCCACTGTTGGTCCATTTGACGAGACAGCAGCTGTACTCATTGGAGGTTTCTACACAGGACCCCAGATATCAGGACTGTCAAGCCTTGAGATTTTTGGCTGTGATGGAATGACTTCAAGGATAATTGATTCAGCACCTTCCAACTTGTATCTCTCAGGATCAGCATTTGTCCATGATGATGATGGAGGATACATACTCATCTGTGGAGGAACATACTGCGAAGGAGAGTGTGACTACGTGGACGAATGCTACACGTGGAGGCCAAATGAGATGTTGTGGGAGCCAACTTCCTTCATGAACAGGTCTCGCTTCAACCACATCATGGCACAGTTGCCAGTAAAGGACTCTGGAGATCCCACCACCTATCCTGTTGCCCTGGGATACTGGGTAGAGACAGAAATGCTTGATCCAGTCACCCAAATTTGGTCAGACTATGAGAGCCTCCCAGACAGGAGGTGGGTGGAGCAGGACTGCCTGATCCAGTTCCAGAGCATGGTCTACCACCTTGGTGACGATGGACTACAGGAGCTTGACCCGACCACATGGACAATCACCCCTCTAACAACTGAGGTCCCAGAAGAGGAACTGGGCCTGCACAAGTGTGCAGGAACCTTCATCAATGGCGACCCTGGAATCTTCACCCAGAGTGGCAACTTCTACAACTTCAACCTGGGTGTCTGGGAAGTGAAGGCAGAGCTGCCCGAACAGACAGACAACAGCAACCAGAACTCCATGTGGACCTTCCGCGGGAGGCCAACCATCTTTGGCGCCCCGTTCTGCACCGGCCTCAACGAGTGCTTCTACGACCAGGTCATCCAGTACGTGTGGGAGGATGACGAGTGGGTCATGCTGGGCGAGATGCGCGAGCCAAGGAGGCTGCACGAGATGGTGGAGGTCCCGAGGTCCTTCTGCAACATCCTGGACGGGATCACCACCTCCACGCCCACCACCACCGGGACGACGACCACCACCACCGAGGGCGTCCTGCCCGACACCGCCTCCCTCATCATCGGGGGCTACCTGGCGGGCCCCACCAGCGGCATCCTCAGCGACGTCGAGGTGTTTGGCTGCGACGGCGGGCCCCGCACGGTCGCCCCGCTGCCCTACAGGTCCTACGTCATGGGGGCCGCCTTCGTGCACGACGACCGAGGGGGGCACGTTCTGGCTTGCGGGGGGGCGCAGGTGACAGCTCAATTGTTTTGACACAAAAGGCACTTGAAATGTACCGTATATTATCTTTTTATTTATTAATTCAGTGTGTGGATGGACAATGCGGCCTCTCCAACCGCTGCTACCAATGGTGGCCGGAGGACGACGATTGGGTTCAGACGGACACACTACTAAATGTGGAGAGGTAATGCTGCATTTCTACACACATCCAATACCGGTACATTTTGTATTTAAATCTTTTTTTAAAAAAATCTTTTTTCGTCCAATAAGGTACGGACACCTCTTGGCCCAGGTTCCAAACATCTACAACACGACTGGGGAGCTGCTGCCCACGGTCATAGGATCTGAGGCACAATCAGGTGCTGAATAAATAGATGTAGGGAAAAGCTTTTTACAAACTGTTTTTGCAGAAATCTTGTACGAGGGAGAGTGGCTTAACTACGAGTCAATACCGAACAGAGACTGGAATACTCAGGCAAGAGACGACATCTTCAAAAAGCCTGTCAAAAATCCCGGCTTTGTTGACATCCTCTTCTTTTCAGGACTGCTTCATCCAGTACAAGAACAAGATCTACCACATCAAGAACGGTGTGGTGGAGCTCGATCCTACAGACTGGAGCTTCGTCACCATAGCGGGTACACCGGAGGACATGAGGCAAGAAATGATACTTTTTTTGAATTTGTAGCAAATCTTCTTTTTTAGGCAATCAAGGCAAGTTAGGAGTTCTTCTTGTTGTTGTCTTAATTGTGGAAACAAATTTCATTTCTACTGGAAAAAAATGTTTCCGTGGGGGTGTAAAGTAAAAAACTTTTTTTCGTAAAAAGAGTGTGAAAAGTCTTTGAACAAAGACGTGTGTAAAAAAGGGGGGGGATGTTTGCACAAAAAGGGTATGTCCAGTCAAAAAAGGAGACACACCCCTCTCAGCCAATAATGACGCCCCGTAGAGCAGTGAAAGGTTTTTTTCAGGGACCCCCGCAAGTGCGCCGGGACAGTGATCGACAACTCCGCCGGCATCTTCACCCGCGACGGATACTGGTTCAACCTCAGGACAAGGAACTGGGAGCAGAGGGAGCCAATGCCGGACAACTGCGCAGGAGGTGAAGACATAAAACAACAGTTTCCCACAAAAAAAAGTTGTTTGATATAATATATATTTTGCCAGGGCGCCCCAACGCAATGTGGGGCTACCAGGGAAAACCGACAATCTTCGGAGCTGCCAATTGCGACGGACTCGGCGAATGCTACTTTCAGGTAAAACCATAAGAAAAAGAGATTGCAAGTCAGAACTCCACTTTAAAAAAAACACTTTTCAGGACGTGATCCAGTATCAGCCCGAGCAGAACGAATGGACTCGGCTGGGAGAAATGCTCTTGCCAAGGTAAGATTGCCAACGATATTTGAATTTTGTGAATTATAGATATATATTCGTATTTGACAATTGAATAGGCGCATGCACGAGGTTGTGGAGATTCCCAAGACCTTCTGCGACGTTTTGGACCAGAGGACGACGACGACTTGGGAGCCTGGCACCGACTCAACGTGGGAGCCTGGCACCGACTCAACAGGGGAACCTGACACTGGCGCAACAGAAGACCCAGACCCCACTGGCCCCACTGACGATCCTGGCAACACTGACACGACTGATGATGATGACGACGACGACGACGACGATGACGGTGCCGTCGCCGTCGCAACCAGTCTCGCCGTTTTGACGGTATCGGCATTTGTCGCTACTATCCTATAGTCTAGAATTACAATAGCTGCAACTTTTTCGAAAAGGGAATAAATGAGAGTTAAATAATTCGTCCGTCCAGCACTTGCAGCAATTTGATAATTGGCATCAACCTGGATTTCAATTATATCAATTAAGCCCTAATTTGACCCAGCTTTGTGTGCAAAAAAGTATGCGTAATTTCATGTCGCGTCTTACCTTTCCTCCTCCTCCTTTTCCTCCTCCCCCACGACCGAAACGAACATCCTCTTGCTGAAGACCACCTTGGAGTAGTTTTCCCGACTCGCCAACCCCCTGCTCCTGAGAGCGAGCTCCTTGACGAGCTGGTCTATCCTGTCGTCTTCCTCTTCGGGGATTCTTGCGCGGGATTCCATTTTTTTGCGAAATTAAAGTGAGCGCCTTGAGGTTAAATTTGGCCACTTTGCTTCACAGAATGTAAGTTAATTCCTCTGCACACACTGGCAAAAAACTATCTTGCTTTTGCGGCATTTTCTCACGGAGAGAATATTTTCGCAGACTGTATGAAGCACTAGACGCAGTTTTATCCGCTTTCGTTCCAGCATCAGGAAATTGGAATAATTTCTCACGAATCTCCCTGTGGGCTAATGATGCCTAGGGGTCAGGGTTGTTTTGCGCTAGTCTACATGTACACCACACTTGCACAATTTTCCCAAATTGCTCCAAAAAAACACGAGGCTCGAGCCTAACTCGATTTAAATCTGCGTACATACATGGAATCCACACTTTTTTCCGATTTTCCAAGGTTTCCTCAGGTAAAAGGAGAGGAAAACCCTTTTCAGGAAAACTCACGATTTTGCCCTTGGCTAGAAAATAGGGAGGAAAGGAAGGGAGGGAAGTGCTTCTTTTTTCCCCTTTTTTCAATGGTCAATGCCCTCTCCTCCTTCCGCCCCCCCACTCTTAGTCACTGCATGGAAATCGCGCGCACACTTCGCTTTGACTTTGAGTTTAGGCGGTAACCTTCAGGAAAGGGGTATTTTGCACACAAATCTCTTCCGCCAATTTCTCTCTGCATACGAAAGCTCCCCTCTACGTTTTCTTTTTTAGCAGCAACAAATATCGACTTTTTCACTCCTTTTTTGGGGAAAGAGTATGGAGGGAGGGAGAAATCGCCGTCGTCACTCCTCCCAACTTTTTTCTCTCGACACACACCACGATTTCCCCCCTCATTTAAACGGCGTCCGTTCGAAAAACTTTCGATTTCGCTCTAGAACCATTTGTCGCGCTCTCGCAAAATGTCACTTTGTTTCTAAAATACTCTTGAAGAAACAATTTGCATAAAACTAAATTGCCGATTTTCCTTCTGATGGTTTTGTGTTTTGTGTGTGTTTTATTCTTGAACTTGCGACCAATTCGGAATTAGATTTTAGACTTGTTCTTCTCTTTTTTCCCCTCTCCGTTTCGATCCAGATGACCGGCGGAGAGGAAAAATAATGATGCTGCTCCAGTGCTCTCAGCGTTTCACAGCGGGGGAAAGAAAAGCTAGACTTTATCTCTCGATCATTTCGCACTTTTTGCCGAGTTTTTTCCTTTTCCTTTTTTTTTGGTGTGCGGGAAATTTGGGGCACTCGAGCAGGACGCAAAAAAGATGCTGTACGGATTTTTTTTTCCCCAAACACTTGCGTACAAGCACAAACTGCTTCACTCACTTACCTACTCAAATATAACTTTAGTCTTCAAAACTTTAAGGCAACTTTTTAGCCAGATTCTCTGTGTTGACAACACACGCTTTCCCACTTGCTAATGAAATTCTTCTAAAGTGACACCTAACCTGAGGCGGCGGCCGCGCCTCCCCCGCACCTGCTTGCAACTGACACCGCGGCCGCTGTAGCACACTTCCTCTCTCCTCTTCTCTATATTCGTCAGAGAGGCAACTCATGCCTTCCCACACACTGAGAGGGGTAAAATAGTGCAGAGAAGAAAAGAGAGGAAGGAAGAAAGGGAGCGCGCTCAGGTTTTATGTTTTCTGGTGAAACAGGTTCCCAAAGCGCGCGAAGAAAAACAAGAACAGACTCTGTTCAAAAGGTCTGCGGCGGGATTTGACAAAGTTTTTATAGTTTGACAAAGTTTTACTGCAGTCAAAAAGCAAAAAAGTTAAAAAAATATTTTAAAAGTCA
>JAAUYB010109433.1_pt1 | contig 14179 bp, 12 predicted proteins | sample 7278071 | NCBI WGS metagenome assembly JAAUYB01 (sample SAMN14350121, study PRJNA611818) | marine sediment metagenome | isolation source: surface marine sediment (1.8m) | place: French Polynesia: Moorea | collected 2018-08
AACCCCCCCCTTCCCCCCCCGTGCCCATGTATGTGTAGACTGTAGAGTAGACAAAGAAATGCGGATAGAAAAACAACTCGAACAAAATCAAAAGCCATTTCATATTTGGCTTTTACTTCTCGACCCTTTTTCCATTGGCGCCTATCAAAATAAACGGACTTGAAGTGCGCAGGCGCGAAAGAGGAAAAAAACCGTGCAAAAAAAGCAGACGAGGTTTTGACTTTTGAAAATCCATCGCCCAAGCCAAGCGTCGAGGTCGCGAGGTCGCTTCCCGAGGTCATCGCTGCCATCATGAGTCACATTTCTCACTTTGAGATCCTCAACAGGGAGGAGGAGAAGGTGGCAGCAAAGAGGAGGAGCTTAAGGACAAGGGCAAACAAGACAACGGCCAAGGCCGACTCCTCGGTCGCCGCCGCCAACGCAAAAAAGCCGCGCCTCTCCGCGGCTGCCGCCGCTCACCGCGCCTCTAACAGCGTCGCAGCGGCGGCCTCCGGGGCGGCAGCGGCGGCGGCGGCGGCGGCGGCGGGCGCGGACAACTCGATCGGGGCCCCGGCCTCCCGCCCCCTTCCCGCCGCCACGCCAAGGTCTGTCGGCGGCGTTCGCGGCGGCGGCGGCGGCGGCGGCGGAGTGCCCCCCGGCTCTGTCCGCCGCGCCTCAGTCCTCGACTTTGGCCCTGCCGCCCCCACCCCTTCTGCCGCGGCCGCCGCCGCCCTGGGCCGCACCCCCGGCAGCCGCTTCTTCAGCCGCCACCGCTCCTACTCGCGCCCCGTGGCCTTCCAGCCCGACTTCGAGGCGGCCCTGGAGGCGGAGAAGCACGGCCCGGACCAGGTGATGCACCTATGCGGGAGGTCCTGGCAGCTCTTCCGCGTTTCCCCCCTCTTCGGCCTCAAGCAGGGCGACCCGGCATTCCTCCGCGCCTGGGAGAAGACCCTGGCCAGGGACATGACGGCGGCCAAGAGCGTCGTGCTGCTCGACCAGGAAGAGGACCTTGGCATGATGAGCGAGGAGGATCGGCGCCGATTCCGCACCTTCAGCAGCGCCCTCACGGCCGAGGTGGAGGCGGTGCCCGGGCTTAGGGCCACCGGCACCGACGCCACCGCACTCAGGATCAGCGTGACTTGTCGGACTGCACAGAACGGCCAGAGGGGATCCAAGAAGGTCACTCTGGTGTCGGCGTTCCTGCTGGCTACGGACGCGAGGGAGGAGGCAGAGCTTGCAGGAGGAGGAGGAGGATGGTCCGAGGCATCCAACAAGGAGAACAGCAACGAAGCAGGACCGTCCAAGACTTCTTGCTCTTCTGCGTCGTCCGCCGCGGTTCTCCCCGTGCTCTTGCTGTGGGGCGCCCGCCCCTTGGCCTCCGCCCTCGTTGACAACCTGCAGCGCTGCTTCGACTGCGTGGTGGGGAGGGTCCCCTTCGCGCAGGAGGACCTCAGGTGGATGTCGGCAATGTGGGCGGGCATGGACAAGGAAGGGCAGAAGGAGGACGAGGAGGAGGAGGAGGAGGAGCGGAGGAAGAGGAGGGAGACCACCTGGGTGAGGCTGACCTACCTGATGCCGCCGCAGGGGGTGGCCAACAAGGGCGGGAGGGGGACGGTGGAGGTGGAGCTCAAGCAGGCGCAGGTGGCCAAGCTATGGGACAGGTGAGGATACATACAGCTATTACGAAAAGTGAACCAATGCCTTATGGTTTCTTCGCTTCAGCATCCACGACCCTGTTGAGAGCATGGCTACCGTGGACGAGGTGGAGGTGTTCCACTCTGCGCTCTCTGCGCACCTCGCCTCGACCGTGGGCGTCAAGCTGGCACACATGGCCGGGATCAAGAGGATGGACCTCCCCGTGGCCAAGATAGACGAGGCAGGGAAGGTGAGGATCGAGGGTTCGAGATTGGCAAACTCTGTTCCACATTTCGTTCTTTCTTCCCTCTCCCAGATCCAGATCGAGTCCGGCGTCCACGCCAAGACGATCCTCCGCTTCCTGACCAGCATCTGCCAGCTCCACCTGGAGTCGCTCACGCCCAGGATTGGCATCACCTCGGGCGACAACCTCCTGACGTGAAATGAAACAACTGATTTGATGTACCCTTATGAATTATGAATGCGCTGTAAATTGTGCAAATTTTCTAGAAATAAAAAAAAACATTTTTATGGTGAGCACACTTGCTGACGCCGTTCAGTTTTCATTGTTAAATGTAGTCAGCTCGAAGTATATAGAGACTCTGGCAAGAGGCATCCGGGGATAGTGGAAGAAAAGATGGATGGTCGGAAAAGAAGCAGGGGATAATTGAAATTGAAGATGGGTGTGCTTTGCAAATTTTCCCAAAAATTTTCTTTTTTTTGTTTTCTAAAAATAGCACACGGACTTTTTTAAAAAAATGCAAGCATGAACAGTGCTGCCAGATGGTAATTTTTGGAACCAAACCTTTAAAGAGCTCCTGGCAACAGGTTTTTGACAAAAGTGACCGGTAACTCTTTTGGTAACTTTGGGTTCCAAAGTTATTGCACATAAACACTATGTTTTCTCACGAAAAAGCATCAAAAAATGCATTTGCAACAAAAAATTGTTGTCATGAGAAATATCCCCCCAAAAAGTAGGTGGGCAACTCGTACTCGTTGGGTATCCTTTTCGTTTGTTTTACCTCTATAATCGTTATTCGTAACTTTTGGGAGTCGACTTTCCCTAAGGCCATATGCTAACTGCTAAATATTTCTAACTTTATATGCTAATTTCCCAAGGTAGGTTTTATAGCATAAAGGATGGGACTGCTCTATTCTAGTAGTGCTGTATCGAGTCTAGACTCGTACTCGAAAGACTCGTACTCGAGCCTTTTTTTGAGATTCGAGTACGAGTCGAATCTAGAAGGCTCGAGTACGAGTCTAGAAGATTTTGAGTTTATACTCGAGAGTCGAGAAATTTAAAATCTTTTTAGTAAAATTGGACCCGAATTAGTGTTTTTGTGAGTGAATTCTGAGAGACTTGCAGACTCGTACTCGGACCGTACTCGACACCTCCAGACTCGTACTCGACTCGTACTCGAAAAAGCTGGACTCGATACAGCCCAAGCCCGCGCCCGATCTAGAGATGTATTCGGGCCAGGAATTTGCGGGTCGGGCTGAGCTCGGGCTGGGGCAGGGCGGGCTCGGGTTTTTGCGGGCTGAAGGGTGCGGGCTCAGGCCGGGCTAAAAATGCGGGCTTGCGGGCTCAGCAGAGAAAAAACAGCTGTATTATTCGTTCATTTTTTTTTCGAAAAGTTGCTATTTTCAAAAAAATGGTTTTTGCTTACTTTTTGTAAGAAAAAGTTTATTTTTAAAAAAAATAAAATTGAAGATTTTTTCCTTTTTTTTGGTACGGGCTGAGAGGTGCGGGCTGCGGGCTGATTCGGGCTGGCAAAAATGCCTGCGGGCCGCGGGCTGGCGGGCTGCGGGCCCGGCCCGAATACATCTCTAGCCCGAATGCCCGATCCTAGTCCGAGACATTTACATCCACTGTGATTTACATCAAGTACCTGTGCTTCTCCTTGTGGTTCTGTTCGGCCATCGGTGCCGCCATGGCGGGGGCGGAGCACGGGGCCGGAGGAGGGGGGCTCAAGTACGTCGAGATCAAAGGGATCATTGAGGTCAGTTTCCATTCAGTCACAAAGAATGTCCTGATCATCTACACTTTCCATGTCTCGTCCTTGCAGATCCGAACGGAGAGCGACGACCCCGAGGCCCGCTTCGAGCCGGTGGACATGCTGGACTTTCAGCGCATGTGCCCGGAGATCCCAGAGGACTACTGCTACAAGGACTACTCCACCGGAGAGCAGAACTTCTTCTACTGCCTGGTGTGCCAGTGCCCTATCAAGTCCATCAAGAGCCTGGACGCGCACACAGGGGGAAAGAAGCACATCAAGAAGGCCATGGACAAGAAAAGGTGAAGACATGATTGAAATCAACCACACTGTGCAGTACATTCGCTTTTCAGGGAGGAGCTGATCGGCTTCAAGGTCCCCCCGCCCAACATGCCCAAGCTGAAAGAGCGCAAGCGCGCCTCCCGCCCCCTGGGGCCGCCGGACCCCCGCGCCAGGCTGGCCGACAAGCTCCGTGACACGGAGGAGGCCGTCCTGGGCCTGGAGTACATCACCGAGTACATCAGCTCCAACCCTCGGCTGCACCGCATGTACACTTGCGACCTGGACGGCTGCAAGTCGGCCTGGGGTACGGCTGAGGACATGACCAACCACGTCAAGAACGCCAAGCACCAGAAGAACTACCTGGTCCACACCTACCCTGAGGATGTTCGCATCACCGGGATGAACTCGAGGGAAGTCATGGCCAGGGCGGAGCAGGAGGAGGCCGAGAGGAACGGGGGTCCGCAGGGCAGGGACTACGAGCTCGTCAACCAGGAAAGGGACGAGAAAAAGTACAGGTACGAAATGATTTGAAATTTCAAATGAGTTTAGGTAATTGCATTTGTTTTCCTTTGCATAGGGAGCTGTACGACCGCCCCAAGGACTGGTCCGCCAAGAAGGCCAAGATAAGCGAGGCCACCGGGATCCCTATGAGTGCCAGCGGCGGAAACAGCAGCACCAACGCCAACCACGTCCCCTTGGGGAGGAGGAGCAGCAGCTCTTGGTCCTCGTCTTCTCCCCGCCATGGCTACGGAGGGCGCTCCTCCTCATCCTCAGCCACCCTGTCCAGCATCACCCAGTTCCCTGGCGTGGACAACCTCTTCCCCAAGCCCAGGATCTCCTCCTCCGCCAGAGCCGAGCGGGACGGGCAACTCCTGGAGTGCCTGGCAGACATGCTCAAGTTGAACTCTGATGCCATGGACATGCTGGAGAAAACCGGAGGAGCAAGGAACCAGGATGAACAGAGCGACCTTGCCAGGAGGGTCCCGGACGCGCTCAAGCTAGCTCTCAGCGCTGACCTTAGGTGCTGAACGAGAAACCTTTTTACAGATCGGGACAGTCAAGCCATTTCAATATCATTGGCAGGTGTTCCAAGCCAGAGTCCAGACCCAAGATCCGCAGCATGGCGTCGGAGCTGAAGACCGCTGCGAGGAAGGCTGAAGAGAGGGCGGACGGGATGCTGGCAGAGCCAGCGCTAGGACTAAAGAGATTCAGGTCAGTCTCATAGATTGGTTGAATATTTCTCTCGTCGTTACTAATTGAATTCCGCTCATAGGTGCCACTACGCCGAGATCGAAATGGACTCCCTGGCAGCTTCCATGGCCACCTCCCGCAGCATCGGAGAACCCACCTCCGCCGCCAAGTGGAGCTCCGGAGGCGACGCCGGCAGCAGTAGCAACAACGTCGTGGTGGTGTCTGTGGATGACCTGGAGCCGCGCCTGGACGTGCTCACCTCCGAGCTTAAGGCGCTGGGTCTGCGCTGTGGAGGAGGAGCGGGAGGGGCGGCGGCAATGGAGACGGAGGAGCGGGAGGCGGTGGCGGAGGGCATCGAGGAGGTCAGGAAGAGGCTGCAGGAGGTCAGGGTCAGGCAGGCGGAGAAGGTCAAGAAGCAGGAGGATAAGAAGAAGCTTGTAGATGTGGACGACGACGTGGTCCTCGTCTCAGACGACAACGACAACCACGTCTCCATGGAGGTATCCCGCGCCGACGCCGAGAAGGAGGTGGAGAGGGACCTGAGGTACTACATCTCTGAGCTGGTGGAGGGCCGCATCCGCACGTCGAGGTTCAGCCGTGAAGAGGCTGACCACTTCCGGCGCCAGGGCGACCGCTGGGCGGGCAGGATCGCCAGGAAAGAGGCCCAACACCACAAGGCCAGGGGGAAGCCATGGGCCGACTTCAAGCTAAACAGGCAATTTGCTATTTTGAAATATGCATAAGCTTGGGAAAGCGTACTTTCTTTTCTTCCAGGACCATCAAGGATAACGTCAAAGAGTACGTAGAGAGAAAGATGAAATGAGGGAAGCAGAAGAAGAGGATTGAGAGAAAAGTTTCAAGTGTAGCGCATTTCAAAGCAGTTTTTTTTCTGTCGAATCTGTTTGGATTTTGGAGGAAGTACCCAGAAATCTCAAAGTAAGTCTGTTTTACGGATTGCCTTCGCCTGTGTGATCTTGTCCATACCTCGCTGTGAACACGTTTGATAATATAGGACCCAAGAAAAAGCCAAGATAAAGAACGATAATGACTCAGGCTAGATTCCACGTTAGTAGAAACTGTATTTTAACAAGACAGTAAAACGATACCAAAGGGTTCTTTTTCTCTCTCTCTACTGCTTTTTTGCCGTCTTGTCGCTCTCTCTTTGCCCACGCCATCTCTTCTTCTTCCAAACAATTCGATTCGTTCATTCCATCTGTCCGAAATCCCGGCTTTCTGTCGTCTTAGGCCAGATAGCTATAGGTGTCCTTGGCGCCGTCCTGCCGCTCAAGATACTCCTTCTCGATAAGGATGTCGATACATTTCTGGAAAGCAAAACTCTGTTAGATTTCGTTCTCTTTTGCAGCCTAAGTAACTTTTTCTCACCTTGATGACTGGAATCTTGGGCTTGAACCTGGCCGAGAGCTGGTTGAGCACCTCGGTCATGAGCTGCTGGTGCTTGAGCACCTTCCTGGTCTTCATGATGCGGACGATGGCGGCCTGGATGAGCAGCTTCCGATCCTCCTCGATGTGCTTGTGCGTCAGCTCCATCTCCTGTTTCTGCTCCGTCTTCATCGGGATGTTGATATTGACGCGCAGCTTCTTGTTCTTGTACCCGTGGAAGAGCCCGATGGCCGTCGACATCTCCAGGCTGTTCTCGTCTCCCGGGGCGCCTCCAGAGGCTGACTCGTCCTGCAGGACCAGCAGCTTGGACTTGAGGAGGATCTGCAGCACCTGGATGAGTATGTCCCTCTTGATCTGTGTGGAGTCTGCGATCTGGCCCAGGGTCCAAACGTCAGACTCGTTGAACTGGAGGAGGACGGCCATCTGGAAGGTGGACGCCTGCAGAGTGTACCTGGAGGAGGAACGAGAGGAGATTCCACATCGGCAATTTTTAAAACACTATTATTTCCCCCCCAAAAGGCCCTTTTCGTACCTGTTCTTGAAGCAGTTCGTGGTGAGCTCCCCCTTGGACATGTGGTACAGCCAGTTTAGCTTCCTTCCAGAGTGCTGTCCGCCGTAGAATGCCGTGAATCGGTGCACGCACCTCTCCAGCTCGGACGGCAGCATGAAGATGCAGGACTGCTGGAACGGCCAGGAGCCGCTGGAGAGGACCTGGATCTGGAAGTCGACCTCCAGGGGGTCGTTGGAGTTGGAGAGGTGCCTCCGGAATTGCTCATTGAGGTCCTTGGAGACGCCAATGTCCTGGAACATCCTCTGGAGCTTGCTCGTGTACTCGAAGCCGCAAGCCTGCTTCAGCTTGGAAATCATGGATGCCTCGGCGTCGTCGCTCGCCGACATGTGCTGCACCAGTCGCTTGGCCAGCATCTTGCTATAAAACTTTTGGAAGACGTCCTTGTCTTCTATGTACTTGAACACCACCATCTGGAAGAGGGGGCAAACTGTTAAGTGAAGCAACTCCTCGATACATTGAGCCTTTGAGAAACTCACCACTTGGTTCAGCGTGTCTTCAAGCTCGGCCTCCTCCGGGTTCTTGCTGCTCTTTTTGAGCAGGTGATCACAATACTTTGCGAGCAGCTCTGGGCTCTTGCTGCTGGCGTTGACCTTCCTCGTGACGGAGTTGTTGTTGATGAACTTTCCGCAGGCCTTGTCGAGTGAGGCCACGAAGCCGCTGTCGTTGGTGAAGGCCGTCAGCACCAGCGCGTTGTACTTCTTGTGGACGTTGAGTATTGTGCTGACGTAGAGTTTGGGGTCCTGTCAGGGGTGAAGGTATATTAATTACACTGTCGTTGGTCATAGCTGGAATAAAAAGAAAGATAAAAGCTTTCACTCACGTTCAGCGCCTCCTCCCCGAGCTTCTCTATGGCGATGAGCCCCTGGTTGTTGATGTGGTTCTCCAGGAGGTTCTTGAGCTCCCCTAGACCGTCCGGGATCCTGGAGACGAGCTGGTACATCCGCCCCAGGTCCTCGTTCTTGTCCGCGTTCAGCAGGCTCTGGAACTCTGCGTGGAAAATCTCCAGGTGCTTCTCGATCAGCACCTTGTCGCACGTCTTGAGCAGTCGCTCCAGTGTGGTTTCATGGAGGTAGATCTGAACCCTGCGCTCTTCCTCCTTGAGCCTCGTCTCCGCCTTCTTCATGTACTCGGTCACCGGATTCTGGTGAAGGAACTCTGCAGACTCGCGCGTGTAGAATCGCTCCGTGTCCTCAAGGAACTTGTTCTCGAAGGAGTCCTTGTAGACGCTCAGGTTCTGCCCGCGCGCTTGAGGGTCGTCCTCGTTTAGACCCAGCTCGACGTAGCAGTTCATGACGCCGGAGACGAGCCGAGTGTTGATGGTCTCGCCGTTCCTCTCCTTTTCAATGAGCTTGAGTACGGCGTTGGTGACCTGCGCGTGGAGGCTCTTGAATAGGTTGTCCCTCCAGGTGACCAGGGCCAGCTGGTAGATCTCGTAGATGCCCTTGCGCCCCTCCTCGCACTCGCGCCGCACCCAGTGGCGGTTCAAGTAGGCGCACACGCCGTTCAGCACCTTGGCGCTGTACTGGTACTCCTCCCACTGGGAGGTGTAGAACTTGAGCACGGCTTCGTCCATCAGGTCAACACCGTTCTGGAAAAAGGAAAGATATTGGAATAAAAATTTGGAACTTAATAAAACGCGACCCTTGCTCACCTCCAGCAGTTTGACTTGGTATCCCTTGAGGAAGTCCTTGAGCCGCTTATACAGCTCCAGCCCAACAAACTGCGCCCCGCCCTGCGACCCCGTACCCTTCTTGCTCTTTGAGGCGGCCCCTCCCGCCGCCGCCGCGCCGCCCACGCCAGGCACGCCGCCGCCGGCCGCGCCGCCGCCGCCCAGTGCCGAGTGCTGGTGCACGCTGGTGCAGTAGTTGTAGACGTGAGTGTAGAGCTCCATGTAGCGCTGCATGGACATTCCCTGTCTGGCGAAGACCTGCTCGATGCCCTCGCGGAGATCGCCCCAGATCTGGTCCAGGTCATAGTTCTGCTTGGTGGCGAACGGCGCCGACGGGGACGACACGCCGCCGCCGCCTCCAAGGCCGCCGCCGCCCCCAGCGCCGCCGCGGCCGCCAATCCCAGACGCCATCGTGATAGCTGTCAAGTGCTAAAAACTAAAAGTCCTTGGGGGGAGATTTGGCGCCCTTGTGGCCCTTGGAGATTTCCCCTGTGGCACTGGGCCCGTTCCCTGGCCTCTCCGGGAGTTCGCACAGTCCTTGGAATACCTCTTTGGCCCCTCAGAGGCACTTTGACCTCACTTTGGTGGCCTCCGATCCCGTTGGATTGTTCTTCGTCTTCTGGCCCCGAATCGACAGGATGGACGCTGTTTTTTTACAGTGCGACCTTGGGTTGCCTTTCTTAGCGTTATTGGGACCGAGGTCGATCTTCTGAATGACGCTGGGATCTAAATTGTCGTCCTGGACCTCGTAGGACGTCGAGGACAAGGTCAGCGACGACGTCACCTTCGGGGCGAGATTGCGAAAAAAAAGAACAGAGAAAAAGTAGGAGTAACAACAAAGAAAGCTTGAGCTCGAACGTTAATGGGTTCGGGTAATCCCTGACAAAAGATTGCAGCAAAATAAAATATTTTTTAATAATTATTCTTGTTTTGTCACGTCTACTTTACAGAACGTTGAAAACCATACTTTATCTCACAGCACAAATGTCGACCTCGAACAGGTTCGACCTGAAGTAGATGTACTTTTGGTCCATGCCTAACAAAAAAAGGGGGGATGAATCAGCTGCTAAGAGCCATCAGTGCAGGAGCTCTTGCTCTTTTGTGGGCTCGCTCAGTAGCGACCTCTCTGGAGGAAAAATATCGATGTTCTGTACCCCCTTCAAGGACCGTAATTTTTTTTTTGAACGATCGTACAACACCCGTGCTTGCAGTAACTTGCTGAGTCTGTAATTGTATTTTGTAAATGGTCTTGAGTCGGATCTGAACTATTCAGACTAAACAAATATAATAATTTTACCCTTCCTGATTTTATTAAAGAAAGGGGCAAGATATACAAAACGACTTTTCTTGCATTCTTACATAATCGAATTGATTTTGTCCAAAGTAAGTACAATAATTAACTTTTTTGGTCTAATTAAAACGCTTTACTTTTCAAAAGTTTTAAAGAAAATGTACTGTACTCGGGACGACCGAATGGTTGTATAATATCCATGTGAATAAAAAATATGCACACTGCAGGGTTGCCAACTGATCAGACTAAAAAAATGCCACGCAAAAGGCCAAAAAGTGCCAAAAAAATGCCACGCAAAAGGCCAAAAAGTGCCAAAAAAATGCTACCGTAATTTTAAAAAATGCCAAAAAAGTGCCATCCACAATATTTGCATTTTATTGCATTTTTGTTAACAAATATTTCCCAAATTTGATGCCAAAGAGTGCCTTTTTAAAAAAGATGCATGAAAACTTATTGATACTTTGTTGATGCAGTATTTTATATGATTTTCCTGTACAAGCACTAAGTTCAGAGCAACATTTTGCCCCCAAACATTTTTTTTGTCACAACATGACTACTTGAGAGGAGAAACAAGAACAGACTCTGTTCGAAGACCTGCGGCAAGGAAATGAATACAGAGAGAAGAAAAATAAGAAAAAAATTGAAAAATTGAACAGAAAAGTGCCAAAAAGGGAAAGAAATATTCAATTTATATTTAAATCCAAATTTTAAGGGATAAGGAGAGGCCTGACACGAAAAACTTTATAAAATTGAAAAGATCGGGCATCCACAAATTATCTTGGGCGGATCAGGTCAAATTTGAATTTGGAGTTCATTTTGGAGGTCAAAAAGCCCAAAAACAAGAAAATTGCAAAAGACCGGGAAATCCACAATCCCACACACAAATGCATCAAGCTAGAAAAATCATACCCAATCTAACAACGGCGAGCGTGGTCGCCCATAATAATTTTCTCAGCAATAATTGTATTGGAAAGACCACGTTAATCTGGCATTTCAACCACTTCTACTTCTTGCCCTTGTTGTTCAGCCTCATTACCGGCAGCAGCGTGATGCACGAAGTGGTCTTGGCAGTAGAACTTTTCAATGATCCTGTCGCACTTCTCGCACCTCTTCTTGTCGGTGGCGTTGAGGATCTTTCCGAGCAGGTCCGGGTGCTCCCTCACCACCTCCATCCAGGCGGGCGAGTCCGACAGCGCCGACATCATCCTCCCGCGCGCCACAAACTCGACCGCCTTGGCCTCCAGCCTGGGCGCGCCGTGCCTCTTGGCCAGGCGCAGCATTGTGGCGGCGTTGGCCTCCCCCAGCGCGCCGCACAGGTGGTCCTCGCAGCGGCGCTTTAGCCCCAGCACGGCGTATCTGTCTGCCGCCTCCAGCAGCGGCGCTGCCTGCCGTTCCAGTGTCTCCCGCGAGCACTCGTCCGTATAGAGGTAGCTGAGGAGGGCGGCCAGCACCTCCGGGTCCACGTCGCGCATGTCAAGGTCCTTGGCAATGGAGGGATCGGAGGAGGAGCTGCCTCCAGCGTTGTTGTTGTGGTGCTGTCCTCCACAGTGTCCTCCTCCTCCTCCACCACCACCACCTTGCCTCTTGATTTTTCCGCCACTGTTGCAATTATTTCCGCTGTTAGCCGTATTTCCGCCTCCTCCTTTGTGAGGGCAAGATAGGATGCGGTCAAAGACCTTTGACCTGGCGGCCAGGACGACGCGGTGGGCGCGGAAGAGCTTGCCGCAACACCAGAGGCGCACGTCGGCGTAGCGGTTGTTGGCGTTGTGGGCGGAGAACATGGCGCCGAGGTCGCGCTTCAGGCTGCTGGTCGAAGCGACGGAGCCGACCCCGCTCTCGCCGACACCGTCCGCCTCCTCCTCCATCGTCCTTTCGCTGTGCTGATCCCTCTCCTTGGCCAAGTCCTTGACCCTGCTGTTGATGGCGTTGTTGGCGGGCGCCTCCAACCTGCTGCAGGATCCTTTGGCGCAACTGACCTTCCCGACGAGGCTGCTGCTCCCTTCTGTGAGGTTGGAGACCACTTCTTCGTCGTCGCTCCTTCTGCTCCTCCGCTCCTCCTCAATCTTGTTCATGGGGGGAGGCGGCGGCGTCATCATCCTGTTGCAGACCACTGAGCGGGCTTGGTGGACAACTGTGTTCTCCGGTTGGTTGTCCTCTCTTAGTCTCTTGCAAGGAACTCTGGCTCTCACACTCTTGGGCACCGATAATCCCCAATCTTCCTTTGGGCTGGTGGTGCTGGAGACCCTGACCGACGCGTCCGAACGAGGAGGCGGTTCCCTTCCGCTGCACGGACAAAGCCGATCGAGGTTGGAGATGGACACGAAGGCGTCCTTTTCACTAAAATTTATTTTTAACTACTATTTTAATCCCATCTTTTAAATTTATAAATGAAATAATTAGCAGTGGGCCCGCACCCGCAGACAAAAGTTGCGCGTGTGGCGGTGGGCCCTCCCTCGGCTGCGCTAAGGGAAATTTAGGATTCGAATTTGGCGCGCTTTCCAACCTCCCGTGTTTTCTCCTCCCTTTTGCCGCGCAACGAAACGGCAACAAAAAGACAAGTGACAAGAATACCAACTTTAACAAGGAGTGCCTGGAGTGGACACTGGAGTCTGGACAGTGGAGCGAGCGACGGAAGGACGTGAGTGTGACCTCTTCTACCTTACAGACTCTGTAATAGTAATACAGAGGCCGGTACTCCTTAACGATCCCGGACTGGGGGGAGGAGGGTCCGGAATATAGAGGCCAACTAAAACTTGCTTGTGAAATGAGGTGAGCGGACTGGAAGGAGGGGTTATTGAAAAGCTGCAAGGCACTTCGGACGTTCGGAGCAAGAGCAGATCGTGAAGAACTGGACTGTGAACAGGCGAATCACCAACTCCTGAGGCATGGAGGTGGAGACGGCGCCGGCGGCGCACCCTCCCATGATGACCTCTGAGGTCAAGAAGAAGCGCAGAAGGAAAAAGTCAGGGGGAGGAGGAGCAAAGAATGAGTCCAATGCCAAGGAGGAGGAGGAGCCTTCGTCCGCCGCGGCGCCCGACCGCTCCCCCGCCAAGAAGAGGCCCAAGGAGGAGGAGGATGAAGGCCGTGAAGCTGATCTCAAACCCCGCAAGAGCATCGATCTGTTTTTCCGTCGCGTGTCCAAGGACGATTACCTCAAGGACATGAAGGAGAATCAGGAGAAGAGGGTAGGTGCTTTGTATAGGTGTGCGATATGTTTTATGTTTTTCATAGGGATGGAAACGAGCTGGACTCGAACTCGCAGACTCGCAAGGGATTTTCCCAGCTCGCACTGGCTCGCAACTCGCACTTCAGCTCGCCAAAAGTATGAATATTGTCAATTAATACATTTTTTGACACTTCTGTTTAGCAAAAAGTATTTGAAAAACAATTAAATCTTTGATTTTCTTGTCTGTTTCTGTTTTTTTCTTTTTTTAAAAAAGTGCCCTACCAAAAATATATCTATGAAACTCGAGATTCTAATTCAAACTCACACTTTTTCTCTTGGCTCGACTCGACTCGAACTCGCAGAATCCAACTAAAAACTCGCTTTTGGGAACTCTAACTTGACTCGACTCGCAACTTCCCGGCTCGTTTCCATCCCTAGTTTATCACCCCTCCTTCCCAGTGTGACCAGGATTTTGGACCCCAAAAAGCGCGAGATCAGGGTCAAAAATCGCCTAAAAAAGCGTGAGAAAAAAATTTTTTGTGCGAGAATCCCTTTCAAAAAGCGCAAGGTTATAAAAACTTTTAAAAAATCATGTTTTATTGCTTTTGATTAACAAACCTTTCAAAAATATCATTTTTATATATGTTTGTTAAAAAAGTTTAAAAGTGCTGAAAGTAGCAAAAAAACCACGTCAATTTGACGCCGTCAAAGAAAAAGATGAAGGTGACCGGATAGTTGATCCCAGGATAGTTGATCCCAGGATAGTTGATCCCAGGATGGTTGGTCCCAAGGAGAGTTGATCCAAAATTTTGATCCCATGGACACTTGATCCCAAAGGAAAGTTGATCCCAACTTAAGGACTTTTGATCCCAGATGTGACATGAAGTATGACAAAAGATTTGCTTGCTCTGTCTTGTCATGCTACAGCCCTGATGAACTTCAGTTTGTCATTTCTTCTTCATATCTTGAAATATAGTCTTTGGGCAATCACTAGGTAAAT
>JAAUYB010027028.1_pt1 | contig 14176 bp, 19 predicted proteins | sample 7278071 | NCBI WGS metagenome assembly JAAUYB01 (sample SAMN14350121, study PRJNA611818) | marine sediment metagenome | isolation source: surface marine sediment (1.8m) | place: French Polynesia: Moorea | collected 2018-08
GGAGCAATTCCATAATTCTGTACTGCAGAAGCAAACAAAAGAAACAACAACAGCCCGTTGCCGCCGGAACGATACGAAAGTTTTTGAATATTCATGATGGCGGCATTGCGAATGCAAATAGTTTGGCTGCAGAAATGGAAAGGGGAAAAATATAATTGGTGAGAGCAGAAATCTGGCTGCTATAGAAACGTCCGCTTGATCTTAAGAGCTGGCAATTTGGTTTTTGGATAATTTCAATTTTCAACAATGCTCCCAAAACCTCCCTTACCCTTACGAACCCCGCTGCTGTTTGTAGACTAGCAGACTTATTTCTAGACCGGATCCTTCTCTTTTCTCCTTCCTTTCCCCCCTGCTTGATGATTTATCGGATATCGATGAGGACTTTTTCGCCTCCTTTTTGCTATCTACCTGGTATATGGTTTGAGCGCTGGCCGACAAGGAAGCAGAAGTAGATACAAAAGAAGAAGGGCTTCTTTCCCCCTCCTCCATTCCGGCAAAGGATAAATTACTCCTCCCCCACCTTTCCCCGCTTTTTACCGAACCACTTAAAAAAGAACTACAGGGGGCGAGGGCGGAAGGGGGGAAAGGGGGCGGAAAGAAGCCCCTATTCGTCCGCCTTTTGTAAGGCTTGTCTCCAGACTTAGACCAAACATTGGCAGAGTAGGTAAAGGAAGCCACTTCTCTCCCATCCGGGAAGGAATCCATTGGCAACAACACGGCCGCCGCCGCCGCCGCCGCCGCCGCCGCCGCCGCCGAAGCCGGAGGAACGCTTTTTACCCACACAGGAGAAGAAGGGGTGCAAAAAGTAGAGCCCGAAGGAGGTCGCAGAGAGAAGGAAGAGAGGGACTCTTCGGAGACGCGAGCGAGACAGAGACAGGAAAGATATCAATCTTAATCACTCCGTTTATCAGGCGGGGCGGAAGAAGGAGAAAGGGGTGGGTTCGATCGACCAAGCATCAAAGTCTCTAGAGGGGAAGAAGAAACTCTTTTTTCCGCCGGAAGTACTTTCAAAGTACTTTCTTTTGCAAAATAGCACGCTTTCGGAAGACGAAAGCAGAAAGTAGGGCTAAAACTCCAGACCACTTCCCCGAAGGTGTACTTCTACGTACGTGCAGCTACTCACCGGCCAAACTCTTTTCCCCTCCCCCTATTCCTCTGTACGTAAGGTATATGACTTAGGAGGGGGCGGCAGATGGCGGCAGAAGCAGAAAGGGTGCTCTGCTTCACCCTTTTTTGCATGGCTGGCGGGAGGGGACGGTTTAGGGGAAGGGGAGAGTGAGGGGCCACCGGGGACTAAGGAGGCTGTTTGGGGAAGAAGGAGAAGCAGGGAAGGTGCAATAAAGTACCGAGACCGCAAGAAAGAAAAAGGGAGGGAGGGAGGGATAGGCCCCACACGGTTTTCCCCTTCCCCCCGCCTCCTGTGTAATGGGCGGGAAAAACCGGGGCCGTTTGCTTGTCCGTCCGATGTGTGCTTCCCAAGGGAGGGGGAGAGGGGGAATGGACTAAACGGCGACAGAAGCAAATGAAAATATCAAGTTCACTCTCACCTTTAGAGTCGTCTTCCTCCTCAGTTCCGCCGCCGCTCCCTTTTCCCGCGTCGGAGAAGAAGGGGCTGCGGAAAGAATTAAAATTCAAGATTGATATGCCACAGCAATTTCCATACACTGCATGTACGTAAAAACAATCAAAGTCAGACTACGTGAAACAAGACATTTTTAACTTCTCTCTCACCTTGCCTCCCTCCTCTCCCTGGAGGGCTCCACGACCCAAGGGAACCCACTCGCCGCCGCCGCCGCCGCCGCCGCCGGCCGCCGCCGCACCATCATGAGGGCGTCGGCGCCAACCGGGAATGGAGGGTAAGTTGCGGCCAAAGAGAGGATCGCCACAGCAGCGGCGAAAAGGGAAAGGAGGAGAATTGGAGGCGGGGGCGATGGGACAATGCGCACAATGGAGGAGGGGGGACAAGTGTCCGCCCCCTCTGTCCGCGTCATCCTCCCCCTCCTCTTCGCCGCCCCCTCCACTTTCACTCCTCTGCTTCCTTTCATGTCTCTCTCTCTTTTTGTGCGGAGAGGCCCTACTTTTCTTCCTTTTTCTTGCGGCCTCGGAAAGATTTCTTTTTATTTTCTCGCTTGCATGCGAAGGAGGCTCTGTTGTTGCGAGAGCGCGGCTGTGAGAGGCGTCGTCGTCTGCGAAGACGAATCACGGTTCATTGTGTCTTGACGAGGAGGAAGGGGTTTCATCAGGGACTCCTTTCTTCTTCTCCTGCTTTGGTCCTCCTCGACGGCTTTATTCACATGCAGCACATCTTTCACTACGCCACAGAAAACCCTTCCGCTCCTTCCTGACGAAACATTCGCCAATTCTTCTGTTCTTTTTTTGTTGCGCTCTTTCACGAACTCTTCGCGCTGACGCACTGACGAGAATACATATCTATCTGATTCGGCAAATCCCTTGCCGCCACGCTGTTCCTCAATCTTGGTCAACTCCCTCTCTATTGTTGTTTGCCTCCTCTCTCCTCTTCGTATCCGCCCACTTCCACTATAGCACAACACAACGTAGTATGTGGCAATGTGCTACTCCCGTTCTTTTCTTGGCTACGACAGATTGGGCTGGAGAGAACCCGGCACCATTAGAAGCAGCAGGGAGGAGGAGTTACAATCGGGGGATGCCACAATGCTCTTCTTCTTTATTCGCCTTCTCCTTCTTCGGTTGTAGTGGCCGGAGATAGAAGTGGGATGGAAGATGGAGGATTCGCTCGTTTATCTTGGTCCTACCCCCTTCCTCGTCCGTCTATTTTTTGCAGTATCCTCTTTTCCCTCGCTCGGGCCTATCTCCTCCTTTCTTGCATTTATGCAAACGAAGGAAGAAGCCCTTTTTCCCTTTTCTTCGGCGTCACTCTTTCTTCCCCTACCTTTAAAAATTCATCGCCGCTCACACTTCAAAAAGCGGCGCCCTCCTTCCTTTTCCCCCTCCGGCCCTCGGCTGGAAACGCGACTTTTTTCCTCATCTTCTCGCTTGTCACCAACCCAGGAAGGAGGGGGAAGGAGGATGCTGTGGTAGGGGAAAGGGAGGGGTTGCATTTCCATCAGTCATGCCTTGTAAGCATGGGAGTGGTTTGGCTTTTGCCTCGGGCGGCGAGGGGAGGATGGGGAAGTTCCGGGGGCGGGACGCTCGAGCCCGGCTGCTGCACCACCACACATACGATGACGTTCCCAAGGTCGCACAGCTCAACAGCTAGCTCTCTCTCCCCTTTTATGTAATGCACCCTGTCCGTCCTCCGCATTAAAGTGTCGCCGTTGCCCACAGGGCAACTAGATCCGAGGAAATGAGTTCCGCCGCCCTTCCTCGCTTTCCGCCCTATTCTTCTTCTTCACCCGCCGTTGTCCCCATCTCTCCTCGCACTTCCCTTTCCCGTCGGCAGTCATATTTCTTTTCCTCCTCCTCCTCCTTCCTTTTTCTACGGTCCTTGCGTCCTTCCCTCCGTCCTCCTCCGCTGCCCACTTTGGTCACAGCGAGATCCTCCTCCTCCTCCTCTTTTTCCTCCTTTTCTCCAAGACAAATGGGCGCGGTTGGTGCCACCTCCGTCCGACCTTCCTTCCTCCGCTCAGGGGAGAGGTGGTCTGATGGGCCACGGATCTGGAAAAAAGAAGGGGACAGTTGTGGTGCTATAGTAGTGCGTATAGTAGAGGAAGGGTGGAGGGCCATGCCTGCCAGGGACGCCCGCGCACAAAAAAAGAGGTACTATGGGGAGCAACAGTGCGGCAGAATTGTGCGTGGGACTCCGTACATACAGTCGCGGCTATAGGCGCTATAGGGCACTCTACCCCCTAGCTCGCATCGCACAGTACTATAGGTATGTGGGCGTAGGTCGCAAATTTCCCAGACTGGCAGACAGGCAAAAAAGGAAAAGAGGGGAAGAACAAGAACAAGGAAGGCCCTCAAATTGAAAATGCTCTCGGTCTGACAGGAGGAGAGACGTTGTAGGGAATCGAATTAGCAGCCTGCGTCCTCCTTCTTTCTCCTCCTCCCACCAATTTATCCCTTTCCTCACGGCCTCTAATAACAGCGGCCCTTTTTTCTCCGAACGACCGGCCTCCGTGGCCGCGACCTTCTTTTCTCCCCCTTACTCCCCCTAAACTGCGCCCATAGGACCTGGTTAAGGTTCTGTCTGCTGCCCGCCCCTCCCCATTCCTTCTCGCACTTTTCCCATCTTGACTCCTGGAGGGTCCTCCTCCTCCTCCTCCTCCTCCTCCTCCCACGAAGAAGAAGGGGCCTTCTTCGCCCCAAATGGGAAAGGCGTCAGGAGAGTGGGAGGAGGGACGAGCCAAAAAAAGGAGCCGAGGTCTTTTTCCCCAACCAGCAGCGGAAAAGGGGGTGAATGCGAAATTTCTGGTTGGATCAGGTTTCACCAATCTATTTTCCTCCTATTTCGGTTCTTGCCATGCATAATCGCGCTAGTAAAAATACCTCTCTTATTGAACTGCACAATAAGTATGTATTGTACATATACATGTGAGTATGTCTTGCTGGGATTTTTGCCCCTTGAAGTTTGAACGTCGGCAAATTCCAAAACTTGGCCTTTGGAGAGGTGGCAGAGAAAAGAAGAAAAAGCGCAATAGTGTCTCACTCACTCCCCCCCTGCTTCCTCGCGCCGGATCTAACTGAGATCCCACGGGTCGCGCGGGGGTCGGAAAAGGCAGAGAGAGAGAGAGACGGCGTCGGCGCGGAAAGTTTCCTAATAAAACTTTTCTTCTTCTTCTTCCCTTGCGTTCCGCCCCCGCCCCGCCCGCCTGGAGCGGCCTCATCGGAAGGAAGGAGGAGGCCGCCAGAATCCGGGAGACAAAAGAGCTAGACTACGAGAGTTGAGGAGTGGAATTTCGGAAAATCTTCTCTTCCTTTCGAAAGATTGTCAGAGTTGATCTTGGATCCGGGATCTCTCAGATCCGAACTGAGGAGAAAAGAAGAGGAAGGAGTTCAAAAATGATGACTTTTCAATAGGAGGTCTGGTTTCTTGTGATATCTACCTAGCTGCCTTTCAAAAGAAGGAGGGGAGGGTCTCTCACGTCTTGTCTGGCGTTTGAGGAAAGAGTTAGGGGAGAAGATTGTCGGAACGAAAGGAGAAAGGAAGATCTAGCAGGAAAGACGTGTGATTGGCGCCAACTTCCTGCACTTCTCTCGGCAGCAGGAGTTATTCTATTGCACAGAGGAAGATTGCTCAAAGTTCCCCCATATCTCAGGCCAAAAAGATTTTTTCCCTTGAAAAAAGACAATCGATTTTGCTTTCCATGTTCCAATTTCTGCACGGCATAAATTTTTTCTCCCTCGACGTCGACGTCGAATTTCTTGCCCGGCCGAGATTCTGATAACTGAACACGTCGGCAAAAAATGGGGGAGGAAGAAGTGGCAAAAGATTTTCCCTCCGTGATCGAGGCGAAGGCGAAACGCTGACTGCTTCTTTCCCTTATTCTTCTTCTTTCCCTTACTTTTTCCTTCTTCCGTTTCGCTCTGTCGACTAAGGAGGGTGAGAAGGAGAAAGGAGGGAAAGAGGAGAAAGGCAAAAATGGAAATCTTCTTCAGAAACGCTCTCTCGTTTCCGGAATCTCGGGGTAAAAAAAGAAGGGAGAGAAGAAGGGAGACACTTCTTTCTGGCTGGAGAAGAAGGTTCCACTTTTTATTTCGGTCTGCACCGTCTATATGTGGGAAAAGTCGCCCCCAGGGGCTGAGCTAAAAATATTGCTCAAGAGTACAAGAGTACAAGTGGGAAGGATAGTGGGTGTAGGGGTACAAAAAGGGTGGTTTGAGGACGGGGTGCGGGTGGGGAATATGGGCGGGGTTGGGGGTGACTGCTTGACTCATTTGTCAAACAGTGAAATATATTGACTGCCTGGGGGACCCGCCTGCAAAGACAAGACAAGGATCCCCTGGTTTGAGTTTTTTTCTGTTGCCAGTTTCTGAGTGACTGGTGGACCATGAAAGCTCTTCCCCCATTTTCCATTTCCCCGCGCCGAGTGAGGGAAAAGAATGGGCGGTTTCCCACCCCTTCCTCCAGCAGATAGATCCCTTGGCGCCGCTGGCATATGATTTACATAAATAGGAAGTGGAGGGGGGAAAGAGGCAACCCAAGCAGAAAAGAAAGAAAAGGAAAGAAGGTGGGCGAGGGGGACAGAAATTTCCTCTTCCCTCCTTTCCTGATCCCGGGATTTGGAAGAAAATTTTCTCCGTTTTTCTTTTCCTTTTGCTCCGAAGAGCTTGGAAAGGTATGTTTAGCTCACACTCTTCCTGCCGGTCCTGGCTGATTGGTGCTTCCTTTTCCCTTCCCCTTTTCATCCCCTCTTTCTTTTCCTCTAGTGACCAAAGACTCTGATTTCTTGCCTCTTTTTTCCCTCGAAAGGGAAAAACCGGTCGGACGAGATTTTTTGCTCTTCTCTTCTCCAATTTCAGTGGGCAAAGTCGGAGGGGGAAGGAATGTGAGTGAGGCGCCTTTGAAAGCGAGAAGGTCGCAAAAGTTGAAGGGGAGGGGGAGGATTGGTGGGATGAGATCTCGAATCCCGATCTTTCAGGGTTCATTAACTCTGTGCCAACTCGCGTCCGCCAACCCCTTCCTTTTTTTCCGGCAAGGTTCGCAGAGGGGAATTAAATCCAAAGATTCGGCCTCAGATCGTTCTCCTTTCTTCGGTCAATTAAGAACAATTTGTGTTTCCAATCCTCGCAAAAAAGTCTGCGAATGACCCCCAAACTCCCACCCTGCAATCCCTGGGAAATTGAGCCCCCTCGGTTTGTAAACAGGGAGGCGCGCTCTGAGGTCTGGAAAGAGGATGGACATTCGACAAAAAACCATCTCCCATTCTCCATCCATCAGCCAGTTCTCCAGACCGGCCGAATGAGAAGAAAGGAAAGAAGAAGACAGTGGTCGACCGACCCCATCCTCCTCTCTCCCACAAAAACTTCCCAAGTCGGAGGGGAAAAAGCCAACAACAACTTGTGCGTGGGAAATGGTAGCTTGGTCGGAAGAGGGAACTGCCCGTCCCCTTTCTTCGTTTAAACCGGCCGATTTTCCCCCCGCGCCGACGTTCGAAGAACTCCGCTCACGGCCACGTTATCTGCGTTGTGGGTGGGAACGGGACGGAGATTTTCCTTCTCCCCTTCTCGGTATGAGGCCGCCATACTTTTTCGCACAAGCTTTCCCCCCCCTTCTGCAATTCTGGTTTCTAACGACTTTTTCATCGTGTGGTTTTTGGCCCCTCCAACAGTATTTCTGTCTCAGCCTTCTGCTTGGTCAAAAGAACCGTTTCAGGGCGAGGCGACAAATTAAGCCTGCTTTCCTCTCTATCTCTCCCGCCATTCTCTCTTCGATTCCCCCTCCCCCCTTCTCGTTTTCATTTAATGGGCGTCTGGCTGGTCAGACGCTTCCCACCAACGAGTTTAGGGGAAATCTTCATTTATTGGCAATTAAACGTTGGCGTTGAAAAGTGAAAACCAGCCGACTAAGGGAATGGTACAGCGATGACGATATCTTTTTCTGTAAGATATCTACGTAACACACATACCTGGAAAGACCCTCCTCTCTTTTCCCATCTTCCCGCCCCCGCACGTCCCGGAATTTAGATTAATGTTTATTTCTTCCCCTCCTTCTTCTTCTCCCGGTGTTCTGCGAGGAATCCTCATTACTGGCGCACACCCTACCTCCTCCCTCTGTACACGTACGTACAACAATGCACAAGTGAAGAAAAGAAGAGAAGAGACGGGAAAAGAAAGTTGGTGCTGGAAATGTCTCTTTGTGAATGTGAAATAATGTCTCGTTACAAAACCGCTGCCTCCGTCCCCACTCTGCAACCTGCAGGTGCAGCGAATTTCATGTTCCGAGAAAGGAGGAAGGGAATTAAACCTGGATTAAATTGGGGCACAAACTTCATTTAGGAGCAGAAGCAGGACTATATATGGCTGTGTGTGAATAATAAGTACTTTCTTTCAGCTCTTAAATAACACTGTACAGACTTGCCTATCAAAGACTGCCGTTAGTATCAAGGAAAGGAATTGTGAGTCGAATCAATCCTGTCTTGACATCGTCATTGCCAGAGTAAACAAATAAAGTTTTGGCTCTAAAAATATCTTCAGCCAGAAAGAAAGAAGTATAGTTAGACAGGAATGTGTCATTTTTGGCTCCTTCTCCTTCCTCTCCCCTCCCTTCCTCTGCCTCTGTAAACTAAAAAGAAACTTGAAGGCAATAAGACAAGGAACTCAAGAAAGAAACGGAGGAGGAAGAGATGAAAATAATCCTTTTCTCCTCCAGGGCTTCCTCCTCCTTCCGCTCCTCCTCTTCTCTTTCGGTTCAACTGTGGGAAATTCGCCAACAGACTCGGGGCGTATTGCAAAAAAATCATTCTCGTATTTTCTTCTTTTGAAATCCAATAATGGATGGGCGAATTTCAAACAAAGGCCTGCCTTCACTTGTGAGGGGAAAGTTTGCACAGGATGAGAAAGGGATGGGAAGAAGGAAGCAGAAGATAAGACAGACTAACCATAAGAGGAGGTTCCATACGGGGGGAGGAGGAGGCCCCCTTCAAGAGGCGGCGGCGGCGGCGGCGGCGGCGATCGACGAAAGTGGAGGAGGAGGCTGATACAGAAGACGACGAGAGAAGCTGTAAGGCCACGGAGGAGGGGAAGGAGCAAGATTCACCAGAGAAGCTCAAAATGCTCAATAGAATATCTAACAAAAATATTCGAGACAGATTGCCAAGATTGCCAATAAAAAAAGAGTCTTCTTCAAAGCTCGACGTTCATCGTGCAATTTTTCGCCTAAGCCAACAAGAGCAGTGCCTCCTCTCTCCGTCTAGGCTGCTTTGGGCTTTAATTTCCGCTGACTTCTTCCTCCCTCCCTCCTCCTGCGGGAGTCCCCTCCTCCCCTTCCTCCTCTCTTCAAGTGATGAAAAGGAAGGATAAACTCGACTGAATCTGATACCTCTTTCAAGGACCCGCCTCTCCAACAAGGCAACTACCCGGACGGAAGGAACCGCGGCGGGCTCATAAGGTCGGTATAGCGAAGAAGGAGTGAGAGATGCCGAGAATTAGGCTTCGCCATGGAAGGAGAAAGTACACCGGCAGCGATGGCATCCAGGATATTCACTGGAAAATTACTTACAGCGCATAGCAGAATATTTTCACAATGTAATCGAAAAAATGATACTTTGAAAGCAAGTTTCCTGGTTCATATTGTCGCCATAGCTGTCACAGAGTAATTTATACCGTACTCTTTCTCTTGCTTGTTTGGAGAGGATTGCCACGGAAATTCCGGTAGCAAGAGCAATATACCCCGGTAGAAGCCCATGAAATGCCCGTTGGAGGATGGCGCCGAGTGTGTTTGTGTGTGCTTGAGGGCCCACTACAACTGACGGCCCTCCGCCGGCTCCATTGCAGATAGTAGCCTCCACTTCCGCAGCTCAGTCCAAGCTCACCCTCTGGGCGTGCGAAAGAGGAGGTGGCGGTGGAAGGCGCCTTGTAAAATCCCCTCCCCCCCTTTCTCGTCGTGGGAGTCAAAAAAAGTTTTACACCACTGAGTAGTTGTAGTAGAACAGCACAATGGGCTGTAGTACTGCACAGCGCCGAGAGTGCGTAAGCACCTCTTTTTTCCCCTCCGTCTGTCCGTCCCGGTCGTGTCGGCGCGTGGCCCTCGTTTGCAGCACTAGCCTTCTCCCTCTCCTCCCGCCACATCGGACAACAAGCAGTAAATTAGTCGAGGAGGGGGCTAAAAATCTGGATTCAACTTTAAAGGAGCGCACACGCAGGCGGAGAAGGCAAAAGAACTTGAGTGCGTAAACTGCCTCCAAAACAGGGGAGAAGGGACATTTCGCTAATTTCTGCCTCTTTTAAGGTCAGCATTGCAGACTCCATTGTCAGTGAAGGGAGACCTCCGACTTGAGCACGGCTCTAAATTCAAGGCTAAATGCGGTGTACACGTACTAGCATGAGAGGGAGGGAAACTGACACTTTCGCCTAGGACAAAGACCGTTTGTCTTTGTTGAGCGGCGGTGGCGGCGGGCAAGGAAACGAGTGAGACCGGCCGCCATACGCGGCTGCACGTCTGCGGTGGTATGAACAGAGGAAAATTGTCAGACGGAGACAGAAAGAAATGGGAGGAGGGAGGCTGTATGAATAAAATTACCCTCCGTTACCCTGTCTTTAAAAGGAGAATTTGGCAGGCGCTTGGCAGTCTGAGAAATGCACAGAAGCTCTCTCTCGAGGAGAAGGTGGTGGGTGGGCCTGTCTCAGCTCATCAAGTAATTGTGTGGGATATCCACCCTGGATCTGCTCGAGAAGGAGCAAAAGAAGGGGGCGGAATGGAGGGGAGGCGTCATTTTCCTCCCTCCATTGCTCTCCATTTCGAAACGGGTGCGGGAGTCGCCAAACCATGGAATCCTACTTTGGCACGGGATTTACCAAAGGGCATTGATGCATAATGGCGAGAAAGTCCTCTAGCCTCGAAATTTAGTTGTTCGATCCCACACTCAGATCTCGTGCCCCGATGCAGCGCGGCGGCGGCGGCGATCGGGCGAATCCCCTTCAAACCCCCTTTCCTTGCTCTCCTTTTCCCCGATTCGGGTCCAATTTTCTCCGATGGGAAAAGGATGGGGCATGGGGAGGAGACCTTGAACGGGACGAAGGAATTGGGGGAGGACGCGCTTGAAGCGATCGGAGAAAAATACATAGGAAAAGCGAAAAGGAGTGGGAGGTATTTTCTACGTTAGAAAAAAAAGAAGGCACTCACACATCACTGTTGCCAGAGTACACAGAGCGCCTCGTTCTCACTCTTCGGGAAGCAATGCAGCAAAAGGGAAAGGGAATTCCCTCCTCCCCCTCAAAGGGGACCAGGGGAGAGAAGGAAACTGGGGGAAGAGAAGGTCTTTAAAAGTTCTCCGCGCCAAAAGAAGAGGTCGACGAACGAAGAGGGGGGAAAAGCGTCGAAGGAAGATGGATTGAGAAAAGTTGCTCCTTTTCCTCCTCCGCCATTGACCCCTGGACATGTCGACCTGCTGCAGGGAGGGAAACGAGGCACTTAGTGCCCATTTAGTCCACTTAACATGGGGGTCGGCCTTTCCCCCTCCTGCATGTCATGCTGCAGCCTCTTTCCATCCTCATTCTCGTTTGGTGGACCCTCCTCCTCCGTTGCTGCATAATGTTGTATAGCCTAAAACCTGCCTTCCCCACCCTCCCTCCCTTTCCCCGCTGGCTCAATCTGTTCCGACAATCTCTCTCCTGATGGATTCCGCGAGGCTTCTGAAGAAGCGCACGAACTTGTAAAGTCACGCCCTTTAAGGCAAATGCAGGCATCAGGCATCCCTCCCAAGCTAACAACGTTCCAAACCCAAATACGGTTATTTTTCTCATGGTGAAACTTTCCTCTCTCGGAGCTCAATTCTGGTTCCCCCGATGGTCGATCCCTCTTTTTTTCCGTCCCCTTCGACGTCTCCTTCCGAAGAGGAAGAGTGAAATACGACCGTCCTCCCCCCCTCCTCCTCCTCCTCGCTCTCTCCCCAGTCAACCCATCCTCCTCTGTCTTCTCCCCCCTTCTCTTCCCAATTACTCTGGTTTCCCGCAATTAAGCTCCTCCTCCTCCTCTTCGTCCAGCTTTGGGTGTTCGGAGCGAGTGCCCCATCCCCGTTTCCCTCTTATCCGTACCCTCCCGATTGAAACAGAAAATCAGAACTTACAGTACAGCCTATTTGACCTAGTTTTTTGGTCCCAGCAGAGCATTTTTGTTCTTCTTTTTGTTCATGATATTTTGAAGTCGATATTTGCCTTTTTCACCTGGTGGTCCACGGAAAGCCACACTCACCTACAAGAAAGAAAGGGAAAACGTAAGAACAATGCGGGATGCTCGTGAAAGGACAAGGCTACTTGGTTAGGCCTACTACAGTATAGCTCCGTAGCACGGTTTCAAGGCCCCACTTCCAAGGACTCGCGAGCAAATATACTGCCTTTGGGAAAGGGTCACGAAGGAAAGACAGAGAGAGAGGCCCTCCCCCACCCCCTTCCTTCCTAATTTAATTACCCCACGATCCCTCTTTCCCCCCTTTTTTCTTCGGCGCGTCTTTTTAATTAGAACCGGATGCTGCCTCCTCCTCCTCCTCTCTACCGTCGTCGTCTGTAGAGCGAGCGGCATTACGAAAGAAACACACGAAGTAGTAGATGGGGAATGGAGGGTGGAGGAAAAAGGGAGGAGGGACCTTTGAAGGCTCCCCCGGCAGGCAAAGAGGAGGAGGAGGGGGGCAAAACTTTATGGCCGCGTGAGAAAAGAGAAATGCGACCTTGTACGCATCGTACGTCGCACTCCCTTTCCAAGGCTGCTATTTCGAGCGGGCGAGAACGAAAGTGGGAAATTCTATTTGGAGCCAGTTTTGTTGTGCTTGCTTGACCCTCTTCCTCTTTTGTAAAAGGCATTGTTTTACGCGGTTGGGTGGGTGGACCCTCCTTTTCAATCCCAGGAGGGATGAATACGGTACAAGCTGGCCGAAGTGCATCCAGGAGGATTTATGGCGGAGGAGGAGTACTGCGAAACTTTCTCCTCACTCTTCCTAGGATCGGCATTCGCCGAAAAATATTGCAAGACGCTCGCTCCATTCCACAGCGGGCGAGAGGAGCATTTTGCGGGTGTTCTTCGGCGAACCCCGTTCCATTCCCTCCCTTGGGAGAAGACAAACTCCCGCGCCCACTAAATAATAGAGGAGAGGAGAGAAAGTGCATCACCCGGACTCCAACTTTGGCCCCTCCTCTTTCGCGCTTCCTCCCATGCCAAAGTGGGAAAGCGATGGCTTTTAATTTAGAAACAGCGGAAGAGGGAAAGGTGCAAAACAGCAACAGATCAGCCCCTCCTCCAAAAGGGCGACTCGACGACTCCTCATAAATTTTTATGCGCTTGGCGGTCAATGGGGTGCAATCTTACACATTTTCAGGACAATGACCCTTCTTGCAAAAGGAGGAGAGGGCCATTTATTATTTTTCCGTCTCCGCCCGACCACCCTCTCACCCCCTTCTTCCTTATTTATAAGCCAAAGACAACTCCGCAAAAAAGGAACCTTTCTCAACTTCTTATCGCTGTATTGCGGAAAATGAAAGCAAAACAAGGAAGGGGGGGGGGAACACATTGGAGGCGAATCTGGCCTAGCTGAAGAAGGGGGAGGTTCCTTTTCAGACAGGTATAGTAGAGAGGGGCCGGTCTGCCCCCTCCCCCCCATTGTGGTCAAAATGAGATCCTGATTGAAGGGGGGATAAAAAAGGAGGGGAAAGAGGGGAAAGGGAAGCCCTCTTCTTCGTTTTTCGTCCAACCCTTCTTTTCGAGATTGGCTCTCCTCCTCTTCCTTTCCCCCTTCTATTCTTCTTTCCATTCTCCTCCCCCTTCTCTTTCCGCCCCCTTCTCTCCCTCCCTCGCGGATTGAATTATGCGCCGCCGCCGCCGTCGACGCCGCTGCAGACGCAGTCCTTTGAGGCTTGTGGAAAGAGGAGGCTGGAGAAAAAAGCCTTCGTGGAAGGAGGAGAAGGGAGGGAGGCCCCCTCCCGCTGACGTCCCGAGAAGGAGGGTTTTTGTTATGCTTCATACAAGGTCAAAAATCCCTCCTTTGAAGTCCCCCGGAGAAAGAGAGAAAATAAGGGTCAGAGGTTCGAGAATGTGTACGAACGAAATATGTTGTTCGTACACCCCAAACCGTCTTGGAGTACCTCGCACCTAGAAGGAGGAACATCAAACGATCGGAGCGAAGATGCGATCTGTCACTCAGCGCACGACAAATCCCTCAATCCATCGTCTCTCCCCCACTCAATCCAGGATGATGCCATGCACTTACGGCGTGCCCCCTTCGTGATCCGCACATGGCCTGGTCGCAAAAAAGGGAAATGAGAAACACCGAGTAGTAATGGAACGTATGTTGCCTCTTCTTTCCATTGACGAGGGATATGAATACTACGTATGTTCACTGTCGTTCAAATTGAAGGGAAGTGGCGACGCTTCTTTCTCCTTGTACGACCGAGCAACGTTCTTTCGCTCCTTGTTGGGTGCTGCCGCGAAACTCCTCACTTTCCTCAGGGGAGCGATCAGTTTCGTGGCCTTTTCCCTTCCCCTCCTTTCCCTCTCGAAAAAGCCGCATTCATAAAGCGATTTGCGCAAATTGGACCGCTCCGGGGAAAA
>JAAUYB010074916.1_pt1 | contig 14169 bp, 11 predicted proteins | sample 7278071 | NCBI WGS metagenome assembly JAAUYB01 (sample SAMN14350121, study PRJNA611818) | marine sediment metagenome | isolation source: surface marine sediment (1.8m) | place: French Polynesia: Moorea | collected 2018-08
CCTACGGCTCGGGTTCTCTTTCCATCGATACGCGGGGCTCCGGCGACGCGGCAGTCACCGGGGCAGGCCATGGAATCATAGCGCAGAATTTCGGATCGAGCGCACTCAGCATCACCAGCGCAGGGGTCTCGGGCTCGGCAAACTCCGGGATCTATGCGCAGAACCATGGGTCGGATTTGACCATCTTCGCGGGTGGAGAAAGCAGCGCGCCGGCCGTCTACGGCGGCGAGGCTGGGATCGCGGCGCAAAACCATGGTACCGGCCAGCTGATGATCGCCGCCGGCAATGCGCGCGGCGGGGTCACTGGCGTCGAGGCCTACAACGGGCCTGCCAGCGTTGCTCCAGAGGGTCTGTCGATCACTGTCTTCGGCCATGCCGAGGGCGGCGGCCACGGCATCTTTGCGCGCAACGCCGGTGCGGGCCCGCTGCGGGTCAACACAGTCGACGTTTCGGGTGGCGTGGGGATCTACGGACAAAACTTCGGCGCAGGCGCCGGTTTGTCGATCATTGCATCGGGAACCGTGACCGGGGCCAGCCAGGGTGTGTGGGCGCGCAATGACGGGCTCGGCGAGACCATGGTTTGGGCCAAGAATGTCATTGCGCATGGGCCGGAAGGGGCAGTGTCCGTGCAACCGATCGGCAGTGTTCCGCACCTTGACCCTGCCGCACCAGTAGCGGGTATTCTTGCGCTTGGTGGCGCGAGCGCCGGCGGGATGCAGATCACCACGGCCGGAGCGGTAGTGTCTGCGGGCACCGGCATACATGCTACGAATTTCGGCGGCGGTGCCCTGCAGATTTCGTCCAAGGATGTCAGCGCCGGCCTGCCGGCCGGATCGCGCGCGCGCGGAGACTTGGCGGACGGGACCGCGGCGCAGGATCCCTCGAGCGGGATCGTCGCGTTTCAATCCGAGGCCGGTACCGGTGGGCTGACCATCACCACGACGGGCGGAGTATTCGCGGAGGGCGCTGGCATCTATGCCCGCAATGAAGGCGCTGGGGCGCTGACCATCGTCGCCCGCAACGTCACCGGGGGCACTGGCCCGCCCTCTGCGGAACCTGTCCATCCGGGCGCTCCGGCCTTCGCCTACGCCACTGCGCCGCCCGACGTTCGCGTGCCTGGACGGGCCGGAATTTTCGCCGTCAATTCACGTAACGGGACCGGGCTTAAGATCTCCTCCACGGGAACCGTCGCGGGCGGTCACAATGGGGTCGTTGCAATCAATGCGGCCGGCGGCGATACCGAGTTGTTCCTCAACGATGTCGCGGTGTCGCTGCCGGATCGGACCGCCGCGATTACGGCCGAATCTCCGAGCATCGCCTCGGGCCCGAACCCGGTCTTCACCCCTCTACCGGCGGGAATCGCGGCCTATTCCCAGGTCGCAACCGGCCACATGACGGTATCTTCCGGGGGGCAGATTTTGTCAGAGGCCCACGGCATTCTGGCTCAGCACCTCGGCAGCGGCCGACTGGAGATCATTGCCAACGAGGTCGGGGCCGGCTTTGCGGATCCAGGCGTGCCGGTCGTGCAGCCAAGCGAAACCGATCCGACGGCCGTCGGGATTTGGGGCCATACCGGTCCAAACGCCGCGGGCCAGTCGATCATCACGAGCGGTACCGTCAAAGCATCGGGCTGGGGTGTGGTGGGCACCAATTTCGGGACCGGCGCGCTATCGATCTCGACCATCGATGTCGCTGCTGGGGTCATGGGCGATAGTGGGGCCGCTTTGCCCTTTGGCGAAGTCGCTGGGTCGGCCGACGTCCAGTCACACGCAGTCGGTGTCTACGGTTTCAACGCCGCGACAGCGAGCAACTTGGCGATCACGTCGGAGGGCGTAATCGAGGCCACGCGCAGCGGCATCGTCGCGTTGAACTTCGGGACCGGCGACATCAACGTGACCGCCGAGACGGTCCATGCCTATGCGGCGCCGGACAGGGTGCGCCCGGCCGCCGAGGCGTTTGGCGCTTCGCTCCCCACGGCGCCTGGTCCGATCGGTAATCTCACCACCACGAGCCAGGCGGTCGGCGTCGGCAGTGCAGCTACGTCGGGCAACATGTCGATCGCCGTGAGCGGTATGGCGGCGTCGAGCGGCGGCGGGATCTATGCGCTGCACCATGGCTCCGGCTCTTTGGAGATCACGGCGGGCGCGGTCACGGCGGGCGTTCCGGCGCCAGATGCTCTTTCACCGCCTGGGTCCGCGGACGGGCCGGTGGTTGCCACGGGTATATTGGCCAGGAATTCGGCGAACGGGACGGCGCTTCGAATCTCGGCGCATGGCGACACGGTGGCCACCGGAGGCGGGATTTACGCCCGCAATGACGGCAGCGGCGAGTTGCGGATCGTATCGGGAAACGTGACCGCCGGTACTGCATTCGACACGCAAACCGCCCTGGCAGGCGAAGCCGTGCCGATCGGCCCGAACGCGCAGCGGAGCGGGATCTACGCGGTCAACACGGGCGCCAGCGATCTTGCCATCTTCGCCGGCGGCACCGTCACGGCCCCGCAATTCGGGATCTTCGCCGAAAACCTCGGCGGCGGCAGTGTGACGATTTCAGCGCAGGACGTGACGACGGGCGCGGGCCTGGGCGCTATGTCGTCCGGCATCTACGGGGTCAACTCGGCCAACGGCACCGATCTGAGGGTAACCGCGGGCGGAACCGTAACCGGCGGCAACGGTATCCATGCGGCGAACGATGGATCGGGGCCGACGTCGATCACCGTAACCGGCGCGGTCGCGGGCCTGGAGCGCGACGGGATCGTCGTGACCGACACCGGTTCCGCAGCCGAGGGCGCTGAAGGGGCAGTCGCATCGATTTCAATCGACGTCGACGGGACGGTGTCGGGGGCGCGGAACGGCATCACGATCGAGGCCGGCGCGGCGTCGCATGCGACGATCGACATCGGCGACGGCGCCAGCGTGACCGGTGGCTCGGGCTTCGCGATAGAGGAGGGCGCCCTTGCGACGACGTTGACGCTGGCCGGCGGGGTGTCGGGTGATGTGTCGCTGGGATCAAATGGCGACGTGGTTCGGATCGTGGGAAACGCCGATCTGTCTGCGGCTGGAACCATCGATGGCGGAGGTGATGCCGATCGCCTGGTCTTCGACGCCACGACCCAGCCCCTGACGAACCAATTCGTCAACTTCGAGTCGGTGGCGTTGACGGGTGGCGCGGCGGTCTCTGTCGATGGCCTTGCCACGTCGCTTGGACAGCTGAGCATCGACCGCGACAGCAGGTTTCAGGTGAACGGAACCGCTCGGATTGCTGCGGACGCCACGGCCCTGCGTGGCACGGTCTCGCTTGCCGATGGCGACACCGACGACCAGCTGGACGTGACCGGGGATTTTGGCGGCGGCGTCTTGGCGCTCGATGCCGATCTCGCCGCGGCGACGCCCGACGCCGACCTTTTGGCGGTGACCGGCACCACTGGCGTCGGAGGCGTCACTGCCATCACACTCAGCGACATCGGCGGCGGCGAGATCAATGCCGCCGGCCTGGGACGTGATGCGCTGTTGCTGGTCGATGTGTCCGGGACATCCAATGACGGCGACTTCATCCTCGCCGGAGGCGCGTTCAGCGCGGGGCCGTTCCGCTTTGATGTGTTCCGCAACGGCGGTGGCGATTTCCGACTGGGGGCCACGGGGTTGACCGCCGGCGGACTGTTTTATCCGGACATCGGTCGGCACTTCACCGCGTTCTGGGGCGCCGGCGGCCCGCCGATCCCAACCGGCGGAGCGGACGCAGCGGTTTCGCGCCACGCTTCGGTATTCTCCATTGCAGACGCGGATCGTCTTGGTACGCGCGCCGTTGATAGGTTCTGGTTCCAGGTTCTCGGCGCGCGGGAATGGTCCAGAGGAGAGTTGACGGCAGGCTCGGTCACCGCAACCTCCGAGACGGAGTTGAGTTTCGGCGGATTCAGGGCCGGTGCGGTGTTCGCGCTCGACGACACGGCGGCCGGCACCTGGACGGCGACCACCGCGTTGCATTTCGCTGAATCCAGCCTGGACGCGGTCGAGATGGCCACAGGCGTATTTGCGGGAACTGCCGGCACCACCAGCTATGGGGGATCTGTCGCGCTTGGCTTCGAGGGCAGCAACGGGGTTTTCTCGACGGCTGAAGTCGGCCTTCTCTTGGGCGAGATCGAAGTGACGACCGGGTCGGGCGAGACCGGATCGACCCATGGCGCGTCCGTGTCCATGGCGCTGGATGTGGGCAAGCGGTTCGACCTGGGCGCGGGGCTTTCTGTGAGGCCGAGTGCTGGTCTGTCGGCGGTGCATTCCCGGATCAATAGCTTCACAGATAGCGCCGACACGACGGTGTCGATCGCCGATCGCACGCTCTACACCGCTCGGGTCGGTATCGAGACCGATCAGGTTTGGAGCGTCGATAACGGGACGGTGTCCTTGCGCGGTGGGGTGCATGTGCATCGCCAGGTCGGCGACGGCCAAGCCGTCGCGACAATTGCCGGTGTGCCGGTCGCCAATGCCGTGAACGGCGTGACCTCGGCTGCGTTGAACCTGGGGCTGGATTGGACCAGCGACAATGGGTTGAGGTCCGCCTGGACCGATATCCGCTATCGCGCCGCGGTGGACGGCACCCGCGACCGAAGCCTGTCGGCGTCGGTTGGTCTCGCAATCCGGTTCTGAGCGACCAGCCTCGATCCCGGTGCCGGCGCTGTTTCGGAACCACGCGTTCCGCAACGTCCTGTGACCCGGCCAACGCGCCGCGCACTGGTCATTTCACCGGAACCTCGGACATGCATTATTTGGGCCAGTTGCGAGTCGGTCGCTTGGGCTTCGTCAATACGCGTTTCGACCGTCTGGCCACACTGCATTCCGTGAACAGCTTCAGGGACTTCTGGCGCTGGCCTTTCATCGCCGATCTTGTCGACGAGTTATGCTGTAACCTGAACGGTACGGCGCTTCGGGACGGTCGGCCAATGTCACCGCGGTCAGCCGTTCGAAAACCATCGACGGATGGCGGGACTGGCGAGCGTCGAGCGGTCTGGAAGCTGCGGTCGACACTGGAGACGTGGTTTGCGGAAGGTCGTCGACACCGCACTCCCCGTGGCTTCGAACGGCAAGCTGTGGCTGTTGAATTCCGGTTAGGGCGAGTTGGGCGTCGTCGACTTCTCCGCGCCGCATAGGCAGGTCAGCCTTAGGTCTCTTGCCCCGGGTTTCGTCGCGGTCTCTCGCTTTGCAGAAACTATGCCTTCGCTGGCTCGTAGAAGACCGCGCCATCACCGGTTTCACGGGCTCGAGGTCAGGCCGCGGAGCGCCGACAGCGCGCCAGGGTGCGGCTTGCAGGTTTTCGACCTGACGACCAAGACCGTCGCCGCCTGGTTCTGCATCGAGGGCGCCGTGGGCGAGGTTCACGAGGTCGCGGTGCCGAAGGGGGCGGCTGCCTGATGCTGCTGGATTTCGCGCCACCCGAACGGCGCACTCTGGTGAGGTTCGAGCGCGTCTGTAGGTCCGATCGCCTGCGCGCGGCGCGAGTGACCCGGGCGGGACGGGTTGCGGACGCGCGGTGGAAGCGGGCAGGGTGCGACCGACAACACACCCCGCGCCATGAGGACCGCCGATGATCGATCTCTATACCTGGACCACGCCCAATGGACGCAAGGTGTCAATCTTGTTCGAAGAGCTCGGTCTCGACTATACGACGCATGCGATCGACATCGGCACCGGCGCGCAGTTCGCGCCGGACTTCCTGAAGATCTCGCCGAACAACAAGATCCCGGCCGTGGTGGATCACGACGCCGGGCTCTCGTTGATGGAGAGCGGCGCGATCCTTCTCTATTTCGCGCAGAGCCATGGCCGGTTCCTGCCGACGGGATCCGGCTATTGGACGTGCATGGAATGGCTGATGTGGCAGATGGGCGGGCTCGGCCCGATGCTGGGCCAGGCGCACCATTTCTTGACGTTCAACAAAGGCAAGGCGCCCTACGCCGAAGAGCGCTACGGCGCCGAGGCGCGGCGCCTTTACGGTGTTCTCGATGCCCGTCTCGACGGGCGAGACTATATCGTGGACGACTATTCCATCGCCGATATGGCGTGCTGGCCCTGGATTTCTCGGTTCGAGTGGCAAGGGATCGATCTGGCGGATTTCTCCAACGTCCGCGACTGGTATCTGAGGCTTGCCGACCGACCGGCGGTGCAAAGGGGGTATCACGTGCCGAAATTCGTCAGCGAGATTCCAATGCCTTGACGCCGCAGCGCGGACTTGCGCCCGTCAGGAGCCGTGCACAGCAAACGCCTCGAGCCCGGCATCTCGCGGCTTGATGACGCGGAACCGCTCGCGAATCCCGACATCCTCCAGCGTCCGTTCGACCACCATCAGCGTGTTCGGGGCGTGATCGTCGCACATCTCCTGCATTTGACGAATCTCGGCTTCGGCGACCGGCATGGCGGCTTCAAGCGACGGCGCCCCGTAACGCGCAACGAAATGGGCCGCCAATGCGTCGGTCAGTGCCGTTAGCTCGGGCCCGGTGATCGGCGCCACGGCAACGAAGGTGGACCGCCCGAAGCTGTCCAGTCCCAACCAGCCATTGGCGAAGGACTGCCGCGTCTTGCCGGTCAGCTCCGCCTCCGAGACGTCAGCGAAAGCGAATGCCCCGGAAACGGCCCATTCTCCGATCTCGGCCGCTGGCTCGAACACGTTGAGGTCGCTGTCATCTAGCCGGATTACCCGCGCGAATTGGCTCATGTCTCCTCCAGAATTGCGGTCAGCGGGATCAGCCTGGTTGTCGACAGGTGCCGCAGCAACATCCCGCCGCGCTCGTCGAGGCCGACGAAAAGCCCGGGCTCGGGCGATGTGACCTCTTCGCCGATCGCGTCGCATCTTCCGCGCCACGCCTCGTGCAAAGGTGCGAAGCCCTCGGTCAGAAACGTGTTGATCCAGACCAGCATGTGCCGCGACCAGCTCTCGATGACATCGGTCGCGGTCACGTCGATGCAGCCTTCGGCTTGGAGCGTGGTGCGCTCTGGCGCTGCGCCGCCGTCGCCTTCGGCAAGGATCGGGACGTCCAGCCCGACGATCAGCCAATCGGGCTCTGCCGCGGGATCGCCCGTTGCGGCCGCCGCGCGAAACCCGCCGCAGTCCGCACCGTTGATCTTCAATCCGTTCGGCCAGACGAAATGCACCGCCACTTCCGGCGGCGCCAACGCGCCGAGCGCATCGGCCAGCCCAATTTGCACCGCCAACACCGCGCCGATCGCGTCCTGCAGCAGCAGCTCGGGCGCCAATGTCACCGCCGCGCGGGCGATGTCTTGCGCCTCGGCGTAGTGCACCAAACCGGGCTCGACCTCGCCGGTCAGCGCCTCCGCCCGCGCCTTGTCGAAGGGATCGATCCGCGCACCGACCGCCTTGCCGCTGAGAAGCGGCGGGAAGTCGGGCCGCACAAGCGCCGCGGTCACGCCGCCGCCCTGGCCGAGATCAGCGCATCGGCGACCGCCCAGAACGCCTGTGCCTGCGGGCTTTCGGGTTTCAGCGCAACGATCGGCGCGCCGCCATCGCCTGCCACTCGGATGTCGAGGTCAAGTGGGATTTCGCCCAGGAACGGCACAGCAAGCTTCTTGGCCTCGGCCTTCGCGCCGCCGTGGCCGAACGGGTAGTGCTGTTTGCCGCAGCCGTCACAGACGAAACCAGCCATGTTCTCGACGATGCCCAGGATCGGGCAGTCCATGCGGCGGAACATGTCGATGCCCTTGCGCGCGTCGATCAGCGCGATGTCCTGAGGGGTCGAGACCACGACCGCGCCAGCCACCTGGGTTTTCTGGCAAAGCGTCATCTGCACATCACCGGTGCCGGGCGGCAGATCGACCAAGAGCACGTCAAGCTTGCCCCACTGGACCTGGCCCAGCATCTGCTGCAGCGCGCCCATCAGCATCGGGCCGCGCCAGACCAGGGCTTCGTCCTCGTCGACCATCAGTCCCAGGGACATCACCGTGACGCCGTGGTTCCGAAGCGGAAGGATGATGTTGCCGTCGGGCGAGGATGGTCGCCCCGATACGCCCAGCATCCGCGGCTGCGACGGCCCGTAGACATCCGCATCCAAGAGCCCGACCTTCTGACCGCGCCCTGCCAACGCCACGGCCAGGTTCGCCGCCAATGTCGATTTGCCGACCCCGCCCTTGCCGCTGGCCACCGCGATCACCCGGTCGACGCCGGGCAACTTCTCTGGCCCTTGCGCGACGGGCTTTGGCGGGACCTGGGGCGCCGACCCCTCTGGCCGCAGATTAGGCACCGGTCCGCGCGCCGGCGCCGTACCTGCCGGTGCATGCGCCGTCATCACCGCCTTTACACTCGACACGCCGTCGAGTGCGGCGACCGCCGCTTCGGCCGCCTGTCGTAGGGGTTCCATCGCGCCGCCGCGCGCCGGGTCGACCTCGAGTACGAAGGACACCGCGCCGCCGGCCACGTTGACTGCCTTGACCTGACCGGCGCTAACGATGTCCTCGCCCCGCGCCGGGTCCACGATCCGGCCAAGCGCCGCTTCGATAGCCGTCTTGTCGACCACCTCAGGCTTCCTGGGTGGAAATCTGCCCCTCGATCTCATGGGACATGCCGATCGGTTCGAGGGTGATCACTGCTTTGGCCTTCAATGGTCCCTTCGGCAGGGTGCCGTTGGCCTGTGCAGCGCGTACCGCCTTCTCGATCTCGGTTTGCGAGGTCACCCCTACTGTTTTCAGGAACTTACGGAGCGACATGTTGAACGAATTGTCTGACATTGCTTGGTCCTCCCGGTTCGTTGTTTTGACATATGCGGGGCGGGGCGCAAGCCAAGGGGCGAAGATTTTGGTGGTTTTGCGCCACCGCGGGCGTTTAGCATGGGCCGGAGGAGGACCATGACCGAAACGCGCGCGATTTTCTGGGCCGCCTGGGCCGTCCTTGCCCTTGCGTGTTGCCTGTTGACCGGCTCTGCCGCGGCGCAGGAGCTTCGGTTGGCGGCCCCGCCGGAGATGGCCGAAAGCGGGTTTCTCAAGCACATCCTGCCGCGTTTCAAGCTCAAGCACCGGATCGCCGTGACCCCGGTCGCTCCGGGCGAGGCCGCCGACATGGCCTTGGTCCCGGACGGGGCCGAGGGCACCCGGGTCTTCGCCGCGGTGGACGGCCCGGAATACCGGCTGGTGCTGCAGGGCGGGGCGGGGGCCGTGACCTTCCGCGACTGGCTGCTCAGCACGCCCGGAAAGTCCGCTGTGACCAGCTTCCCCCGCGGCGGCCCGCCGGCTTTTACGGCCGATCTGGCCGAGGTCGCCGTGGCGGTGGAGATTGAGCTGACCGGCGACGCCGTGCTGGGCTCGAAGCTGGCATTGCAGCATTGCGGCCGCTGCCATGTGGTGGACACGCGCAACCGGATGGGCGGCATCGGCTCCACGCCGTCCTTCGGCGCGATGCGCGCCCGGCCGCATTGGATCGACCTTTTCAGCAAATACTGGTCGGAAAACCCGCACCCGAGCTTCACCGAGGTCGTCGGCGTCACCGAGCCCTTCGGCCCCGGCCATGTCACGCACATTGCCCCGGTGCAAATCACGCTCGAGGATATCGACGCCATCGTCGCCTTCGTCGGCACGCTGGAGCCGAAAAACCTCGGTCGTCCGGTTCAGTCCAACTGATCTGAATGTCCCGGCTGCGCCGGGTCTGGTGCCTCCCCATCCTCGCCTCCGGCTGCGATGGGGCCCCTTGGCCAGGTGCCGGTGATCACCTGGGATGTCTGACGATGTTCTGGTTGCGGCCGTCAGCTGTGCTGCTGAGAAGACCGGCCCAGGGCCGGTCGCGCCCAAGCATTTGCCACTCGTTTTCTCGGTCAAGGACAAGCCGCCTTCGGCGGTGGCCTTTGGCCATCCTTGACAGAGAAAACCAGCGGCGGCGGCTCAATTGGGTTTCTTGCGCTCGTTGAGGTAGTCCTCGGTCGTCCTCACCTTCGGCCGCGCGCCCATCGCGAAGGGCGAATTGTCCTGGTGATACTGCGCGTTCACCCGGCAATCGTCGCACATCTGAATGAGCTTGCTGTTATCGCTGCCGGTATACATCCAGTGCTTGCCCTCGAGCTTCGCCACGATCGCCTCGATGGTCGACTTTACCCCGAACGGCTTGCCGCACTCGATGCATTCGAACGGCTCTTCCTCATGCAGCACCTGGTGGCTCAAGGCTTCGGTGCCGAGGTTGAGCTGTGGGCTGAGCGTGATTGCGGTCTCGGGACAGGCCGAGGCGCAGATGCCGCATTGCAGGCAGGCGGCCTCTTGGAACCGCAGCTGCGGCTTGTCGGGATTGTCGCCGAGCGCGCCGACGGGGCAGAGCGAGACGCAGGCGAGGCACAGCGTGCAGGCCTCGGTGTCCACCACGACTGCGCCGTAGGGTGCGCCGTCGGGCAGGGGAATCGCGCTGTCCGCTCCGCCGAGCACCGAGGCCGCCAGCCGCGTCACCTCGCGCCTCTGCCCAAGCGGCAGAATCGGATCGGTGACGAGGGCAGGGCGGGCGGCCCCATAGAGCAGGTCTTCCAACGCGTCGGGATCGGCGGGATCGATCAGCCGCATTGCCGCAGTATCAGCCCCGGCGCCGACAAGGATGGCCTGCGCCAAGGCCAATTCCTGCTCCGGCACAGCGCGGTCGGTGCGCCGCCCGGCCAGCACGGTGACCTCGAAGAAGCCGACGCCGACCGCCGCCAACATCTCGGCATGGCCGACGCCCTCGACATTCGCAACCTCCACCGGGATCACATCCGCCGGCAGTCCGCGCCCAAACCGCGCCGAAAGCCGGATCATCTCGGCGCCGTGAGCATCGTGGAACAGCACCCGTGGATTGCCGCCGCCCGCCGCGCGATAGGCTTGAACAAGGGTCCGTAACCGGTTGAACAAAAACCCGACATCCGGATCGTCGTAGCTCGCAGCGCCGGACGGGCAGACCGCCGCGCAGGCGCCGCATCCGGCGCAGACCATCGGGTCGATCGCCACATGGTCGCCGTCGGGCATGATCGCGCCGGTCGGGCAGACATCAAGGCAACGGGTACAGCCCGTCTGCGACGCCCGCGAATGTGCGCAGATGCCCGCGTCGTAGCGGATATAAAGCGGCTTTTCGAACGTCCCCTGCAGCTCGGCCGCCGCCGCCACGGCCCGCTCCACCGCCAGCGGATCGCCCGGATCGGCGCGCACATAGCCGTCGCGCTTCTCCGGCGCGGGGAACAGCGGCGCCGCGCCGCGCAGGTCCAGGATGATGTCGCAGCCCGACTTGGCCCCGTCCCGCGCCGCGCCGAACACCCCAGGCCCGCGCCCGCCGGGCCTGAGCGGCGCATAGCCGTCCACCACCACCTCGAACCCGCCGATCGCGCCCGAAGCTGACCGCAGCCGCCCCAAGGCAACGTCGAACCGATCCGTCGGCACCAGATCGTCCGGCGGCTCCGCCGACAGCACCGTCACCGCCAGGCGGTCGGCCAACCGGTCCGCCGCCGCCAGCGCCGCCGCGCCACCCAGAACCATGCAGGTCCCCTCGGACACCACGTCGCGCACCGGCGTCGCCGGCCGGTCCAGCGCCGCCTCGGCCAGCAATGCCGCCTGCTTGGCAATCGCCGCTCCGTCCGCGGTCCAGCCCGCCCGGTCACGAATATCGGTGCAGATCAACGCCCCGGGCGCATCAACATCCTCCGCCAAGTCCTCGAAAACCCTGGCCATTTGCCCACAGGCGATCAACGTCGTGCCGTCGCCCGCAAGCGCCTTTGCCGCCCGCTCCACCTCGCCCGCGCACAAACCGGTCGCAACCAAAACCTCGTCCGCGCCCACGGCAGCCCGCGCCGTCTCGGCATCCACCGTCTGGCTGTCTTCGCAGCTGCACAGCAGCAAACGCTCGATCTTGGCCACGCAATCCTCCCCGGGCGATTTCGGCCATATTGGTAACATCTTTTGACAGGTGCAATGCGAAGGCCATAGTTAGTCCGATGACCGACACCGCCCAAAAAACCGCCACCATGCCGCTAGGCGTCGTCTTGGCCCGTCGCCCCGGCGTCACCCGCTGGGCGAAGTGGTCATGGAAGGCCATCGCTGTCCTACCCGGTGCGTCGGCCGCCACCTGGAAGCTGATGCGCGAGGATGGCGACACCCAGGAATTCCACGCCGCCACGCTGCCCTTGGAACTGCACCGCGCCGAGGTCGAGGCCTACAAGGTGTCGCTGACCATGGACCCGCCCGCGGTTTTCGTGGTCCTACGCCCCGCCGAGCAGGGCCCGCACGACGTTACTGTGCACGCCGTCACCGCCAGCGCCTACGAAGCGCAGGACTACCTCGACAGCGGCGAGGAGCAGGTCGAAGCGGTGCCGATGTCCGAGGGCCTGACCGCCTGGATCCGCGATTTCTGCGAAACCCATTACCACGAAGAGCCGTTCATCAAGCGCAAGCGCGACCGAAAGCGTGTCGATCTCGCCGAGGACGGCATCGGCGACGCGCGAATCCGCCAGACGGCGGACGTCTACCGCGCGCCCGGGGCCACCAAGGGCCGAGTACAGTGAGCCGCGACACGGGCTTCCTCGACCGCTGGTCGCGCCGCAAACGCGCCGCCGAGGCGGAAGAGCCGGCGCTCGCGCCAGAGCCGCAGGCGGAGCCCGCCGAAGAGATCACAGAAGCAGAATGGCTGGAACAACAAGGCCTTCCCGACCCCGACACTTTGCACGAGGGCGACGATTTCAGCGCCTTCCTAAAGGCCGGTGTGCCCGAGATGCTGAAACGCAGGGCGCTGCGCAAGCTGTGGCTGTCGAACCCCGCGCTCGCCAATCTCGACGGGCTTCTGGAATACGGCGAGGACTACACCGACGCCGCCATGGTGCCGGAGGTGCTCGCCACCGCCTACAAGGTCGGCAAGGGGCTCTTGAAGGACGCGCTCGACGAACCCGAAGAGCCCGCCGACAAAACCCACGGAATCAATCAGGAATCCGAGGCCCTGGCGGGGGCCGAACCGGAACCGGAACCGGCGCCGGACCCGGACCCGCGTGACGACGTGAGCGGCGCGCCGGTACCCGTTGATACCGAAGAAGAAACCACCCCCAGACCGCGCCGCATGGCGTTCCGGTACGACTAAGGTCGTACACCCCTTTTCCCAAGAAGATTTGCGCCATGGACTCCGGCGTCCTAGGCTGTCTGTGACGCGAACGGAGCCAGCAGTGACCCAAGGGGCACACGCCAGCACATCGATGGACCAAGGCCTGCCGGAGGAAGAACGCCTCCGCGCGGACTTTTACGCGCTTCTGGCCAATCTGCTTTCCGGCCCGCCGGACCAGGCGAACCTCGACCAGATCGCCGCGCTCTCCGGCGACCAGTCCGAGCTTGGCCAGGGCATCACCGCGCTCGCCAAGCTCGCCAAGATCACCACGCCGGAAGCGGCCGAACGCGAATACAACGCGCTCTTCATCGGTCTCGGACGTGGCGAACTGCTTCCTTACGGCTCCTACTACCTCACCGGCTTTCTCAACGAAAAACCGCTCGCGCAGCTTCGCGCCCATATGGACAAGTTCGGGATCGAGCGCAGCGACGACGTCAAGGAACCCGAGGATCACATCGCCACGCTGGCCGAAATCATGGCCGCGCTGATCACCGGACAGCACGGCGTGCGCCTGTCGCTCGCCGACCAAGATGCGTTCTTCAACACCCATCTCGCGGTCTGGGCGCCGCATTTCTTCACCGACCTCGAAGGCGCCGAAGGGTCGCTGTTCTACGCCCCCGTCGGCAAGATCGGCCGCGCCTTCATGGAGATCGAAATCGAAGCGTTCCGTATGCAATCCTGACGCCCCCCAGCGTCACCAACTCGAAGGAGGAGACATTGAAAAAGCCAGAAGCCGGGAAAAGCCGGCGCGATTTCCTCAAACTCGCCGGTACAGCGGCCCCCGCTGCCGTCGCCGCCGCGGCCCTTGCGCCCGAAAAAGCCGAGGCCGACGAGGCCCAAGGCGAAGGCATGCGCAAGACCGAGCATGTGAAGAAGTACCTGGAAACCGCTCGTTTCTAACAAGAAGAGCCCATCGCGGGCATACCCGGGTGACGGTTGCGTGACGCCCTGATCCTGGCCGCGAAAGGCGCCCCAAAAGCCAACTAGGGTCAATTCTGGCCCGAACGGGAGAACCAAGATGCTGAGAAAGAAGTCGAACAGGACTGGCCGCGCCCGCGCCTCGATCCTGACGCAAGCCGCCGAGACGAA
>JAAUYB010182072.1_pt1 | contig 14162 bp, 10 predicted proteins | sample 7278071 | NCBI WGS metagenome assembly JAAUYB01 (sample SAMN14350121, study PRJNA611818) | marine sediment metagenome | isolation source: surface marine sediment (1.8m) | place: French Polynesia: Moorea | collected 2018-08
GAGGAAGGGGAAAAGAAATGGCAAAAGAAGGAGGGAAACCAAAAGTAGCAGCAAAAGGCGCCTATATACGTTCGAGAAGAGAGAGACAAAGACTAATCATCTTTGGAGAGAGAAAAATAGACGAGAGGGAGTGAGAGCTTTAATTACTTTTCTGGTCTGCAGACGTTAAAAAAAAAGAATGGGGAAACGTACGTAGGTCTAATAATTCGACACCGACCGATAAATAACCTATATTTCTTGTCACATTTTCCCTTTCCTCATTCGGGGTATCGGGATGGGGAAAGCGGTAGGTAGCGGCACTGCAATTGGCAATTCCGCTCTCAAGCAGGATATCTCCTTTCTTCCGTCGCTGGTTCTCTGTCGTACTCTGTAGAGATAGAGAATGTAAGGACTATTCGCCTTGGCCCCGTTATTCGCCGTTTTTTTCCCGTATATACTTGCGGCGATAATACATATATCCTTCCTCTTTCTCGTCCGCGGAAAAAAGGAAATGGAGATAAGGGAAATTGCAGGAGAAAGAGAGAGGGGAAAACTGGCTGCAAGCACGCTCCCAAAAAATAGGTAAAAAAGACGATTATTTAGGCTTTTTTGGCTGGCAATGTGCGGTGTACTTATGCGGGAAATCCTGGTATGTCTGGAATAATTTCCCGTGCGCGTGCGACCTTGAAAGGTGATGTGTAGGAAGGAGAGCGGCATCTGCTAATTCCCATAAAAACCGGCCTGGAAAAAAGGAACTCTTTCTTTTTTTCCCGTGGGATATGTGGGGCCGGACGGTCGGACCTAAGAAAAAAAAGAGGGACTTTCGTAATTTCTTTTTTTTTCCCGCCGCACATGTCGGGGAAATTGCAGGTGGCGCGAACGGACGGACGCGCGTCTGGAATATTTCCGTATGAACTTGTGGCGCAATTTTTGCGCCCTACGAAAATATAAATAGACGTGGATCTTTCCGTATGAGCTGGTGCGCAGATTCTTTTTTCGCGAAAATATACGAAATTTGAAATTTCCTGCCCGTCCACCCGTCCCCTGCAGGCACAAGGAGGCGTTCTCGAAATAGATCAATATGAGACTGCTGCCATCAAAAACAACTCTTTCAAAAAAATTTAAGAATTTTTTTTCTCGAAAAGAGGGAAACACATCGCACGGGCCTCTTTTCCCCCCGTTTCTGACGCACGGGAAATCAATTTCGCTCGTCGTCTGAGAACGAAAAAAAAAGTTTCTTCCACCTCCTCTCGTTTCCCAGATGCAGAGCGCAACAACTTTTGATGGAAAAGGGAGAGCTTTTAAGCGAAATTGGCTTTAGAATGCGAACATACTTTTTTGAAGAGGGAAAATCATACCTATATGTACGCATATGTGGGAAAGGGGAGGAGCACTTTCATTTTTTCTTCTTCCTCTTCTTTCTTGGGCAATTGTTGCCCCCGGGGCCAGAGCAGACACTCAAGCCAATAATTGGAGTGGGGAATGCCTTCTTTTTTTTTAAAAAAAGCGTATGGGGGAAAGTCAGGGCGATCGGAGGAGGGAAAAAAACTTTTACTCTCGGGCTAGCTGACCGCACAGTCGGGAAAAGGGGGGGGGAGAAAGAAAAAAATCAGAACTCTGAAAGTCTGAAAATCCCCGCCTCGGGGCCACAAAATGAAGTCAGGGTGAGATTTTTTTTGTTTTTATACATTTCCCTCTTTCTCGATTTCGTAGAATAAACGCCACGATTTCCCTCTCGAAAAAAAAAACATGTGAAAAAGCGGCAGAAATTTGAATCCTTTTATTCTCTCTTCGTCTCTCCCTTTCCTCTAAATTCCGTGAGAGAAATTGGAGCGAAGGCCAAATTGATCTGTCTCAATCTTTACTTAGGAGAGGAAAAAAACGAAATTCGAAAGTTGAATAAATCCCTTTTCCCATATGCCGCTCCGAAGAAAAAGGACAGAAAGAAAAATGTTCGTGTGTGACTAAAAGTTTTTTTCCCGTTTGATTTCTTTCCAGGTAAGAAAAAGATCTTGGTCGTCGTCATCCAGCAGTGCATCCTCCTTCAGTCGCCGTTTCCCATAAATTTCTCGAAAAAAAATAGTGAAAGGGAAGAATCCTTTTTGGTGCGAGATTCTCACCTGAAGAAGAAGAAAGAGGAGAGGGAAAAGGGAAAACCTGTTCTTCGATCCTTTGAGGCATTTCCTCCTCCCTATACTACGCTTTTGGGGGGGTTGGGGAAAGCGGGGTGGTGGGTGACGAGATGGAGGGTTGTTTGAATAGCCCTGCTTGGTTACCCCCCCTGCTTGCCTGCCTGACTTAAAGGGTCTTTTCACCTCTACCCCTTTCCCTTAATTTGAATTTATGGAGATTTTTTTCTTTTATTGTGAGGGGGTGAATACTTCGGCGCGCTGCGTAAAATGCCGGAAAATTCGAACTCAGCCGAGAAATGAATAAAAGAAAAAGGGAAACAAAATGCGGCAATTTCGGTGTCACACCCCGACAAAAGATTCCCACATTTCATCTTTTCCCTCCCCACTGTGCACGCAATTCAAAAGAAGCCAGAGGAAGAAGAAGAAGAGGAGAGTAGGATGAGCAGTTTTTGAGCACGTTGACCCCCCCCTATACCCATCCAAAAACCCACGCCCATCTTTGCGGCCTAGGCACCACACCGCCCCAAAAAATCGGCCCCAGGGCATCAGAGATCGTCCCCCTCCTCCTCCTTTCTTCTCTTTTGCACCTCATCATTTCCCACCAAAAAATATTTTTTTCTCCCCCGGAGGAAACGGGGGATAAAACAGCCATGAGCGGGGAGGGGAAAAGGTTGTTGAGAACAGAGAGCAGACTTAGTTGAGGAGAGACCAAATGGCCGATATTTTTTCCCTTATACCTTGTTTGAAAAGGTGGGGTATACGTATACATGGCTCAGAGTCAAAGGAGAGAGTACTAGTACTACGGCCGCTGCCCTTGTTGTGTGTTCAATTGACCTTTTTCTCCTTTTCCCTTACACGAAAAACAAGTCCTTTCCCCCCTAAAAAAACCGGAGTTCCTTTTCGACGAGGGATTTTGATTTTTTCTTCATTTCTCCGGGGATTCGGCTAACAAGCGAAAGAAGATTTTGTGCTGCTTTTGCTTTGTTGTTGCTCCTCTTCATCTATTGTTCTCTATGACACTCTTTCCTCCCCTTTGCCCCCCGCTTTGACTTGGTACCTGGCCCGAGATTCAACGATAACTAAGAAAAAACACCAATTTTTTGGCTAAGATAAATAAAGGCATTAAATATGACACCTATTTGTCAAATCCCGTACCGCCAGCGACTTTTCCTTGCTTTAGGACCCCTCTCTCTCCTGGTCAAACCAAGTGAGAGACCCTTTTCCTCCCCCTTTTCCACCATGCTGGCTTGACCTGAGCAGCAGAGACGGGGGTTGGGTTGGTCCACCTGGTTGGTTGGCTGGCTGCTCTTTTTCTCTGGGCAGGAACGCAGCAGATAATGGGAAATGGTGGCGGTGGTTGGGTAACATGGTTTGCCGTATACCCAACTAAAAATAGATTGTATAAGATTTTTTTCTGTCATTCACCCTTTCCCCTGCAAAGTTGATGAATAAAAATATTTATTTGTCTTAAAAAATCGGGATTCGATTTCGTGGGGATTGCAGTAGTAGTAGAAGGATTGAGGGATCAAGCGAGTAGGGATCGAGAGGGGGGGGAAGGAAAATTGAGACGGCGGCACCAAAGGAGAGAAAATCCACATCTTTTGCTTCTGCGTGATGCAACTCCTTTTTCTTTTTGGCGAGAGGTGCACAAAATTGACGGAAAATTGACGAGAGAAAATTCCGTGTGCGGGAAATCGTCGCCGCGATGTTTTTTCCCGGATTGGACTATAAATTGGACATTGCAGCAAGCTCGTGTCTCCTCTTTCTTCTTTAGACTGTCCCGCGCGCTTCTTGCGTTTTTCCCAGAATAGAAAATAGAAAAAAAACCTCTTTCTTTTGTCGCTTTTACAGCCCTGTCTCCTTCCTCCTCTCTTTTCTGCTTAGTTGTGCTGTATTATGGAAGGGAAAGGGTGGGGGAGTGAAACTTATATGGCACCCACTGAAAGGAGATAGGAGGAAAAGAGGGGGAGGGTTGCTTCTTTTTTTCCCCTTGACACATTCTCACCTACCTGGAGGCTATTTTTTCACCTCCTTCTCTAGCCAAGTTCTCCCATATATTTCGAGCTATTGTTGCACAACAACGTATACTGGTCGAGAAAGAAAATGCCACGAATGTATCGTGAGTATTCTTCTCTGGTTTCCGATCTTTTTTTTGTGTAGCCGTATATGGGAATCTCCGATGCCCGTCGCATGTCAAATTACTCCCCATCCCTTACCCCGCCCCCCCTCTCTCTCCAATGATGTTATGTAAGATCCTCCCTCCCAGCGGTGTATCAGTTCTTTTTTTCCACCACCATGTTGTATGGTGGGGGGTTGTTGCTCCCTTCTCTTCCCACCCTCGTGTAAAAAAGAGCTGCTGCTCCTCCTCCTTTTCCGTGCTGGAAAGAAGAAGAAGAAGACAGGAAATTCCATTAAAGGGAAGTTTTCTGTGTTCAGCTGTGTCCGACAAAAGTGGGGGAGGGGTTTGTTGCAGCTCTTACAATGTTGGCTTGACTTGGGCAGCTGCTGCTTTGCTTCTTTCTTCTAGGCTTCTTTTTTCTCCCACTATATACTGCAATATGTCTCCCAAATCTAGTTTTTCACGAAAATGTGCCATGGATGGAAGAAAGAGAATTCCTTGTAACAAAATGCCGGCTATTTCCTGGGCGCGGCAGAATGCTGTTTTCAAACAAGTGTTTTTAATTGGGTTTAGCAAAAGTGGCGAATATGCAACTTGTAAATATACCGTATTAACAGAAAAGTCCTTCGATTTCTTCCGCCAAATTGCGGACAAATTGCGGGAAAGTACATACAATGAATGCATGGATGAGTTGTGTTTGGGAGGGTGTGTTCCTACACTGTACGTACAGAAAGGGGTGTTGTAATGGCACAAAAAAGTTTTGTGGGGGCGGAGTTCCATCAGTGATAAGGGGGGGTTCGAAAACGTGTTTTTGCTTGGTCACTCTCATGCAGACTCGGGTTTCATAAAGGAATTTTCGCCGAAAGCCCTTCTACTAGGTGCGATTAGTGAAGTCTAAAAAAACTGATAGTAATTGACTGCAGCAGAAGCCGCGCACAGTCCAGAAAAGTCAGAAAAAAGTCAGAAAAAGTGCCGTTTGATTTTTTTGACGGCTTTTTTTTGCCTTGCGGAATATTTCTGACCTTTTCCCTCTCTTCTCTTCTTCTTCTTCCCATTGTCTTTTTGGTTTTTGTCTCTGTTTGAATGTGGGAAAAAAGAAACAGAACAAAACAACACCTACTGTACATAGGTGCCTTTTTGCAGGCAGCGCAGATGGTATTTGTACGGACTGTTGGCAACTGTTAGCATGCAAAAAATCGTCAAATCACACGCAAAAAAATGCGAAAAAGTGAGTGTCAAACGAGACATTGCAGCAAGCAAGATGCAAAACAGGTTTTTCATTTGAAAAACATCACTCTACAGAATGTGGTGTACACACTCACACACTCACCATTCCGAGAAAAACGGAACAAGATATGCATCCCCCGACTCCTTGTGCAAAAAATAAAAAATAAAGTAAAACAGACGATCCTGCAAAATGCCCGACCGAGGTCTCTCTTCTCGAGTATTATGCAATTTTCTTCCCTCTTTTTTGACATTTTTATTTGCACGACTAGGAAAATGAGGGGGGAAATTGAAACCCCCCCGCTCTCTCCAGTCCACCATGCAGTGGCCAAGCCCCTTCCTCCTCCCCTCCGCCCGCAGGTATTCAAAAAAAAAGTCCGACCCTCCCTTTGACGCAAAACTTTCACCCGGGGCAAAAAAAGAGCGAAAAATGTCCGAATATAAAGGAATGGCCATTTTCCATATGTGGAATTCCTGCGAAACCTCGGAATATTTTTTAAAAGGCCCTAGTCGTCAAGGGGACTAAGAAGTCAAGGTACCAGTTCATCACTGTTAACTCAACTTTGCTTGTAAAGAGGCTTTGGATTCAACCAACTATTGTTGAGCTCATTTTTGTTCAAGGTAAATATGGGTGACCGAAATGGGGGTTAAAAGGAGGGTTAGTTTCACAAGATTTCCTTCCCCAAGGCTGCTATGCTTGCTTATCCCTAATGCCTCATTAGAGAAAAGGAGAGGCCCTGAAAGCACCCACTTCGCGCTCCCAATTTTTCTTCTCTTTGTAAAGAGACGAAAATTGATAAATTTTCTCCTCACGACGCCGTCCAAAACAGCCGCCGTTCCCTCTATGTGGGAAAATGTAGAAGTGTGTCGAATCCACAAAATTGCATATCCTTCCCGCTCTTCTTTTCCCAGAAGAAAAACCTTTTTCATTCTCCCTTGGTGTCCCTAGCTCCGGGGCCTCTTTTCATTTCAGATTTTTTTGTGTGGGGGAAATGGGAAGACTGGGGGAAAGTTTTTTCTCTTTCTTATGATCTGCTCCTGTTCCCTCTAATCCCCCGGCGGCGGCGGCGGCGGCGGCGGCGGCGGCGGCGGCAGCCACTCGATTAATTTAAAACTTTGCTCTTTCCTCCTCCGGTTTATATATCTGGGAGGTATACGTAAGTGGGGGTTCTATAAATTATGTGATGGAGAAGCGGCGGCGGCGCGTCAGTCTCACCTGACAAGTAGTCTTCTAGATATTGCAGTACAGAAAGGACGAATTATATAGAAGCACACACCTGGTTTTCCCAGCGAGGAGGATTCGATACTTTTTTTCTCTCGCTATTTGGCAAACGGAGGCATGTGTCCCCTCTCGCAGGACACATTCACACATAAAGCATATTGGGAAACGCGAGTGTGTGAAAAGGCGAAGCCGTTCGTCCCGATGTGCCAAATTCGAGGGTATCCAGTTTCCAGACACTCCCATGGAAAAAAAAGATTCCCCCTAGCTGACACACGCTGCGCGCGCAATTTCCCAAAGCCGAGAAATGCGGAGAAAAAGAAGAAGAAGAAAAAAGTCCTCCGTCTTTACCCCCGGATCGAATCGATAAAAGGGTGTCGAAATATCTTCGTCTGGGAAAAAGGGAAAAGAGGACGTCTGGACTTTTTTTGGTTCGAAAAATTTCACAGGAAAGTACAGCATGTACAACCAATATTTAAGAGCTACATTTTCCGTACCTTAGTTTCTTGTATATCCAACAGTCTTAAGTAGACGGCTATCTAATGGAATTCTGAAATATTCCTTTGTTGCCCGACCTCACCGTTCCACAAAAAAAATGCCAAAAGGACATTTACTTTTCTTGCTCTGGGCACAACAAAAATGCCGTTTTTCTTCAGCAAAAAAGACAAAAAAATCTGGTTCTTCTCCCACGCTACGAAATGCCCCCCACATTCTCGTAACAAGAAGAATCGGAATGTATTTTTCGAACGAAAGAATAAAAGATCGGTCCAGTTTTTTCCCTTTTATTCATTTGTGGGCATTTGCGGGGCGCCCTCCATCCGTTTTGTGGAGACGGATTTTTCTTCATCTTTTTTCTCAGCCCAGTTTTTTTTATCAAGGTCGCTATCAGGAGGGATCGGCGATTGATTGGTTTCATGAAATTTGCATCATAGATGTGTCTAAGTTGGTTCCTGGTTTTGAATTTTTGTCACACGAAGAAAATGGGGCCAAATACGGTTAAATAATTTGTTCATACATTACATGAAGTCCTTCGTTTTGTCCCTCCTTTCCCCACCCACAAAAAGACCCCAAAAATAATCTCTGACACTGATCCATAGTTCCCCCGTGGAAATTCTTTTTTTCGTCTCTTTCCCTTTTTTGAGGGGGAAACGAAAGGTCCCGTTTTCTTAGGACAGGTTTTTTCTTCGCGGTCAAAAATTTTTTTTTTTTTGGTTGGTTGTGAAGGGCCTGCCACAAACGATGAAGGTCTGGATTTTTCTTTTAAAAAAGAAAAAAATGGGGGAAGAGTCAAGTTTCCCCTTCACGAAAACCGAAATAATGGTGATGGCCTAAAGGTCAAAACATTGTGAGCTCAGCTTGGCTAGACTGACACCTTAATTATCAATATTCTGCAGGGAGAAAAAATAATTTTGGGCTCCCTCTCCTCACTCTTTCTCTTATCTTTTGGACCCCCCCAGGCAAAAAATTCCGAGTCTGGGTGACTGCGAGATGGTTTTTCCCCCCGAGAAAAAATGGTTCACAGGAAAACAAAACTGTGGTATGCGACCATGCCAGCCTAGTAGTGACGACAAAGGAATGTCCGAATTTATGACGAAATGGTCATTCAGTGCAAAACTTGCTTAGGATACTAGTAAACGCACGATTTCCCCTTAAAAAATACGCGCACACGCGATTAAGCCACATTTTTTGACGCGCTCTATTTGCACCGGAGTTTTATATACGTACACCTACTCGCTTCCATTTCCCGCACTAAGCCGTGCCAGGTTGCAACGCGCCAATGAATATGGGAAAAAAGAAGGCCTCCTCCTCCTCCTTTCTTCTTTCTTCTCGCCTCTGCTTTGGACTTGGTTCGGGCGAGTGAGGAATGGCTTTTGCAGTCGCCTTTACATTTCTTGCCCGTGGCCAGCCGAGCGTGAACGCGGAGAGGCACCTCATTTGCCAAACGAATTTTTTTTAAAAAATATTTCGCCTTATGTAAATGGGAAGAGTAACGTACATATTTATGTGTAAATTTCTTTTTTTTTGCTTTGATATCTATGGGTGAATTATACACTTCCGTTTTTTAACTCCTCCTCCTGCCACTTACGGATTGCCTCGTATCCGTTCCCAAACTCCTAAATGCTGCATGGAAGAAGACATTGTTTGCAATCTTGGACTTTTGACTACGGAGGAATATTTTGTCTCCTTTTTTAATCGCAATCCGTGTCTCCATTCAAATACATGCGTAGAGACTATTTCCCATCATTCGAATCCCATTTGCCAAAATTTTTGAACACCATCTGCCGCCCTTAGCTACTGCTGGATTCGACTATGATTTGTTTTGGCAGACTTTTTTTTCACGCACGTCAAAGCTGCTTCTTGCCCGTCGCGCCTGACAAAGATTTTATTTTTTAAAAAAAAAATTCTCTCCGCAAGTCAACACACGCTTCGCCACACAGACGAAGAGAGAGAGAAAGAAAGTCAATCAAGTTTTCGCTGCTGTGAATCTTCCTCCGTTGGCGGAACAACAATCAAAATTTCTGCCTCTCTGCTGCGCGAGAAAATAACTTGGAGCAACTCAACTGTGGAGAATATAGAGGGAAAACGAGTAAAAAAAAGCTTTTTTAAGTTCACCATTTTCGCGCAATTTTTTCCGGACCTTGAAAGCGTCAAAAATATCTCTGGCGCATGGCCTATGCGGGTTTTTTTGCTGCTGTGTGCTGCAATTAAAGCGTTCTGAACATTTGCGAAGTAGCTGGCAGCAGTCCATCATTTTAAATGCATTTTTTCGAGAGAGAAAAAGTCGTGAACGTTGATCGAAGCTCTGGAAGGGACACGTACATCTTTTCCCCCCTTTTAAAAAACATTCTATTACTACGCGGACAAACAAAAAACAAAACAAAACAAAACAAAGTCAAGGCCACTGTAATTTTTGCCGCCCTTTTTGCCATGTGCGTTTTGCCACAGAGGGAATTCATTGTGCGTGAGCAACAACAAAAGCGAAAAAGCAGCTGCAACAACAGATAGGCCTACTCACAACTACGTGCGTAATCAATCCAGGCGGTTTATTCGGCTACCCGCCGCCGCTTCCTGCAAATTCAGAAAAAGAGCAATATGCCGACGCTCGCCGCGACATTCAGATTCCCAGAAGAGGGGGAGAGGCAGTAAAATTTATCGCCTTCCTTTTTCTTAAATTTTCGGGAGCAGCGGAAGAAGAAATATCGGGGACAGGTGCGAGGCTTTCCCAGAACTGAAAGAAATTAAAGGGGCCTTGAAAATTTTGTTTCCAACTCTCTTCTCCGTATGTTGTTTTTTTTCTGAAAATGAAAGAGGGCAAGGGAGGGGGGCCAATCAAAACTCGATTTGCCGACGCGATTGCACCTACGTATTGCTATTTGACCTCTGTTTGTCTTCGCCACGTATATACTATGTGCTTTGAATTCATTTTACAGAAAATTCGAAACACGTGTTTGTTTTGCCACCCTCTCCTTTTTTTGCGGGAATTCAAACACAGGGCCGCGCGTGCGATATGCCCCCCCTCCCCCCTCCTCCCACCCTTTCGTATTTAAAAATTCAAGATGGGAAAAAGGAGGAGGAGGAGGGAGGGCCCTCACATTGGCTCTGCCATTTGTACTCCGCTGCGCCCAGATCATATACACGTACGTAGTAGATGCGGGCACCTCCCCCTCCTCCTCCTCCTCTCCACGGTTTGGCGCAAAAAAGTACGCGCGGCTAGAAAAAAAATATTGCTGCCATAGCAAAGAGAAGTGTTATGTAACGGGCGGGCAAAAAAAAGATAAAAGAAGAAAAAAAACCACGTCAGTCTCGTTATTGCCCACGAGACGTTCGTCTAAAAGTTTCCCTGACAGAGTAGGAGGAGAAAAAAATTATTGGCACGAATTTGCCTAGTTTTTTTCGGTTTTATTTCGACGGGCACGAGGGAGAATGACGTGAGAGTTAGAACATGAAAAAAAACTTGTACACAAGACAAAAATGCACTTTCGAAAGAAAAAAAAACAAGGTAATCGACGAGATGGCATTTTCCTCCTGCGGGAAAGGAAAGACCTTTATTCCCAAACTTGCCTAATTTAATTCCAGGTATTCTCGCGGGGGGAAATGGAAAGTGGTCCCGTCCCCTTTTTTCACTCCAAGTTCACACGGAAAATTGTGCCTGCGAGGGCTATTTGGGAAAGGAGGGGGAGGCGGTCCTTTTGCTCAATCGCATAATTTTCCTTCGCCTCAGATTTACACGGAAAAAAAAAAACTTTCTCCACTGCCGCGTAAGGGAAATATATGTGGATCTTCACTCGCTAGCTTGGCTGGTTTCGCACAAACACGCGAGGAGGATATTATTCATTTTCTCTTTTGCTCCCCTTTTTGCGAAATCGTCGTGAGAACCTTTTTTCCACTCCTTTTCAAAAAAACTGCTGCTTTGGCAAAAATCCAGGCCTCTCACTTTGAGCTCTAAATACTTGCTGCAGCTGCTAGCCCATTTGTTGGACAATTTTTTTCCTAGCATGTAGGGAAACAGAATGCTGCAAAGGAGGCTTCAAAGGCATTTTTCTACCCGCTGCTGGAATGGAGGAAGGAGGAGGCTTTGGAGCAAAAGAGGAGGGGGGATTTAAAGCGGGAAGAGGACATTTAAACGCCAAATGGGAAAACGAGGCGAAGGAATTTTGCGCGAAAAAAAAGAACTGGATTCGATTCGCTTCCTCCTTCCTCCTACGGTAGTTGACAAAATAGATTTATTGCTGCTGCCAGCTTCTCTTCCGATTCCCGAAATGTTGAACAAATGCCGAGGGTAAAAAAGAATATCCGAACGGCGCCTCCGTTTTTCCCAAACAATTATAAGGTTTTTTTTTAATGATCGCGCGCGCACCGAAAATTCCCGTATCCGTTTCGCTTCCGGTGTATATATGTTCCGTATATAGCTTTGTGGATTTAATTGTCCCGTTCGGAGCTCAGTCCGAATGACTGATTTTATCTTTTGCTGCCGTCTTTGGTTCCTGTCTGATATTTGATCTTTTTTACGGTGGCTGCCAGGCCCACCGATGATGGCAATACCCGAAAAATAAAGAGGCAAAATATGTATTTATTAGTACACACGGAGAAATGGGAAAATGCTGTCGCCATTGGGTCATTTTTCATCCGTTTTTTGCGGGGGGGAATCAATTGTTGTTTCTGTAGCCTGTGTTGGGGTTGATGACCTCTCTCTCTCTCTCTCTCTCTCTCTCTCTCTCCTCTTTCAAGTAGGAAAAGGGGTAAAAAAAGCCTCTCGCCGACTTCCTCTTTCACAAACAACGGCGACCTAAATTGGAGGAGTCACACTTCTATCATTTCCCCAACTCTTTTTTTTCTGAATGGAGACACTGCTGCACTGCTGCACAGTTCCCGGGGAAAGAATGCATTTTTGTTATTTCCAGAAAGAAATGGGGGGGGGGATATGAATCCCTTTCTTCCTACAAAAGTAGGAGGAAACGCGCGTAGGACGTTTTTCCCATGCAGGAAAAGGAAAGAAAGAAAAGGAATATGAAAATAGGAACTGAGGAAGAAGCGTAGGCAGAAGAGACGCCTACACGTACGTATACACGCATTTTCCCACACACGGGAAAAAAGGAGAAGGAAAATTTAGGAGGCAACATTTACAAAAAAAGGGGGAAAGAGAAGAGGAACTTTTCTGTCGGAAATTTTCGGACGAGATATATTGGCATTTAGATTTTTTTGCCCCTAGTCATTCTTCCTACAAAACAAAGGAATAACAACAGGGCTCTATCTCAAAAAAAAAAGTTTTATTTAAAACTGTACAGCACATTCGCAGCTGAAAAACACCTGATAATTTTATTACCCTAATTTCTTTTGACGTTTCCTTCCGCTTAAAAATGAAAATTTCCTTTTTTTGGTACGATAGACACGGCAATCGAAATTGAAATCTCTGCGTATCTGCGCTGAAATATCTACTCCTAGTCTGCCTAGTACAGTGTTGTTGCCCACCAGGTGTCTCTATATCCAGAGCTATCTTTTTCCCCTTTATCCTATCGCACGCAATGGCTTCCCGGAAAAATGGAGGGAAAAGAAAGAAGCCCCGCCGCTATACAGCAGAAAAATGTGACCAGAATACATTTTTCTGGAGGAGGGAATCTATAGCCGCCAGGTTACTGCCCTTGCCAGATTGAATTTGCCCAAAAAAGTTCTGACCGCCTTTTCCCTATTTGTTTTTGCAATAGTATAGCGTTCTCTTTTTTTTTAAAAAAAAGTACCTTATGCAAGTTCAAAATACAATTTGGCGAATTCCACTGCTTCCTCCTTCCTCCCTTGGTTTATTGATAAAACAAAAATGTCTACATCCCTTGTTTCTTGGTGGCTGCGGAGGTCGCTGCCCTCTTTCTTCTTCCTCCTCCTCCTCCTTTTCCATCCCAGCCTTGTTTATGCCGAAGCAAAAAGAGGGGAAACACGAGGGAGGAGAATCCAGACGAAAGACGCTTATTTATTTCTTGTTTATGGGGCCGAAAAACGCCCTCACAAAAAACCTTGGAAAGCACTTCTTTTTTCGACAAGAAATTTTCTAATTAAAAAAACTTGTTGGGCGACAAAATTCCCTTGTCTCCGTGGCAACCCCCTAAAGTGCTAAAATTTTGCACGGCGCGAGGGGAGAGCACTAAAATATTTTGCGTGCGAAAAATGTGGCCACACCCGGATATGCCAAATAACAAAAGAGCTACTTTTTTTTATTCCCCCGGCCGAACTGTAAGTACACCGCTAGGTACCCTTTTCAAATCAGGAAAGCATTTCGCGGGAAATAAGGAATAGCTGTTGACGTAATAAAATCCGGGCATTTTCGATATCACGACTTCGAAAGCGCAGAGATCCCTTCCGGGTCTTACGAACAAAATAATTCTTCTTTTTTGGGTTAATATGTCCCTCCGTTTTATTGATAAAATAGAATCATACAAAGATTAAGTACTACAGTACTGTAGATGAGTGACAGCCTGTGAAAGCCTTTGGAAAACGAGTTTATTATTCATTCATGTTTGGGAAGGCGCGAGACACTCTCATCGATTTTTCTCTCTCTCTGGACCGTGACTCACTCTGCTTGTTTCGAAGTTTCTCGCTTGTGTGACAAATATCTCTCGATTTCCCCTCGTTTTGCGGGGATCGTAAAATTCCTTTCATTTGCTGGCAGTAGAATAACTTTCCCCGTTTTTCGGAGGGGGGAATGCGAGGTACGTGATAACGAGCCCGGAATTAGTGAAGCAAAAAAAAAGAAACTGAATTAGTGGGTCGAGCGACTCGTAACCTTGAGGAAGTCATGCCGCATTTATTTTCCCGAAAATTGGCGGTGGCGGCGAACCCCCCACCCCCACCCCCCCACCCCCCCCACCCCCCACACCCCCACACACACCCCCCCCCACTCCCTCTCACACTCATTCACTAAACCTCTCTCTTTCTCTCACTCACTCACTCACTCACTCACTCACTCACTCACTCACTCACTCACTCACTCACTCACTCA
>JAAUYB010044971.1_pt1 | contig 14146 bp, 21 predicted proteins | sample 7278071 | NCBI WGS metagenome assembly JAAUYB01 (sample SAMN14350121, study PRJNA611818) | marine sediment metagenome | isolation source: surface marine sediment (1.8m) | place: French Polynesia: Moorea | collected 2018-08
CTGTGGTACTGCTTGTAGACAAAGCCGTTGGGCGTCCGGTAAGTGGCGGTCTGACCGATCTCGTCCTTGTCTCTGGCCTTGTTAAATCTTTTGGGAGAGAAAAGGCAGGTACCGTTTAGTAAGACAAAGACCTAATAAACTAAGGAAGATTACTATTACTACCGTAAGTTATCCATGTTTTCCAATGCCTCCAAGGGACACCTCATCTTGTCGCATTTTTGGCGCATGTCACAAATCATGTTGGCCTCGCAGTCGCGGCAATCAACGCATCCTGAGATATATTTCATCAATCATCTCCCAAAAGAAAATCCGCTTCCTCAAACCTGGCTGGCAAGATCCTCGTCCTCCAGTCTCGGCATCCACCCAATGGCCGATGAAGCTGCCCTCCTTCACAGCGCACCGAACTATCCCAGTCTTTGCCCTAGCGCCCGGCCTTTTAAGAGAAAAAACCCTCTGGAAAGAGTTTTTCATTTCCCGGGTTTCCATCAAACCTACTTGTATACGAATCCCCTCCTGCAGTGCACGTCCGCCGTGTCTCCCACGGCCTCCGAATCCTCGTCATAGACGTCTCCGTCGTAACCCCCGTCTCCGTCGTCCACCTGGGTCCTGTTCCTGAAGGCGTCGGCGGCGTCGGCCTCGCTGCCGATCTCCTCCCGGGGAGGCGGCCAGGGACACCGGATGCGGCCGCACCTGGCCGTGTCCGTGTCGCAGTAGGCGTCCGTGCCGGGGCAGTCGCCCACGGAGAAGCAACCTGCACGAAACATAATGGTCTTGAGGGGGAGAGATCAACCAGCAAAAAAATAATTGAAACTGACCTTCAACACATTCGGCCTCCGCCCCGTTCTTCAGCACCCAGACGTTGTCCCCGCTCTCCGCGACGACGCTACACGTCACCGTCGCCCTCTTCTCCGCCTTCCCCTCATCTTCCTCTGCGTCGAAGACGATGATGACGTATCCCCTGTCGCAGACGACCTCGGCCTGAGAGTTGAGCAGGTGGCTCAGCTTCCCTCCGTGCGGGGAGACCAGCCTGCCCTTGGACACCTGGCCCGGGCAGGTGCGGGGCCGGCAGGTGTTCTTATCGGTGCACTCCTGGTCCTCATCGCAGTCGCCGTGGGCGGAGCAGAACCTGACGCACGGTTCCAGGGGATGTTCGCGGGGCTCCAGGAAAGTCCACACCTGAGTTTTTTTAAAGAATTAAATAAATGTTTTGTCGTTCTTCCTTGTACACAGTAGAATCACAACTCACGGGCCTCTCCTTCTTCTCTACAGAGGAGCACTGGATGTCTGCTGAAGTCCTGTTGAGGGTCTCAATGAAATAACCGTCGTCGCAGCGGAAGGTGGTCCTGTCGCCAAGCATCCTCCTGGTCTTTGTTCCCTCCACGTTTCCGCGGAACCTCCCTGGGTCAATCGCCGGGCACCGGTATGGGACGCACTGGCGGCGGGTCAGAGAGGACTGTTCCCCTCCTCCTCCTCCTTGCACGCACTCGTGTCCCGAAGGGCAATCAATGTCCTCGGTGCAAGACTCGATGCAAGAAGGGTGCCACTCGTTGGGCAGGGCCTGAAACAAGTACAATATTGAAAATGCGCGGCCTCAAAACAAATGAAGCAATACCCTTCCGAAAAGGTGCGTCACGGTCCAAAGCCCCGCCGTTGGATCATCTCTGCTCTTGACACATTTTACCTGAGAATTAAGCCAGAACAATGCAGTAAGAATTGTAATTTTGCTTGGAAAATCAAAAGAATTCATTGACTAAAAAATATTTGAGGAGATTTCATGGTACGATACTGTAAAATGCTCCAAAGAAAACAATCTTACCGCGACGTTCTGCGAGAAGTCGTCGTCCTGGCACGTCCCGGCCCTCCTGCAGTCTAGGAAGTCCACGACCGCTGCCGGAGGGTGGTCGAGGACGAAGCCCGCGTTGCACTGCACCTCGTTGTCCATGCCGGCTTGGGTACGGACCCCGCCCTGCACCAGCACCCCGTTCTGGACGGAGGACGGGCACCGGGCGGGCTCACACCGGCAGGCGGCCTCGTGGCAGTGGGAGGTGGACTCGTCACAGTCCGAGTCCCCGGTGCAGCCTGGGGCGCACAGCAGGTCGCCGGGGGAGGAGAAGCGGGTGGGTCCGTCGGCCCAGGCCCGCCCGCCGGGGGAGGAGTCACTGGGCGAGCACGTCAGGGAGAGGCGCTTGGTGCAAGAGTTGTTCCCTGGTCTGTAGGGCGCACCGCGGCGGTGGACAACGTAGCCGCTCTCCTTGCACGAAAACGTCGCTGTCTGGGGCTGAAAGAAGACGGCTTTCTTGTGACTTTTTTATACCGATACCAATTATGAGTCTTCTACCTCAATGGAATCTTTTCCTCCCGCATGCCCCTTCCTCCCCGGCCAAACCGTGACCCTCCCGTTGGCAGCGCTCTCCAGCTCCTCCCTCCCGCAGAAGTGGGCGGCGAAGGCGCAGGGAGGGAGCCTCCCTCCGCCCTCCTCCAGGACCCAGGCCATGGGGCAGCGTCCGCGGTCGCAGCGCACGGGAACAGAGTCCCTCCTGTCAAAGAGCCCCAGGCTGAGCCAGTCAAAGTCGTGGTGGAAGTAGCAGGAAGCGTTTGCGTAGACGACCGAGGTTGGGGACTCGAAGACGGAGACTGAGGTGTGGGGCGGCGCGGCGCACTGCGGCAGGCAGCGCGGGGAGGAGTCGTCTAGAGGGGAAGTCTCGCACACGGAAGAGGATGAATTGTTGCCCTCGCTTTGGCCGCAATCGTCCTCCGATCCTCCGCCGCATTCTCGGAAGGCCCTGCCCAGGCAGATCTTGCAGTCTGGGTGGCAGTGGCGGAGCTCGCTGCCGCAACTGCACTCGTCTGCGAGGATTCAATTTCGAAGTGCTGCTCAGAGGTTTGGCCAATCAAGACATGTACCTCCTGGGTTGCACATTTTTCTGCACTGTGGCACGTCGTATCCACCCTCCATGCCGACGACCCAAGCACCGGAAGGACCGGTGTCTCCATCGTCCTCCTCCTCTTCCGTCTCAGCGCAGAGCAAAGTGAAGGCGTTGCCCACGGCCTTGCATTGTCCTGAGCAAAAAGGACCAAAGTAAAGGTGACAAACCGACTCACTTTAAACTATCTTACGCTTGTCTCCATCCCTCGTCTTCTCGAATACAAAGTGGTGTCCGTCGTGACACCCCACGTTTATCTCCTCTCCGGCCGGAACCCGTTCCAATCCGGAGGGCAGGCCTCGCACGACGGTGTTGGCCGGGAGGTCGCCCGTACGACAGAAGCCGACGCAATCGTCCTGCACGCACCTGTGCAAGACATACACCGGTAAATCATTGGTAGCAGCTATGAATGCCAAACCGTATTGCAAGACTCACATCCTGTTCCTCGGGCAGTCGTGGCAGCCGCGGCGGAAGCAGTAGGGGTTCTGCACGATCTCGCCGTCCGCGGAGGGATTTACCCACAATTTTTTTCTGAACGTAAATAGAAAATCCGCGTTTTGTTTTAATTTTTTGTGTTCATTTCTTAAACCCGAACCTGTCCTCCGACCCAGTCTGAGTAACATTCTTGCAGAGCAAGGTGACGGCTCTCAGGGGCTCCTTAGTCTCGCCGATCCCGCCAATGGCGAAGCCTTGATATCGTTTAGCAAGAAGGATTAAAGAAATGACGGAAAACATTTGAAAAACGGCTACACCTTCGGGGCAAGAAATTTCCAATTCCCAGTCTGCGTCTCCATCTTCCACTCTAACCCGGTGGTCAGTCGGGTTCAGATCGGGGCAGCGAAAGAGAAAGTGAGGAAGCCCTCCCACCGTATCTCCTCCTTCTATTTCAGGAATCCCTGCCTGTGTTCCATTCGGATAGGGCATTGAACCGTTGGCGCACGTCCAGGGGTCTGGCACGAAGGGTCGCCGGCATCCGCCAACGCCGCAACTCTGGTGGATAAGGCACCCTACAACGATAAAGAATCATGAACGGTTCTAAAATAACTATTCAAGATGAGAATGTGACAACATAATACAACAGAATTTATTAAAGGAAAATTGAATAAATAGTTTCAAAATTGTACCTTTCCTGCAGTTTACAAGTCTCTCGTTGCCCACTACTGTCACCCACTGGCCTTGAAGGCCGCCGCCGCTGTCAGGCCGGGCGCAGACGACGTCGACCTTAGCAAATTTGGGAACAATGCAAAAGTTTGAATCAAGATATCAACAAATAGAGCCCCCACCTTTCCCCTGACCCCCCTGACCGTGTCGTAAACGTATCCGTAATTGCACTCAAAGACCGCCCTGCACCCGCCCTCGGCCAAATCTCCAGAGGATACGATGAGGGAACCATGCTCAAGTCCCAAGGCATCCTGGTCTCGAGGGCAGGAGAATGGGGCGCACTCACCATCCTCACAAACAAGCTGTACAGAAAAAGAACCGTCTGCAAGGAACTGGAAAACCTGCTTGAAATGTAGCTTTTTTGTTACCAAGTTGTTCCTGCAGTCGGCATCCTCCTGGCAGGGGCCTCCTCCCGCTTTACTAGGCAGGCATTCCCTCAGGCCACCCGACGAAGTTGCCCAGTTACCCGAGCCATCTCTCCGACACGACACCTTGGCGCCGTCGTCCGGACTTTCAAATCCGTCCTTGCACATAAACCGTCCTCGCTCTGAAACGAACAGATGGATACTGCGGTAGGTTTCAATACTAAAATTTAGCATTTCGGGTTTTACCTGCATTTTCCGTCCGCACGAAAGCGTTCATCTCTGGGAGGCGAGGATGGCACGGGGAGGTCCTGGTGCACAGGTTGAGCTCTTCGTCGCATAGTCTTCCCTCGGGACAGGGACAGGCTGGAATACAAAGTCACTTCTGCAATAGGGATGATATGCTTTCTGAAAAGGAACTGTAACTTACGCGGAAAGCAGACTGGATGCGGCTGGCCGCTGAGAGTCTCCCAACCGGAGGAGGAGCACCGTAGGGTGCCGTTGCGAGCGGAGGCGCCGGAGTCCTCGTCCACAAACGCCCATCCTTCTTCCTTGCAGTGGAAAGATGCCTTTTGGCCAACCTGGCCGGGTTCATCGGGGGACAGACGACCGTGGGAACCTGGGAAACGCAAGAGAAATGGTTGAGGATTCAATCAATAACTTGGGGCCGTAAATGACTTGCCATTCGGGACCCTTGGACAGGCCTCCTCCTTGACGCACTGTCCGTCCTCGCACCGCCACCCGTGACGGCAAGGGACGGAGCCGGATTGGGAGCAGCCGCGGGTGCAAGAGGGGACGGCGCCCACGTCATTCTCCCCCAAGAGATCTCTAGATATCTCCCATTGAGGCTCCTTCCCATACCCCTGGCGGTGAGAGCAGGTGACCTCCACCCTGTTGGTCAGGCCGGCTCCATGCCTAAGTTCGTTAGAGACGACGTGCCCTACAAGTGATTAGTTGTTGTATCAATGGAACTCGTCAATCACTCAAATGTAAAAATATTCTAGAGATTTTGTCGGATACGTAGTAATGTTTGAACCCTACCTGGAAGGCACTGCAAGACGGCCCTCCCACCTTGCTCGTAGGCTACGAGTCCGTTCGCCACCGCGCCTAAAGAGCATCGAGATGGCTCGCACTCGTCAGTGAGGAGGTTGCAGAAGGACGAGGAAAGGTTCGAATTATTGTGGCCGGAACAGTCACAATCGCTGGCGCACCCTGGACAGATTTCTTTAGAATGGCATCTTCAAAAAAATCCCATCCCTCTTCTCACCTGGGATGCACTGCAAGAGGGGACTCCCGTCTACCACCGCCCACTCTGGGCCCCTCATCCTGTGCAGGCAAGCCACCTCCACCCGGCGGCGGCCACCTCCGCCGACGCCGCCGACCAAGAACCTCCACTCAGGGTAATGGTAGCCCTAGGGGAAAACTAAGAATAAACAGAAATCCTACCGTGGGAAAACAATTTCTTGCAAATCATTTTGCCAAAAAAAAGTTGGTTAGGTTTACAACAAGGCAAGGTAGGGTTGCTTCTACCTTGTCGCACACGAATGTGGCCCTTGCCCCCAACCGTCTGCTTGCCCTCAATCTCAGTCGCCCGTTCATCCCCTCGACCGTGGACTCGCATCGCATGAGGACGCACTCGCGCCTCTCCGCGTCGCACCTCTCGCCAAAGGCGTCGCAGTCAGAATCGTCGCAGCAGTGGTTGGACTCTGAAATGAAAGTTTTTCAAGGGTTGTTGGTCTCATGGGAACGCTAGTAAAAGTACCTAACGGCAGGCACATGGCCGGGACTCCCTCCTCCAGCTGCCAAGATGGTGCCTCCCTCTCTTGTCCGACCTGCCTCCTGGTGCAGTGGACGGTGGCGTTCTTTCGGCAGTCGCCGACGGAGGAAGAGGACTGTAGGGGCACGTAAAGCTCATGGCCTGCAAAAACGGAATCCTTGCTCAAGAGGGCAAAAAACATGGTTTTGTTCAATTACCTCTAGCACATCTGATGGTTGCCTTTGCCCCCTCTACCACCCCCTCTGTGAGGCTGAGGTCTGACCCAGCGCCGTAGGTGGCCTCGGGAGGGCACAGGGAGGGGCAGTGGTGAAGGCAGTCGCCGCCGTCCGTTGGACAAGGGCAGCACCTGAGAAAGAACTCAAAGGTTCAGAGAACAGTGACTGTCAGAAACGAGGATTTTAGACCTTGGCAGCTCGTCTTCTCCTGCAGTCCAGATGGCGCCCAGTTCAGGTCTGCAGGTCACCGAGATGGAGCTCTGGCCGCTGTTCAACCTAAAAAAGGATTGGATGTTGGAACCAGGACCAACTTCGACTCAGTTTTCGTCCTTCGCTCACCTCGATCCTGGCAGGCACCTGAGCTGGAACTGTCCTTGGCCGACGTCGACAATTTCTGCGCGCTCCCCCGCTGTCCTCATCCCGACGTCGCACCTGGTCCTGTCAACGCACTTGCTGGCACCCTTGTCGCACCTGCTTCCCCTGCCGCAGTCCCTGTTGGAGACGCAGCCCTCCTCGCATCTGGGAACAGGCTGGCGGCTGCTGGTGGTCAAGTACACGGATCTGCTGCTGGCGCCGCCTCCGGAACTGCCACAGTCGCGGGTATGCGTGCACCTGGCGTAAATCGAGGAGGTGACCGAGCCATCGTTGAGTCGCATAACCTGAGGGAGAGAACAGACAAGCAAATTCAGGGCAAGGAACCCTTTGTCGTCCCTTTTTTTTCTGCCCACCATTCCGCTGGCGCACTGAATCTCGACCCTCTCCGCTCCCGGCCCTATCCCATCCTTGGAGACCACTCTGGCGTGTAGGTCCTCCACCTGGCAGGTGCCAGGGACGCACTTGTACCCGCGGCAGACGTCCTTGGGCCCGCATTGGCAATCGGTGAGACACCCCGGGACGCACCCCCGCAGCCTGCCCCCGCCCTGTTCCACCAGCCTTGGCCTGGGAGAGGCCGCCACGCACTGGACGGAGGCCCCGCGAGACCGGTCCCCGTTGGCGGACACGTAAATGAAGGAGTCCTGGCAGAGGAGCTGGGCAGAGTGGCCCACCAGGATCTCGCTGGAGCGGTTCCACCACTGGAAGTTCGTGGCCCCGTCCTGGACGATGATGCCGCCCGGCTTGTCCCGCCGCTCTGTGCAGGCCCTGAGCTTGCACCGGCAGGACTGGCAGGACTCTCCCGGGGAGGCACAGTCTTGGTCCTCGGTGCACCCTGGCACGCAAGCGGCCTCCGACGGGGTCGACATCGAGGTCAGCATCCATCGCGCGGTCAGGTCGGACGAGCTCTCGTTGCCGCGCGCCTTCAGGTTTTAAAAAATGAAAATGATGAAATTTTGTCGCTAGAGAGAGACTGTGACTGAGTGTTGACCCGTTCCTGAAACTCGAAATAGGACATCAGCACAATATCGAAAAAAAACCGGGAATATTGCTCAGGCGGTTCAAGTTTAGATCTTTTGCAACTTCACAAAACTTTTGTCACAGGTTTTCGTAAAGGTTGCTTGAGCTTTTGAAGCTCAAACTTGAGAGTATCGAATATTACTTTGGCCTACTCCTAGTCTCAGCCGTCAAGTCCTCAACCCTGAACCCCCTTAAAGAAATGCCTCCTCCCCGTAAAGCCGCAGAGCCCACAAAGCGAATAAAGTGGACGGAATTTTTTCCCAAACCCCCACGTTCACAAAACGGATAATCGTTATTAACTTCCATATTAGTAGTAATTTAGAAACCAAATTTGGCTCGGACCTGTCCTGGCCCAAACACATTAATTTGTCCATTATTTTTACTGATAAGCCCGTTAAAACTGATGAACCCCCTTTACATAAATTTTACCAGTACTATTTAGCACTCCGTTCAGTACGAGCCAGCCAGTACGGTAGTGAGCTAGTGACTACACTACCAACCTGACAGACGACTTTCTCCGCTCTTGTGCACTCTCCTCGCTCCTCCTCCCCTGCCGCCAGGACTGACCCCTTCCCGCAGGTGGCGACGGCGGAAGACCCCACCTTGTTGTTCCCCTCCCTGGCCGTGGAGATGAACCCTCTTTCGCCTAGCTGTCCCTTTGAGCAGGTGAGGTCCACGCAGCGGCTCTCGACGCACTTCTCCTCCCCGTCCCTGCAGTCGCTGTGGCCGTCGCAGTGGAGGGTGCAGCGGGGCTCGGGGGAAGCAGAGCCGGGCAGCACCCACCGGGGGCGGAGCGGGTCAGAGCGGTCGCAGCCAAGGGAAACGCTGGCGGCTGCATTGATGTGGGTGGGAGGGAAAAAGTAGTGGCTGTAATGCACTGTTTATTATGCAACGGCATATTTCACAGTGGAGGCACCAGTTGAGGTTGCAAAAAATTGTTGCTAAAGTCTTGAAGCAGGCTGTTGGTTGCATACCAGCAGGCTTGTTCTCGTTCAAGGTTTTATGAATCTCGTTCACTGAATCTCGTTCAATAAATAATTGTCATTCACTGAATCAAAATCTTGATATTTTGACGTTCAAATCCAAATCTTCGTTCGAATCCTAAACTGTTGTAAAACTTTACTCAGAAATCCCTTTTTTGTAACAAAACAGGATTTTCCTTTTTTGAACCAGAAAAAAATGGCCGTAGATTTTTGACCAGCCCAGTTCACGATAATTTTTTTTGCTTTTTTGAGATTCAAGATTTGAACGAAAAAAACCCAAAATTTTGTTGTTCAATCTCAAAATTTACCGTTCATTGAATCTCGTTCGGATTCGAACGTGATTCAGCGAACGCGATTCACTAAAGATTGAACGAGAACAAGCCTGCATACCAGTGGGAGAAACGGTAAAATTAGTAGCAGTACTGCTCTGAAAATTATGTAACATCCTATGACATACATCGACGGTGGGAGAAATTGAAATTTTAGTCACATGAAAAAGGGCACAAAATCTTAATTTAGGCAGCAGTTTTGAAGAAGGAGAAGGATCAGCAGGTGCTGAACCATTTGGACAAGCAGAAGTGGTAGCAGCAACCAATAGATAATTTAAGCGGAGCGAAGAAAAAAACAAAATTTATCGCTTGCCGAAATCATTTTCCGTGGTATATCCCTGGTGGCACTTTTTGGTGGCCATATCTTCGTCGTCCGGATCTATCTCTAGGTCGCTGTGCCTGTCGTTGGTCTCCCTCGGGCATGGGGAGGGGACGCAGGAGCAATCCTGGCAGCGGATGAGGCCGGTGGAGTTGGAGGCGGGGTCGGAGGTGCAGTCAGAGTCGGAGGTGCAGCCCCTCTCGCAGGTGGGGGCCGGGCCGGACATGTCTGGGGAGCAGATCTTCATTGGAGGAAAGCAAGATATTCTTACGCTACAAGCACTCTTCTTACCCAGCAGCATCCAGTTCCTGGCCTTAAGGCTGCAGATGAGCGTGGTGCCCTTCTGGCAGGTGTCCTTGTTTCCCTCGCCCAGCCTGAGCACGAAGCCCGGCCCGCAGGAGACGTCGACGGTGCCGAAGCAGGCCACGGACCCGTCCTCGCCGCCGCACTCGTCGTTATCGAAGATGAGGCCGCCGGAGGTGTCGCTGCAGGCGCACCTGATGGGGCGGCAGGTGTGGCTCGCCAGGTCGCAGAAGTCGGTCGCGCGGGAGCAGTCGGAATCGCTTAGGCAACCTTAAAAAGTTATGTGCGCATTTTTTTTGTTGGTCTGCTCTTCAAAATAGTCCTATACCCGGTACGCATGGCCTCAGTTTAGTTGCGTCCCTGGTCTCCTTCCACACGTGGTCCCGCTCGTCGCCAAACTCCCTGGCGGTGGCGAAGCATCTGACGGGGACTCGCGGCTCGTACTGGTAGGGGGAGGAGCCTCCCCCGCCGCCCTCCGAAGAAGAAGAGGCCTTGCTGGCCAGTCTGTAGACGAATCCACGGTCGCAAGTCAGGTTGCCCACAGAGCCAACAACCAGGGAAGAGTCGCTCACTGAGAAGCTGGAAGAAAGAGAGGCGAATTAAGTATTGCTTTTATTTATTGGCGACTTTAACGCGCGGAAGGAACAGGGGAGGGGAGAGACTCCTACGCGCGGATGAGGCAGCACCGTCGCACCAACAGAAATTACTCACTGCAGCTTCCCGTTGAGCCTCTGTTCGTCCGGCCTCTGGCAGGTGATCTTTGCACAGCGGTGCTCCACCTCGTCACAGACCTCGTCCATCCTGCACTCGGACTTGTCCGTGCAGCCTCTGATGCACAGCGCCCTCTCCCTCGTCCCCGCGTGAGCCCAGAAGGATCCCCTCACCTCGTCAGGGATGCACTCGATTTGGGCCTCCTTGGTGCCTCGGAAGCCTGCTCCTCCCTCCTGGTTGGTAACATACCCTGGAGTAAAAAAAATATTTTTCTTTTGTTGTCACATAAAAATATTTCTTGCTTGCCTGCCCCGCATGTGAGCATTGCCGAGTTTCCCACTGAGAACGGGTGCTCCTCGCTGACTGCTGTCCCGTCCGGGCGAGTCTCGTTGGAGATGGAGCCGTGGGGGATGAGCGGGCAGTCGGGGGTGCAAACGCCGTCTAATATCGGAGGGTGTGAAAACGGATTTAAGCTACTACTAACAACTGACGTATATCGAAGTAGCAGCGAAAGGTTCGAACAACATAAGATGCTGTATAAAGAGAAACAAAAGCATAGCAGCAGCAGCAGCAACAACAACAACAGCAACAGCAACAACAACAACAGCAGCAGCAGCAACAACAACAACAACAACATCAACAACAACAACAACAACAACAACAGTACTAGCAGAAGCAGAAGCAGCAGCAACAAAAATAAAAACAGGATAAAAAGAAAGCAAGAAGAATGCTTTCTAATTTTTCTTCTCCCCCCCCCCTTGTCTCACCTTCCTTTCTGCACCTGTCGGGACTCCTTTGCGTCGCCCTGACAAACTTTGCGAGCGCCGCCCTTGTCCCCGGGAAGCAGTCCCCGTCCTCGGCGCACCTCCTCTTCCTGACGCACTGCACGTCCCCCGCGGCGGAGACCCACTCGGGGTCCCTCCTGCCGCCGCTCCCCTCGGGGACCTCGCACCGCACGTAGAACGGGTGGTCCTTCATCACATCGCGGCGGACGTACCCGTACATGCACTTGGCCCTGGTCGGGCGCGAAGACGGGTCGCTGGAGCGGCGGAAGGCGAGCACGGAGTGGGCGTAGAACGGAGAGAGGTCCTGAGAGATTATACTGTAAGTAGTTTCGCATAACATAATACAGTACACTTGCTCACCTCTGGACAGGTCTTTGGCACGCACTGGTTCTTGTAGCACCTCCTGTCGTCGGAGCAGTGGGTGTCAACCTTGCAGCCCAGGATGCAACGGATGGGGACCTTGCTCATGTGATACATGTCGTCTGCAAAACGTAGATAATTATTCACAGGTTTAAAAAGAGATCGTCGGAAATAGTCAATAGAAAATTGACTTGCCAGGAGCTGCCCTGTCGGTTTCGTCGTCGCTGCCTCGGTATTTGATGAACCTGTCAAAAAACAAAACAGAGTGGAATTACTCTTGGGCAACAACAGGGAATTTTCATTTTCCTACTTTGTTTGTTGGTGATCCTTAGGTTTCGAAATGAAATACGCCTTTTGAGGTTTCTCCTAATTTCTCACCAGTTTACGTCCCCTTCGCTCTCGTCGCATTGCACCTCTATGTTCTGGTCTGAAATGAGGACCGACCACCAAAGTGGACTTGATCATGCAAACTCAAGGTTTAAAGACGGGGGAAAGCATACCGTCCAAGTTGTTCTTTCCCCTGGCGATGCCGACGAGGTTGTCCGGGTGCTGGACGAAGTAGCCCTGGAGATAATCGAGAGTTGACATGGAAGAGCTTTGGGAAAACTTCGCAGTGACTTATACTGGATCGCAACTGGCCCTGGCGCTCCTGGAGATGGCGTTGAAGGGCGCCCCTGGGTCCGCCGCCTGCATCATCCCCCACCCTCCGTCTTCGTCCTCGTCCCCCTCCCCCTCCTCGTCCCTCTCATTGGGGAACAGCTCCCCGTGCATGATCCACCTCGGGCACCGCTTGTACTCGCAGCAGTTCGTCTCCCTCTCGCACCGCATCGAGGCGTCCAGGCAGTCGCCGTCTTCGACGCAGCCAAACACGCATTTGGCCGTCGGGTCGAATGCGTGTGACCAGCGCGGGGCGCCGGAAGAGTCCAGGGAGCAGCGGAGCTCGGCCTCGCGAGACTTGCCAATGATGAACAGGGCGGAGCATCTGTGGTGAGGTATTTGCGAGGGATTCTTTTTCGTGCGCATATTGTATCTCGCCCACAATTTAATCCTTCTTATTTTTGGATGGAGAAAACAATTGTCAGACCTGAAAGTAGCCGTTGCCCCCACTGTGTAAATCCTGGTGGAGTTGGCCGCATGGACCAGGGCACCGTTCTTGAAGTTAGTGGCTTGCTGAGGGCAGCTATACATCGGGGAATAATAAATGAGGCAATGTCAATAAGAACTCTTAAAGCCTTCATATCGTACACTGGTTCCTCGTTCCCTAAGGCATGCCCAGCAAGAGGAGCAGAAGAAAGGAGGGCGAAGGAAAAGAGGAGGAGAGAAGGATAATTTGTTTCGCTCCCCATTGTCGTGGGGACACTCTCCACTCCAAGGTTTGGAATAAAGTAAGTGCTGCCGAAGATTATGACAACTTCACAGCATCAAAGGAACCTTGGCGGCCTTGTCAGCCATGTCGAGTCAGACCAGGAGATCTTTTGCGATCGCGGCCTGGCCGATAACTGACTCGAGAGACAAAAATATATCTGTGTCCTTGCTCCTTACCCTCATTGGGCAAGCCGGTCGAAATGAGTTTTTTTAGTGACGTTTTTGTCGTACGACATAATGTATGCTCTTATGCCAAGTTGAACATTCTTGTACGTAGTGCCTTCCAAAGTTGAAGAACATGAAATGTCAAGCCTTAGGTCAACAGCAAGAATTATAGCAAGCAAATCTGGCCATGTTTTTGCTCTTGTTTCTCTTTTCTGCGACGTTCTTCTCCTTGTCTCTCTAGGTGGGATCGAGCTAGAAGTGGAGGTCCTTAAAATCGAGCGGCCATCAAAACTTCCCTCTTTTATTGGCCCAATTAAAAGGCGAGATCCCAAAAATACAATTCGCGACGATGTGGGGTTTTTAACGCCGTCATTTTCAACTCATCTGCCAAGAATGTGTCTGTGAGGTCTATCATATGTCAAAGCTTTCCTTTCTCTTGGGTTGACCAAGCTTTCTGGGACGCAAAATACCGTAATTACAAAAACTGCTTCACGGTTTAACTCAATCCCGAAAGAACGAAGACATTCGGGACATCGCTGTTCTCGCCTCGGTCATCCTAAATGCTTCCCACGTCATTTCAAGGAAAAGTGGAGCAGGATATGGCCCGAGCTCGTAAAGTATGTTTATAAAATATCATAGTTTTATTGATATGTAATTAGGTCCCGTTCTCATTTCTATATTTCATCTCGTATTTCGAGAAAGTATCTCAGGAAAAAAAAAGAAGCAATAAAATTCTGAGGAACTTCTGTGTAAAACATGGTTGACGGATATCCTCTATGCGGTTTCGAATAATTATGTACAAAAAGGGAATTGAAATAAACTAGCCTAAAAAAGAAAGCTGTAAACAGGCCCGGGTTTTTATTTGCGTCGACAACCAATGCAGCCCATAATCCCTTTGGCCCTGCTCGCCCTTCTGGAGGTGTCATCGTCGCCCGTCCCTGAGAGGAGGAGGAAGAAGAAGCGGATGCACTTTCACATTGAGCGTGAGAGAAAAG
>JAAUYB010064314.1_pt1 | contig 14139 bp, 18 predicted proteins | sample 7278071 | NCBI WGS metagenome assembly JAAUYB01 (sample SAMN14350121, study PRJNA611818) | marine sediment metagenome | isolation source: surface marine sediment (1.8m) | place: French Polynesia: Moorea | collected 2018-08
CGTCCCCCAAATGAGCCCAACGGAGGCGGTGGTGAGAACTGTGTCGAGCTGAGGTACCCCTCACCGTTCTTCTTCCTGTGAGTTTTGCCCTGCATGCGTGTGTGAAGGCCAATTTTCCAAATCCGTTTTTTGCCTTCCCTCCTTTCACAGGTGGAATGATCGTAGTTGCAATATCCACAATGCATTCCTCTGCATGAGGACACCTAACTAACCAACAAACAATTGTACTGTACCATAGTGTATTTGTATTTTTCTTTGCCAAGAAAAAAATAAAAGTTTCTCTCGCAGCATTAAATGTCACTCAGGCTCAATCTTGCCATCTCTTACTTTATTATGCCAGAGAAGAGCTTTTTACTTGAAATTTTCACGACACCTACTTGGCTGATAAAGGAGAAATCATATTAACGGAAAATTATTCTCATAGGCTGCCTTGGGCTCTAATGTCAATTAAAGAAGATAGAGTTGATATTTTATTTTGCTTTCTGAACAAAGTTTCAGTGTCTCATGGCTTAGAACAACTTTTTTTATATTGTCCTCTGGGATGCCACCGGATGCTGCCGTCAAAAAGCTTTTCTCAATTCAATAATTTGTCACAACCTGTCTCTGCTCTTGACTTACGCGGCACAAAGCTTAGAGGAAGTGAATAATTTGGAAGTGCACACAGGGAATAAATCTTCGAATGGCCACAACACTTTAAACAACGGCGACCCTCTCTATTCTGAACACATGAATCTCCATAAATTTTCACTTCGACACAATTTCTTTTTTACCACCGCTCTTTGATTTTGTCACAGAGCAAGTTATTATGACTTTTTGAACACAACTGTTATGTTGCGTAGGAGCACAGTTACAGTGTGCACTTTTTTGCTCGTAAACTTTCTCAGAATCTAGGATAGAAATATCTGTGAATCCTGTTTTTTGCCTTGTGACCCGCAACTCGGATGCATTTCTGTCACAGGAAGACTGCTCCATTTTTGCGGAGGAGGGAAGCAGAGATGCATCCACATTCCATGGGAGGATATCCTGTTGCACATCGGACAAATATACCCTTTTATTGCCACCATCGTTATGTCCACCGTCCGGGGGGATTTTTTCCCGATAATTATTTAGCATACATGGGCGTGTTGTCAGCAGGAATGAGGCAGGCTTTCTCGCACTTTTGAGTGTTCAAAAAAGACTGAAAAAGTGTTGGTTGGCTTTAAATGACAGGATTTGATTCATACTATTTGTCACAAAAGTTTGCAATAGCAAGGAATGAGTGGGGGCATCGGCCATTTTCAGCAATTTGCAAATAGTATCCTTTTACATTTTGGAACAGTCAAACAAAAAAGTGCATCCTTTTGTCCAGCAGATGTCAAATAATAAAAGTTGCCGATGTGCCAGGAGTGCAAGAAAATTACTTCATGTTGTTTTGCTATTGGCTCTGTATGCATGAAATGATTAAAAACTTTACACACCATCAATCCTTTTTATGCAATAAAGATTAACAGCACTGGTGAAGAGTTTCGAAAGCAGACTGACGTATACAGCTAGGTTTGATAAATTCGAGAGAGACCTCCCGATATCATCCTACTATGCCCAAGCCCATGTCTTGACATGTGCAACCAGATAGAAAACATATGGCAAAGGCAAAAAAAGGAATGGTGTGAACCGAATAAAAGCGCCTTTGCACCATTTTACCAACAATCACAAACTCCCACTAGTAACGAAACATTCAAAGCTTTGCCAAAGAAGAAGAACCCCACCATGGGCAGCCTGGCCAAACTCCTTCTGCTGGCGTCTCTGATCCCTGCTGCTGTTGTGGGCATAGGTTGCAACTCCTGTGAAGTCTGCAGTGAGGCTTTCCCAGGAGCTGAGGGATTTGAAGTGGCATGCAGGTTCTGCATCAGGTAAAGGAACACCATTTGATGCTAATAAATTCATTATTTATATTATATGAATTTCTATCCTTGATCAGAGAAAACCCTACAAAGGTTACCCAGGTAACTCTAATTTTCTTTTAAAAATGTATAGATCACAAACCTCGCGACCTGTATGTCTCTTCTTACACAGGATAAGATCAAGGCTGCCTGCGAGTCCCTCTACGTGGGAGCCCCAAACTATCCCAATTCCAAGGTTCTCTCAGCCCCCAGACTTTGCATGTCCAATGCCATACAAGGCAGGAACAAGGTAAGATGTGCATTGGTTTTGAAAGATCTTTCTTTCTCAATCGCGCACAAAATTCACACTTCAAGTCACTACCGTATACTTTTAAATGAACAGATCTATTGGACCGATGCCGTGTACCGGGAGAATCGTGGCGATTACAGGTTTGCCGGGGGCCGTCCAGTAACTCAGAACAACGTAAAATGGCTACAAATACTTTTTTCATACTAAGGAATGTTGTCCACGACATAACTTTGCAGGGAGTTCCTTTGGAATATGAGGAAGGCAAAAACTGCGTTGCCTATGATTCTGCAAACCAGTTATTCCTGGCCATGGACTGTTCAGAGGAGCTCGATGTGCTTTGCATCATCAGGAAAAGGATAGGTTAGAAAAATGAAGAACTGTCACTAGCACAAGACGTACTAGAACATGCAACATGTTTTGATCAGCCAAGGATTTCATGAACGAGGGATGCAGCTTTCCCGATGGAGTGTGGGTTGGAAGCAGGGCTCTTGGGGCCTGCTATGACTTTCAAAGTCTGGACGCCAATGACAGGGTTTGCACTGCACACTGTACTGTGTCTAACAAGGCACCTTTTAAAAAAACTTTGCCCCCTTAGGAATCTTGGTACAAAGCCGTAGGAAGGTGTGTGGATGAGTATGGAGGACACCTGGTGGAAATAAAGAGCCAAGAACAGCAGGTTTCATAAAACAACAACACGGAAAGAGACTTCAACATTTGCTTTAACAATAATCTTGGTAGGACTTTATCGTAAACTACTTGAACGATATGAACTATCAAGACAGAGTGGGGATTGCTGGAAATGACCTCATGGAAGAAGGTAAAATAATAGTACAAATCAGTGTCCTCCAATACAAAGCATTAAATTGGTAAGGGATATGTACGGTATAGCATGTTAAGCAGGATAGATTCCCTCAAATTCTCCACAAAATATTTCCATGCAAAATTGATTTGCGCAACAAGCCTGGGTAGCTCTTATAGTAGAGTACCAGACTCAAAACCACGCGTTTGTTTGTTCAAATCGTGATAATTCCTCCTAAAGTCTAAATGAGGCAAAGGCAAGGGCCACCCACCAATGGATGGCGGGGCCAAGATCCCTGAGAACCCCCCAAAAAAACCTGTCAAACATCCATCCCTGACAGACATGTTCACCTGGAACTTGGACCTGACGGACCCCTTTGTGTTCGAGGCCTTCGCCCCTGGCCACCGCAACGGGGCCAGGGCAGAGAACTGCGTGGAAATGCAGTGGGAGCAAGGATTCAGGTTTAAGCAAATATGGACGACAGCACGTTCTTTTTTTGGCAAATGCCAAAGATAAAGAGAGGGGCTGCATCAATATCGTGCGTAACATACAAAGTACCAAACCAACGATTTTATACTTCTTCTACTAGGTGGAACGACATTCCGTGCGATGAGTCTTTCCCGGTTCCCTTCCTGTGCATGAGGGATCCGATTGAGTGAGCGCGCGGCGGAGGGCAACTGCACACAAAACTTGCTGCATCTACTGTAAATACCCTACGCACTGTATCCCATTTCCTTGGCCAAGAAAATAATAACATCCTGGTTGCAACCTAACAGCTCTGAACTCTTTCCGCCTATTTTCTTTTTTTCTGAATGTTGAGAAGTAGGTACCTTCACGGCAACAAGACATTTTATGTGGTGTCCAAACCGGCCATGAGTACAACACACCTTTTCAGAAAAAAACAAAAATACCCTTCACTCTTTGTTGACTCACCAGTGCTTTGTGTCCTCCTTGTCGAACACGAGACACGAGTCTGTCTTTGGCCCTGAGCACCACTGTCCGCCAGCCACGGTCTCGACACAATGAACGGCGCCTGATAAATCATTCTGAACAATTAATTCATTTTCTTTTTTGGGGGGGGAATTATTTTACCTTCGCACCTCCTGTACCCCCTCCCCTCCTCCCCGCTCTCCCATTTGCAGCCGTGGTAGCGCTGCACCGCACCGCCGCACACCACAGCCTTCCCACCGATGAACTGGATAAAAACAAAAAAAAAATTTGGGAACTCCATGTTGGTGCGTTTTAGAAATCAATTCTACCTCGGCCACCGCCCCCTGCAGAGAGTAGGGCAGGGGGTTCCTCCCGCTGTACCCGTGGCAGAAGCGTCCGGGGGCAAACACGCTCACGTCACTTAGGTAACTGATTTTAAAATAATAAAACAGATAAAAAAATTGGGAATTAAGGCGTTGTAAAAAAATATTACTTCGTGTCCTCCCCGATCCCTCCGATGAGGAGATTGACTGTTGCTTCGCACCGAAACCTTGACACAAAACATGGGAAAAGGGAATGATCAGCAAAAAAAAAATATTTTTTCTTATGAATTTATGACATTTTTTCGTACTTTGCTGCAACGTTCTTGTCCCACCCATACACCTCTGACAGCGCGTGAAACCCGCAGGTGAGCGTCTTCTCCATGGAAACCTGAAATCGAATTTATTTACGTATTTATTTTCCAAAATTATTTGGGAAAGTGTCTAGTTAATTTCTATCCAACCTGGTATCCGGCGTCGCACTGCAGGTAGCACGTGGACCCCGCTTCAAACGTGGAAGACTCGCAGACGAACTTTCCGTTGCCGCCGGTCAGTTCGGGCTGGTCGCACTCTAATTTAAAACCAAATTTGCTGTAAAAAGAAGTGTGTCTATTTTTGTTTTAAATTTAACTCACTCGTGCAGGCGTAGTTCCTGATGTCCGGCCCGTAGTCCCCGTTGAACTTGCAGGCGGACGTGATGGTGAGGTTGGCCTCGACGGAGGGGTCGTCGAGGTGGATCAGCTTGCCGTGCTTGCACTCGTAACTTGCGAAAGAAATTAAAAATGTTTTCACGAATGTTTATATTATTCGGGAAATGCACTTACATGACGTTCAATCCTATGGCTGTGCCGTCATCCGGCTTCCAATCGTATTCCATGGTGGTTGAGTCCAGGTAGGGGACGTCGCAGTGGCGTGTGCAAGTGTACTGGAAAAAAGACAAAAAATAGTAAAAAATACGAACTATTTTTTAAATCAAAATTTACGTCAAACAGCGTCGGCGAGAAGACCCCGCTGGCGCCGCAGGTGAGGGTCAGGTTGTCCCTGTCGTGCCCCTCCTCCCCAGAGTCGAAGTGGGCGATTGCCACAATGCGGTGGCCGTCGGTGCAGGAGAAACTGGAATTAATGCACGATCTCCCACATTTGTGAATATTTATTTTAAAACAGTAATTACTTGACTTCCTGGTCGACCTGTGGGTCTAGAGGAGCGTCCTCCGGCCACCAGTGCCTCATTATCAGGGCGTTGAACGAGGGGATCTACGTTAATAAGAGATATTGATTTGGCCAATAAAATGAAAATTTTTATATCAAAAAAGTTAATTTTTTTACCCTGCAAGCTGGCGTGCACCGGTAGAGGTCCACGTCTGGAAAAGAAAAGCTAATCAGTTTTAAGCGAATTTTGCCATTATTTTGCACTAAAAACATAAATGCTTTAAATTAAATTTGAATTTAATTTTTTAAAGTCAATTTTTATTGTGGGGAATTTTTTCCGTTCACCTTTGTCCCACATTGTAGTGTTTAGACACTTGACCTCCAGCTCATCCATGGCGAAGGAGGAGTTCCTCCCTTCGTCCATGTCAGCCAGGGAAATCACCTTGGCGCCCGGAACGGTGCAGTTGTAGCTTGAAAAACGATTTCCCGCATTTAATTAATTTATTTTTGTCTCTTCAGCAAAGTGGTGTCTGAAAGCAATGTCGTTGCAGTTAGGAAATTTCGCCAAAAGCAATCAAATATATTTTTGGACAAGGTAGTGAGATTTTTTTGCTCAATCTGATGACACAAAGTTGAAGAAGGGTTTTTTTTCATTTTTTTTAAAAAAGTATGTCAAACGAACGTGTGCATCTGGTCCTGTTCCCTGCTGGCTACGGTCCCGTCCCAGTGCCGTTCCATGCCCCTCCCCTCGGGGGCCGCCTTAGCGACGGGGCAGTGGGGGCGGGCGCCGCAGACAGGCCAACTGGGGTACGGGTCCTGATGGGGAGGAGATTGAAATAGATTTTTTTGGCACGTAAATTATATGAAATGTTTGATAAGTTCTGCACCTGGAATTTGAAGTCGGCTCCGCAGGTCAGGGTGACGGAATCCTCGTTCGGCGAATCCTTAAGAGGCAAACTTTACCCTCATTATTTGGGAACTTTTTATAAGTGCTATAATTACGATGAGTTTGTTCCACTCCCCTCCCGTGTCGCACTTGAGCGTTGCCTCCTCCCCCGGGCAGAAGGGCGGGCCCGCTTGGTCAGGGGCGACTGCTAGGCCAGTGTTGAGGGAGGCGTTGACGGTGGGAGCGGGGCAGGACAGGGCGGAGGACACCAGTTGAATAGTGGCTGAAAAATATGCTTGTGAATTTATTCACGAACATAAAACTCTTTGAAGGAAATCACAAGACCAGCGTGTTTGATCTTTTTTTTTGCAAAACGTCTTCGCACGAAAAAGGCATTACTTTGCAGGGGCGTACCCAATAATTAAATTTGGGGAGGGCCTGGTACTACAAAATGTTCAATTTTGGATATTTGCAGGGGGCAAAAGGTGACTTTTTGAAAAATTTGGTACTTGTATTTGGGAAATTTTGGGGAGGACTTAAGCCCTACAAGCCCTCCCCCTGGGTACGCGCCTGCTTTGCACAAAAAAATCAGATACAGAAGCTCCAAAAAGAAAAATGGCGTAAGCAGCAGTAGTAGTAAGGGCAAGACAGCTACAGCAGCAGCAACGACAACAGCTTCAGTAGCAGCAGCAACGACAACAGCTACAGTAGCAGCAGCAAGAGCAGCAACAAGACCAACAGAAACAAGAACTATTACGTACCACTCTGCTTTCTCAAGCAAAAAAAAAATATAAAGCCCCCAAGACCCGAAAAAAGTATTCTTGAGGGGGAAAACCGCAAAAATTACTCACCGCAGTCCGGCGCCGTCGACTTGCACACGAAGAACGGCTTCAAGGCCTCGTCGCCCGTGTCCGCGTAGCAGCTCTGCCCCTCCCCCTCGGCCTCTGAGACCACGGAGGCCGCCGACACGTCCACAAAGTTGCAAGGCTTGTTCGGGTCGTCGGCTAGGGCGCTGGTGCTCGAGACGGTCAGCTTGGAGCCAGCCGGGACGCCGCTGCCCCCGAAACACTCTGAAGAAGAGGAAAGCAATTGAGGTTGAAAGCTGTTTCCATGATCAAAATTTCTTTAAATGCTATCTATTCTTTGAAAATAAGAGGGGTGTACTGTGAACTTGCTTATTTTTGTCCTCATCCCCCTTTGCTTTAAAAAAAATTGTGCGAATATAGGCTTTCGAGGCAAATGACAAAAACGATTATTTTTTCTCACTTGCTGCCCCGATTACTGCGTGCAACTCCAACTCCGAGTCTATGGATGCCAGCTCCATCGGCTGCCCGCTCCCTCCGCCGCCGCCGCCGATCTGGCACATCACTTCAGGGATAATCTCGGTCGCGCTCTGAAAACAAAACAATTAAATTTCCCGCAATTAAAAACTTTTTAAAAGGTTTTTTATACCGGGTCCTGGTAGGGAAACGCCCTAGTCTTTGAGATGGAGAAGCATGACACCGGTGTGTCGTCGTCGGGCGAGTCCGGGTCGGGGCCCGGGTCCATCACTTGCACGTTGGTGAACTCGAGCTGGGCAGAGACACCTGTGAAAAAAGTCGGTTTGAATTTTTTTTAACATATGGAAATTGGGTGTGCATCGCACCTCGTCCAAGGAAGAAAAGAAGGAACAGGATTTCGGGCCCCATTTTGAAAGCTCTTTCTCTCTTCCAGGGTCCCAAAAGAAAGCTACTACTGTCTTTTTTAGAAAGGGCCGTCCTTGCAAGTGATCCCCTTCCCCCTCCTCAGAGTCAAGATTTTCCCACGTTTGAATAAATTATCTCGGTCCGTCTCCTAGCTTTTTTCGTCGTATCCAAGATACGGTCGGGAGAAATATCGAGTTTTGGGCCTTAGAAAGCCCAAAGAAAGAACTTTGTCCCCCAGCTCAAAGAAAAGCACATTGAGGGAAAGAAATTAAACTTGCGCACGCGTCGTAGCTTGTGTATGTCGAATATACCGGTATATGAGAAGCCGTCTAAATTACTGTCCACTATATTTTGATATTTTTTTCCTTTTTTTAAAAAAATAGTTTTTGGACCATTTATCTTTTGTTTACCCTGGCCCATTCTGGCTCTGGACGACGTAATATTATGTGTGAATTTTATTGTCGAAGGTGGTACGTAGGTTGTTGAAAAAAACATATCCACTGCACGTACTAAAGGGCGTACATTCGAACCAATGAAGATGAACCACCTGAATAGCAATCACATTTCCATTGGAAGTCCGGTTTCCTTTCTTCCGCGCTCAATGTCATTCTCCAATTTTGCGACAAATCAGACCTTTCTCTTTATTACAATGAAAGCTTTTTCCGCGATGGAGGCACTCCAACAACACCTATCCTCTCCCCTAGCTAAACTAGAGCCGCGTCGCTTTTGAAGGCAAAGCCACCTTTTCGCATTCAGAGGTGGAGCGGAGAAAACCGAGAACAATTTCAATTGACGATGCCCTCTTCAGAAAAAGCAATGAGAAGCGGCTTTTTGTGGGCACCGCAATTTCACATGTCATGTCACTGTCGCCGTCTGCCACCTCATTGCGTCTCTGTCAAATGCAGTATCTTTTGAAAACCTTCTTTTGGCAGACAATGAAACTCATGATAACAGGTAAATAATTGTGCAAACACGGGTCTAAATATGTTTGCAGCGAAACGCTCTGGCCGAGGCCAGTCGCTCCTAGTCCTACCAACCGCCGTCGACACTATCGTCTGCACAAAACCACCATGCCACCGGAGGCCGCTGCGTCGTCGTCTTCGGCCGCGGCGGGGGTGAGCTCGTACCTGCGGGAGACCACTGTGCACGGCTTCCGCTACCTGGTGGAGGGCGCCGCCGCCTCGCCGCTGGAGAGGGCATTCTGGGTGGCGGCCGTGGCGGCATCCTTTTCCGTTGCGGGCGTGCTGGCAAGTTTTAACTTGTGCGTTTGACAGACATACCAGCCATGAAGCTCTTTATTTTCAAATATTCCTTGAGCTTGGATAAGCTACGTAGGCCGAAGTGCAAAGGTACGGCAAGACACGGAACGCAGAGGAGTTAGAGCATTTTTGCCATTCAAGTACCGCGTACCGTACTATGGTGGGAGGGGGATTTTTTCGCCTATGCATGGGTGATACATTTTTGAGGACATGCATGGGGGGATCTACCAATTTTTTTGATGGGGGGATGCCAGGGGGGATTGTTTTCCTCCCCCAAACAAGAACAGACTCTGTTCAAAAGGTCTGCGGCGGGATTTGACAAAGTTTTAGTGCTTACAAAGTATAAAAAGTAGGTGATATTTGCATTTTAAAGATTAAAAGCCAAAATTGACCCACAAGGAGTGCCCTGATCAAAAAGTTTATTAAAATGAAAAGTTTGGGCAACCCCAAATTATGTTGGGCGGATGAGGTCAAATCAAAATTTTGAGGTAGATTGAAAGGTCAAAATGCCAAAAAACGAAGAAAAAATGCAAATCGTCAAATTGTTTTTTACGATTTTTGCAAATAGTAAGACTGGTCAGATGCCAAAAATTGCATAGTACATCACATTCACATCCATATTCCCTACAAATGTTCTTTTACAAAAAAGGAAATTGAAAATTGTCACAACAACAACAACAACAACAACAACAACAACAACAACAACTTCGACTGTTCCATGGTCTGGGCTTTGCCGCAGACAAAAACAGGTTTTTAGCGCAATTTTTGGGAATTTGATATACCGGTATATTTTCGAACAAATTTCCTTCATTCGGTGGGGGGTTGCCTATGAAATATTTAATACATTGATGGATGGGTAGTAGTAAGTAGAGGCCTTCGTGCATGGGGGTTATGATTTTGAGGGTGTGTATGGGGGAATCCCCCCATCCTTCCTTTTACCCATGCGTGCTGGTAGGTCACTCTTGGCTACCCACATGTCCCAAATAGATTCTCACAGCAGGTGTCCTCTTCCATCCGGGACAACTCTGCCAACCCAGTGAGCACCACCTTTGAGTCCGTCCTGGTCAAAGACCTCCCCTTTCCGGCCGTGTCTGTGGGACCAGCAGGGAGGCTCCACAGCCCCATGAATCTCCGGGATACGAGGTAAGCATTTCTCTTCTAGGGAGTAGAAGTACCTTTTCTAAGAGGTTGATTTGCATTGTCATGACATTACACAAATAGGGGATACACTAGAATCAGGCATTGTTTGTTTCGTACGTTGCTCTTTTCTACAGGAAAGCAGTACCTTACGGATATTATAAAAACGATGGGACTCTGGACAGACTGTTCAGGACGGCAATGAACATGATAAAGTTTGACTGCATGTATGGTCAGACATTAGGTGAAGAAGAGGAGAAGTGCGCTAACCAGTCCTCGGTAGCTCGGCGAGAAACCAAGTTCCTCTGGGAGTTAGCAGTCAGGAGAAAGTTTGTCAAGCGGTTTGTCGAGGCCGCTAGAGAAAAAAAGAACGGCACGCCAAGCGAGGAGGAGTTTGGGCGAAAAACCCTCTGCCCCTTCGTGTGGGGGACTTGGAGCGCAGGCATGCATGAATATGACTTTGCCTTAGCCTTGACTAATGCTATCAAGACTAATAAAACAGAGACTCTGCTTGGAGAGGTATTGGACCTTGCAGTGGAAACTTTCAGGTAGCTACAAAACAGAACAGAACATACCTTTTTTGATGCACACTATACAGTATACACTATACAGCCTTGTTCGCACATTAAAATGAGCCCGCCCAAAAAAGGAGAGATCTAAGTACGTACTACAAGATGGGTTGGGGAGAGATGGCGCACGCGAGAGGGTTCCTCATTCCTTCTCTAAGAAATAAGTACCTTCAAGTGCTTAGTCGCTGGCATACCTGATTCAAGAAAGAACTTGTGGTGCTTTGTACGGGTGGCCCAGCCAAATCTGCCCACCTTCAAAAGTTGTTGTTGTTGTTGTTGTTGTTGTTGTTGCTGTTGTTGCTGTTGTTCCCACAAAATAAAATGTGTGGTATAAAGCACGACATTTTACAATGCCATCTCTTTTTTTCTCCTCTTTACTCTCATGTGCATCCCTACCCTGAACTTGTTCAGCAGCAACAGCATCCCACTATATAGCAAAATTTATGGGGAAAAAGATTTTTTGGGGAAATTTTGCAGGGTCTGTTTTGGCAAGACAATGCTTATTGCATTATCCTGTCCAAATTCATCAAATACCCCTTCTGCTGCTTAGGCATCTCTAGATCGAAGTCAACTGCTCAAATCATCGAAATAATTTGCATGAATCGCAAAAGGGTCTTCTAAACAAGTTCTTTTACTACCTTTTTTTCGAAACCCCCTAGTTTTTTCATGTATTTTTTTCCTGCAGCGATAGCCGACAGGTCAAGTAGAGCTTCCAGGTGTTGTTGGGGAGGATGCTTTTGTACGCCCCCTAGATGACCTTGAAGCTAAAAGTCTTACAGATAACTTATGTAGATATTGCAATTTTAAGAAACCTGGGGCAATTTTCATAAAGCCATTGTAGCTACCGATGTAGCTACCGCGGTAGGTACTGACAGGTACGTAACTACATAGTTACAAATTTAAATGTATTCCCTAATAAATAAAAATAAATGTTTAGATTTGTAACTATGTAGCAACATAGCTATGTAGCTACGAAGTTACGTAGCTACTGCGGTACCTACTGCGGTAGCTACGATGGCTTTATGAGAATTGCCCTTTTGTATGGGATGCTTTTGCACGCCCCCTAGATGACCTTGAAGCTAAAAGTCTTACTGATAACTTATGTAGATATTGCGATTTTAAGAAACCTGGGGCAAAACCTGTGACACACACACACCCTAAGCCCGCAACCCCATGGGCATGTACCTATGATCAAAATACAGCATTTTCCCTTTGCTTCGCCGCCTTTTGTAGAATTCCTTTCATGAGCGCTCATTTGCCAATGCATGAATACAGCATAAAGAAAGGAACAAACAACAGCTGGAATAAAATACCTGGCTTCAAACCTTACCCTCATGTTATGGGAAATTGCTCAGAGAATACTTTATCAAAAGAGTTCCGTGACTTCCCAGTGGAAGTTTTCTACTTCATTGGCGCGCTGGCTTTCAGTCTGGGTGACCGTTTTTTGCCCACTGGGCTTGGTGACGTCATCCTAGATCAATATTACGCGTCTGCCTCTTCATGGCCACCCATGGATGATCCCAGTTTCAATGAGAGGCGACGTATTGTATACGACCAAGACAGCTTAAACGCCCTTTTCAGCGATTCCGTCCACATCAGTGATTCAGACAGGATAATGCTCCATAGACTTAACAAGCTTGTGTCAGGCCTTACAAAGCCGACCGGCAATCTTTCACCTTTTGATATTCTTGTGTCTTACTCATGGGACAAGCCAATCAACCTTCTGGCCAGAGGACAGGACGGGAAGAAGCATCCGTGTCTGGATGATAGTGATGAGGAAATGCTCAAGAAATACTTTTCAGAGGGCCCTCCAAAAAACTGTCAAAGAAGTCTCAATCTCACCGAAGGCAATTTGGAATGTTGCAAGTTGAAGAGGAGTCTTGAAGACAATCCCGAACTCGTGTTCAAGGTGATGAAGTACACCCTTAGCCCAGTTTCCCGGGTCGTGTATGAGGCAGCCGAAAGGAGAGACGTTGCACAATTCCTGAGTGAATTAGATTACGCCACAGATCACCTAGTGACAAACTCTAACCCTGTTGTGGTTGCGTGCAAATTTGCCGTCCACGGCGAGCCTCATTACAACTGCTCCCACTTTGTGTGGGGGTACACTCGCTTCGGAATAGGATACATATTCAATGCTCCCCCTTTCGATGCCATGTACAGAGACACAACGGTGAACATGGCTTTCCATAAGGAGTTTGTAGAAGGGACATATAATCTTCACCTGCCCAGGAACATTAGTGAGAGAGGTGGAAGCTTCAAGGTTTTGGAAGTGGTCTTAGATCCATCGGCCTTAACCATTCGTGGGGAAGATTTCATGTCACCCAGGGTGGTTGTTCACAATCCATGGGACTTGGGCGATATCAGCAAGGGTGTTGATCTGGAACCTGGATATACGTACATTATTTCAGTTAAACTTTCCGTAGTTGTGAGCCAGACAGGAGTAACTGAACTGCCCATTGAAAAAAGAAACTGCAAAAAAGATAATGAAGATGATATTTCACACAGAATTTTTAAAAAATATAGGTAACTAAATATTTAGGATTTTGTCCATCCATATTCATACAAAAACATTGAAAGTAAATTTACTGTATTCAAGGCGAATTAATTGTGAATACGAGTGTTTATCAAAGCATGCCTATGAAAGATGTGGTTGTATTCCATGGTATTATCCCAATCATGGCTCGGCACGCATGTGCCACTTTTCAGAGGTTGAGTGCTTCACTTTAGTACTTGCCAATCCTGAAAATCTTAAAATGAATGAGTGTGCTTGCCTGAACAGCTGTTACGACGTCGGATATGACTATTCAGTTACTATTCAGGTTAGTACGGTAACAGTCAGAAACAATTAAAAAACACGGGATACTGGCATCTGTCAGAGAATGACTTTGGTGTTGGGATTAGAATCTTTAATATTCCCATGCTTTGTAAGAAGTGGGTTCAATACCAATAGGCAAGGGTAGGTGACATCACACATCAGTCTGTCACAGACTATTAACGGTTTCTGAATCTCTACAGGCTCTGTGTAGCTAGGGGAGGGTGACCGAGGGTCACAGAAAATCAAATCAGGAATTGAATGTTACTACATAAGATAGGCTTAGGGACTATCTTATGTAGTAGCACTAAATTCTAGGGCTAGGGCCTAGGGGAATCCCTTCCCATCCTCCCCTTGCCTTGTGTGCACACATGGGCAAGGGGGGGGGATGCCCATAGGCTGACCCCTCAAAACACAGTCC
>JAAUYB010077951.1_pt1 | contig 14133 bp, 9 predicted proteins | sample 7278071 | NCBI WGS metagenome assembly JAAUYB01 (sample SAMN14350121, study PRJNA611818) | marine sediment metagenome | isolation source: surface marine sediment (1.8m) | place: French Polynesia: Moorea | collected 2018-08
ATAGCTTCTGTTTGGGGACTAATAATTAATTTTAATGTTTTCAGTCCCACTGATTCTATGTTATCTAATTCATTGAGATAATATCGTTTAACTCTCTCTGAATTTAATATTTCTTGATAACGGGAGGTGTTACTGGTTTCTACTTTACGATTAGGATAAATGACAACTCCTTGCCAATTATTGCTTAATTGGGTTTGATGTAAATACAGGAATATTTCACTAAAAAATCGTGAATAGAATGACTCATCTTTTTGGAATTGGACTTCCACAAAATAGATGAGTTTATCGGCAGTATCAGGGAGAAATACTCCATCGATACGAAAAGCTAATTGTTTGATTTCTACGGAAGAAAATTCATACTCATGGACGGTAGTTTCAGGAAGGTTGAGTAAGTCAAAAAAGCAACGGGGAAAGGTTTGAAAGAGTTGATAAAAGATGCTGTCTGTTTTCACGCTATATTTAGGTTAAATTATAATTCTATTGTTAAACATCGTCATTGCGAATGTAGCGATAGCGAAATGAAGCAATCTTTTAGGGGGTTTTAAGATTGCTTCGGGGGTTTTTCAATGAGAATCAAAGGTTAATGTCTATTTTCCCCTCGCAATGACGATAAGTATCCAAGTCAAGAAAATACCTTGAACTCCTAAAAAAGAACGCAAAATTAGGTCTTGACAAACGCCTGAAAGTCTTATAAGCTAAAGGTCACAAGTGTTTGCGAGAGAGACAATAGCGTCTAGAATCACACTCCCCCCAAAACCCACTGCACGATCCCACCTCGGTAGTTGTCCCACAGGTGTTGTGTCTTGTAACTCAAAGGTCAAGTCTGAGTAACTTACGTAGCTGCCTCCTTTTCTCCAGCCGACACGCTCGCAAAACAACTCCCAGATTTTTTCGTTATGGTCTCTTGTACCTCCAAGTTCATCCACATAGATTTTTTTCTGGACACCGAAGCCAAACTTACCCTTACTATATTTAACCCAAAGTTGATCGATGGTGCATAAGTCATCACAAGGAAAAGTGTCAAAGTCTTCGGGGTCAAACCATTGGCCATATTCTTTACCCACAGTTTCTATCATCAAGCGATAGGTTTCATCGTCAGCGTCTTTGAATTGTTGATTTTTGAGCAGTTGTTCTAGCTTTTGGTAACGAGCATCTTGTACAGTAGAAGAAAGGGACTCTAATTCTGCTTTTACATCCGGGTCTAGTTGACGAGAGGTTTCTTTAAGACATTCATAAGCTAAGGAGACTGCTTGAGAGTTATTAAGATTAATAAGACGACGAATAAAAGCACTAGGGTTTCTCAATTGTGCCACATAAAGAATAATAATTGCTTTCCACCATTGATCTTGCCAATATTGTAATAGTAAATCTTCTTGTTGAGTGCGTTTAATTTCTGCTGCTGCTAAATATTCCTGAAAGCTTTTATGGGCAAATTCATATTGATCATCCACTTTAACTAATAACTCACTCACCTCTTCAATTTTCTTAAGAAACTGTTTATTTTCAATAGATTCATCTATTAATGTAAGATACTCTGTTAATTTTTCTTGTAAATAGTCTGGCTCAATTTTAGTTAAATTTTTTTGAACCATAAATAAAGCCAACTGTTGCAAAATTTGCTGACTTTCATTGGGTTCTAAAAGCATATCAATTTGTCGAGAAAGGGGTCGTTCTCCTAATTGTAAGCGAACAATAGATTTATATAAATCTGCCCGTCTTTGAGGTAATTTACCATCAGGAGAAGAGGAATGTAAGTTAACAATCATATTTAACAAAAGAGGATTTTTAGCAAAATCACTCAGGGAGTTTGTTTCTCCTTCTTTGGGTTTAATTTGTTGCACTAAACTAGAAGCTTTTCTATCCGCTTCTGCTTTAACAATAGGTTGATCGGGTTCTGCACTTAAATGACGTTCTCTGCTTAAATACCACCGTTGTAAAAAGCGTTCTTGTTGTTCTAAGGTAAAAGGTTTTACAAATAAGTTAGTATTGGGTCTATTTTCTGATTGATACTGACGATAAGCAGCAGGACGAGAGGTTAAAATAAAGAAGGTTTGAGGATAATTTTTAAGACAGTTTCCTATCCATTCACTGATAGGTTGTTGCCATTGTTCTTTGACTTCATCAAATCCATCAAACATGATTAACATATTCCCTTTATTAAGATGATTAACTGCCCAGTTTGGCGGTAATTTAAGGTTTTTGCCTTGAGGAAGGTTAGAAAGATGATACTTTTCGATTAAAGTGGGTAAGTCAAGTTCCTTATTTGTCGCAATAAGTTCTTGCCATGTTCTTAAATAAAGCAAAACGGGTAATAATTTAGGAGCATTATAAGCCTTTTTTTGATGAAGTTTGTGAGTATAAATGTAAGTAACATGACGCAGTAAGGTGGTTTTTCCATACCCTCCCCAAGCTTGAATAATTAAGGAACGATACGAACTATTTTTAGATGATTGTTTAAGAATATGCCAAATACTTAACCCTTCTTTCGATAGCATTTGTTTTGTCAGTTGCTTCTCCCAAGAATACCCAGGTAATAAAGGTAAATTTTGTCCGTCTGGGTTGCGTAAAAAGTTACCACTTAATTCCAGAGATACAAAAACATCTCTTAACTGAGGACGAAAAATGTTGTTAAGTCCGGCAGTTTTATATTGAACACATTCGTTACCTTGACATTTTAAATAGTTATCATCCGTGGCTGCTAATTGCCACTTTATTGCTTCAGACAAACTATCCTGAATTCGTTTAAATGTATCAGCCCCTTTTTTACCTTCTTCGCTATAAATTTCCGTTAATCTATCCAAAAAAGCTTGAGAATAAGCAGCCCAGATTGTTGTGGCGATGGTAGGAAAAATAGTAACAGTTGCTTGTATCCATTGAGCATCTTTAATAAACGATCCTAACGCAAAAATAGACCCCCCAAAAGGTGCATATCTAACAAGTAATTTTATTCCCTCTTGAATGGGTTTTGATGATGTTTCGTTAGTCATAAAAGTAACTAAAATTATCCTATTTAAAGGGTAAAACAGTTATAAGATAGGATATGAAATTTCTTCAAGAATTCTTAACCTACTCTGCCCCCTGCCTCCTGCCTCCTGCCTTCTGCCCCCTGCCCCCTGCCATCCCAGACAAATGTTAGGATTTTTTATGTTATAAGCGAGAAAACATAACTAAAATAGAAGATATAGATAGATATTAAGTAAGTGAGACGGTTTGCCCTGTGGTTTCTTCAATAGAAAAAATAACTTCACCCTTAGCAGAAACTCCTCAACGCCAGACAGGGGCTTATGCCTTAATCGATAGCCTGGTACGTCACGGCGTTAAACACATTTTCGGCTATCCAGGAGGAGCCATTCTCCCCATTTATGATGAATTATACCGTGCCGAAGCCAGGGGAGACATTCAACATTTCTTAGTGCGCCACGAACAAGGTGCGTCCCATGCGGCCGATGGTTACGCCCGCGCCACCGGTAAAGTGGGAGTCTGTTTCGGAACCTCTGGACCGGGGGCAACCAACTTGGTGACAGGGATCGCAACGGCACACCTTGATTCTATTCCCATGGTAGTAGTAACGGGACAGGTGGGACGGGCGGCCATTGGTAGCGATGCCTTCCAAGAAACGGATATTTTTGGCATTACCCTACCCATTGTTAAACATTCCTATGTGGTGCGTCACGCTGCAGATATGGCCAGCATTGTGGCGGAAGCCTTTCATATCGCCAGTACCGGACGACCGGGGCCTGTATTGATCGATGTGCCTAAAGATGTGGGCCTGGAAGAATGTGACTATATTCCCGTTGAACCGGGCCAGGTTAAGTTACCGGGATACCGTCCCACAGTAAAAGGCAACCCCCGTCAAATTAATGCCGCCTTATCCTTGATGGAAGCGTCGGAACGTCCTTTATTATATGTTGGGGGTGGGGCGATCGCAGCCAATGCTCACGCCCAAGTACAAGAATTAGCGGAACGTTTTCAAATCCCTGTAACAACGACTTTAATGGGAATCGGTTCCTTTGATGAACATCACCCGTTATCCGTAGGAATGTTAGGGATGCACGGCACTGCATACGCTAACTTTGCCGTCAGTGAATGTGATTTATTGATCGCGGTAGGATCACGTTTTGACGATCGCGTAACCGGTAAGTTAGATGAGTTTGCCTCCCGTGCGCGGGTTATACATATTGATATTGATCCGGCGGAAGTGGGTAAAAACAGAATGCCTGAAGTTCCCATTGTGGGTGATGTGCGTCAGGTGTTAGAACAATTATTACAGCGATCGCGGGAAATTGATGTTCCTTTGGATGCGGAGAAAACCCAACCTTGGTTAAATCGGATTAACCGTTGGCGACAACAATATCCCCTCATTGCACCCCATTATGACCATCGCATCTCGCCCCAAGAGGTGATCGTGGAAGTGGGTCGTCAAGCCCCTCATGCCTACTATACGACGGACGTGGGACAGCATCAAATGTGGGCCGCTCAATTTTTGAATAATGGGCCTCGTCGTTGGATTTCTAGCGCAGGGTTAGGTACGATGGGTTACGGAATGCCGGCAGCGATGGGGGTTAAAGTCGCTTTACCGGAAGAAGAGGTTATCTGTATTAGCGGTGATGCCAGTTTCCAGATGAACCTTCAGGAGTTGGCAACCTTATCCCAGTACAATATTGCTGCGAAAACGGTCATCATTAATAATGGTTGGCAGGGAATGGTGCGTCAATGGCAGCAAACCTTTTTCGGTGAGCGGTATTCGTCCTCTAATATGCAGTCAGGAATGCCTGATTTTGAACTGTTGGCTAAAGCCTTCGGAGTCAAAGGAATCACGGTGAGAGAGCATTCTCAGTTGGCTGGTGCCGTTGCTGAAATGTTAGCCCATGAGGGTCCTGTATTGATGGATGTTCACGTCAAACGGGATGAAAATTGTTATCCTATGGTTGCACCAGGAAAGAGTAATGCTCAAATGTTAGGACTTCCTGAGTTAAAAGCTAACCAGTTAATGACTGAATTAACCCGTTGTAGTTATTGTGGTACGGATAACCCAGTAACCAATAAGTTTTGCCCCGAATGTGGGACTAAAATTTAACTGGATGGGGAAACAGATCAGACTTTTGATGTTATCTGTTTCCCCTCATTTTTTTAACTCATTTTACCCATTCTGCGATCGCGTTAGCCCATTTTTGATAACCGTCAGGGGTTAAGTGAACCCCGTCATCAGTATAAGTCATTTTTAATTGGTTAGACTCATCAACAAAATAAGAATAAATATCGAGATATTTATAATTAAATTCAGTGGCTAATATTTGTAATTTTTGATTAACTTCCATAATGTCTTGATTATCTATTTTGATGGGATAATCTCGGTTATTGATGGGTAGAAGACTTTGAAGATAAATAGTAGATTGAGGGGTTTCGTTTTGTAATGTGGTAAGAATTTCTTTATAGTTAGAAATAATTTCATCAACGGTTCTGTTTTCGTTCCATAAATCATTAATACCAATCATAATAAATATTTTTTGTGGTTGTGCGTTAATAATGTCATCCATGCGATTCAAAACTCCTGCTGTTGTATCACCACTAATTCCCCTATTTTTAAGATTCGTTTGATTTAATAACTGTTTCCAGTTTCCTTGATCAGTTAAACTATCTCCAACTAAAAATATATCTTGGTTAGTTCCAGGGTTTTGATGAAATGCTTGCACTTTCTTTTGATAATATGGGGTTTGATAACTTTTGTCGTAAAAGGGAGTAATTAAGGTTATTTTCGAGATTTTACGGATAATAAAGGGTACACCCGTTATATTAAACCCGAAAGTTAATACCATTCCCAAGAAGACAATAACGAAAACAAAAAATACGGTTAATGCAGATTTTTCTTTTATCATTTTAGCAACAAAATATATAGTTTACATTTTTGTTTATTTAATGGTTAAACTGTAGTCTTCATCATCACTTAAAAAAGCCCAATCAAGGTCTTTTTGAGACTTCAAAGCTTTTCTTATTTCTGTGAGATTAGGTTCAATTTTAACCCGTTTAAATTCATCAGGAAGTTCTTCAGGTTCTACTTTTAAACAGATAGTTGGTTGTTTTTTTCGCATGGATAATTTACAGGTTACCCCTTCAATTTTTGTTTTATTCACTCGCTGCATTTCTCTAATCAAATATTTCCGTAATTTATCTCCTTGTTTTTCACTCATACTTGCTAAGACTCTGATGCGTTTTGCTTCAGCTTTTCTTGCTTCTGTTATCGCTTCTAAATACTTAATATAATGGGCAACTTTTTCGGCTTTTTCTTCAAAGTCTGTGTCCGCAGTTAACCATTCAGAAAACAGTTGATTAATTTTAACTTCTTTTTCTTCTTCGCTTAATTCTTCAGAGTCTTGCAGTTGATTAATTAAGTTTTCTAGTTCAATCATTTCCTCAGAAATATTCCATAGGGTGTGATTTGATTGGTTCATTTATTTTGCTCCTTATTATCTTACTATTATTAATAATGATTTGATCAAATATTAGTATAAATGATTTTAAGAATCTTTGCTTCCTTGTTTCCCAAACAGAAACCCAATGACTCCCGTTGCTAGGGATGTTAAGGTAGTTCTCGCCCAACTTTTTTCATCATTCTCCGCTTTAGGGTTAGTTAAAATAACATAACTAGCAATACCAATAAAAAGGATTAATATTCCTCCGACAATATACATAACTGATGTTTGAATTAACCCTTTCCAACGCTTTACTTGTGCATCTGTTTCTTTAATTCTTCTTTCAACTGCTGCATCTTCATTTTCCCGTTGTATAATGCTAGTAACTATATCTTCAGCAAGAGGACTTTGAGAATTTAGAAACTTATCCAAATTTTCAGGGTTAGACAAATCAAGAGATTTAGGTTTTTGTGGTTCATTCTGCACTGGTTGAAAATCCTGTAATTTCAGTCATAACTTTTCCATCTTTAATAATAGCAAGATTAGCTCCTTGCTCTTCTGAACTAATAGCAATGTTAATTAATGCTAGTGCTTTGCGTAGGACTTCTTTTTTTGTTTGATTAGTTGTTGCAGCTAAATCTTCTAATAGTTTATTTTCCTGATCAGATAGTCTAGGAAAACTGTCATTTATCAATTGATCAACGTTATTTTCACCTGTTAACATAAAATAAAGTACAGCAGCAAGTTCGTAAAGATTCAGGTTATCCTCTTCACTGAGATTGAGTTTTTCGAGAAGTTCTTGAGGTAATGTTACTCCTAATGAATCATCAAATTTACGAATTTTTAAAGGTTGCATCAACTATTCTCCTAACAAGTCTTCTGACCATGATAACCTAGTGAGATTCAATTGTTAATTTTTTATTTCAAAAAGATACAAAAATCATAATCCTTAAATATCTTGAGATAAAATGGTAAATAAGATGTCTTATACTATTTATTGAATCTTCATTCTGTTTAAACTTTATGAACAATATTAAAATGATTGTACAAAAACATGATGATGGTTACATAGCTTATCCTTTGGGGGTTCAAGGGATAGTTATTGGAGAAGGAGAAAGTTATGAAGAAGCATTCAAAGACGCTGAATCTGCACTGCATTTTCATCTTGAAACTTTTGGCAAAGAAGTCTTAGGAAATGTTTAGATGCTTATAATCGATAATATTGTTAATTTATTCAATTATTCAAACACAAACTAATATCATGACTCTACTAGAAACTATCAAACAAGACTATCAAACCTTTCCCGATCATCAAACCTATTCTATTTACGCTGATAATGTGTATTTTAAAGACCCAATGACTGAGTTTACAGGAATTAAACGCTATCAAGAAATGATTAAATTTATGTCAACTTGGTTCAAAAATATTGACTTAGAATTACACAATATTCACCAAACCGATAATATTATTCATACCCAATGGACCCTACACTGGACGACTCCCTTACCCTGGAAACCCCCTATTTCCATCCCAGGACGCAGCGAACTGACTATTAATGACCAAAACCTCGTTATTTCCCATATCGACTACTGGGACTGTTCTCGTTGGGATGTATTGAAACAACATTTTGTCCTAAATCATCCATAATAAAGATAAGTAATGTAAATTTTTCTGAAAAAATCATGCGTGTAATCCTCATGACTGGTAAAGGGGGAGTTGGTAAAACTTCCGTCGCTGCGGCCACTGGCCTCAGATGTGCAGAGTTAGGGTACAAAACCCTGGTTTTAAGTACGGACCCGGCCCATTCCCTAGCGGATAGTTTTGATTTAGAATTGGGTCATGAACCCCGTTCCGTCCGTCCTAACCTGTGGGGGGCCGAACTGGACGCATTGATGGAACTAGAAGGAAACTGGGGGGCGGTTAAACGGTATATTACCCAGGTATTGCAAGCAAGGGGACTTGATGGGGTACAAGCAGAAGAATTAGCCATTTTACCTGGGATGGATGAGATTTTTGGCTTAGTTCGCATGAAACGCCATTATGACGAAGGGGAATACGACGTTTTGATTATCGACTCGGCCCCCACTGGAACCGCGTTGCGTCTGCTGAGTATTCCCGAAGTGGGGGGCTGGTATATGAGAAGATTTTATAAACCGTTACAAGGGATGTCTGTGGCCTTGCGTCCGTTAGTAGAACCTTTGTTCCGACCGATCGCAGGATTCTCTTTACCCGATAAGGAGGTGATGGACGCGCCTTACGAATTTTATGAGCAAATCGAAGAATTAGAGAAGGTTTTGACCGATAATAAGCAAACTTCCGTTCGTTTGGTCACAAATCCCGAAAGAATGGTTATTAAAGAATCATTGCGGGCCCATGCTTATCTGAGTTTGTATAATGTGTCGACTGATTTAGTGGTTGCTAACCGCATTATTCCCGATACCGTTAATGATCCGTTCTTTGAAAAATGGAAAAGAAATCAACAAGTATATAAACAAGAAATTCACGAAAACTTTCATCCCTTACCGGTCAAAGAAGTCCCCTTATTTTCTGAAGAAATGTGTGGAATGGAAGCCTTAGAACGATTAAAAGAAACCCTTTATAAAGACGAAGATCCGTCCCAAGTTTATCATCAAGAAGATACCATTCGCGTTGTACAAAATGGTCAAGATTACAGTTTAGAATTGTATTTACCAGGGATACCCAAAGAAAAGGTACAACTGAATAAAACAGGGGATGAATTAAACATTAGAATTGGTAATCATCGTCGTAATTTAGTGTTACCGCAAGCATTAGCAGCGTTGAAACCTTCGGGGGCAAAAATGGAAGAAGATTTCTTGAAAATCCGTTTTAGTAGTGGAGTTGCTGCGAAAGCATGACCCAATAATTAATAATATGTAGAGGCTAATATTAAGCCTCTACAATCAAACTAGGAATAAAGACGGAAACTAAACTCTCCTGTGGTGTCTCCCTCTGCATCCACAATGAGGGTATAAGTTCCATTTTCAATTAAAGTAATGGGATCGCGATCGCGGTTAACCTCTGTATTGAAGAAAGTTTCAAAAAGATCCTGACCACTGGGACTGACTAAACGGACGTTAATGTTCGCATCCCCACTAATCCCATCATAAATGAGCCGTTGTCCTGCCGTTCCCTCGAAAGTGTACCTGATTTGTTCTCCAGCATTAGCAATGGTTCCATTCACTGTATTTCCCAGGGTTAAGGAGGCCGGGATAATCGTACGTTCCTGTAAACGGAAATTTTGCTCATTAGGAGTATTATCAGAGCTATATCCTTCAACAAGGACAAGATAGCTACCATCTAGGGGAAGGGTAAACTCACCATTAGAAACACTAATAGACCGATTAGCCGAACTGTAATAAATACGATAATTTGCCCCAAAGGAGTCGGCCGTCAAGACTAGGGTTTGATCTTTGGTGCCATTAAAGGCAAATAATTCTGTTTTTGAACCTGAATCTAAGGTAACTTGAACGTTAGTATTCAAGTTAATCTCCGTTGCTTGGACTGTATCCAAGAGACGGAAATTATAGGTAACAATATCGCTATCTGTGACCCTCAACTCATAGGTTCCCCCTTCAATGAGAGTGAAGGGGAGAGAATTATTTGATGTAGACCGACCAAAGAGAAAGGCATTGGAAAGGTTGGAGATCGTCGCACCACTGGGACTTAAAAGACTAATGGTAGCACCACCGGAGAGAAATGAATCCAGTCCATCAAAATAAAGTCGTTGTCCTGGGTTAGCGTTAAAGGTATACACATCAGCTTCTCCAAGTTGGTCTATACTACCAGTTACAGTTTCTCCGAGTATTAGGGGAGTGTTAGTGACGGTGGGTGTAACTGTAATTAACTCAAAACTATACTCTACTGGATTATTATTGAACCCAGAGGAGAGAACCAGGGTATAAGTTCCTTCTTCTGCTAAGGTGAAGAGTTGATTATTATTATCAACGTCTCCATCATCAGGGCCGTAGATATTGCCAAAATAACCAAAAGTATTATTCTTCAATAACAATTGTTGACCGGCACCACCTTCAAAGGTAAAGATGGCTACTGAAGCATCGGCCTCGAAGGTTCCTGTCTTGAGAGTATCAACCGTAATGGGGGTTGCATTAGCTATATCGAGGAGACGGAAACGATAATTACCGGGATTAAATCCTTCAAATTTTAACTGATAGACTCCATCCTCAATTAAAGTAACGGGATCAGAATCAATTGAAACCGGTGCAAAGAAGTCATTGGAACTAGCAGTGGGACTGACTAAACTGATACGAACATTCGGATCAGAAAAATTATTTAATAAATCAACCATTAATTGTTGGCCACTAACACCCTCAAATAGATAGGTATCCACTTCTCCAGCAACCGTAAAATCACTATCAATTATCTCTCCTATCATAATCTCGGTTCCGATGGGATCACCCGGATCATCAAACGCAGTTTCGGTTAATTGGAAACGGTACTCCACAGGATGATTACTCGCACCTTGAACTAAGAGGAAGTAACGGCCATCTCCTGTTAAGGTAACGGTCAGATCAGCCGGATCATTAACTTCTGTAGACGTTAACCATTCATTACCACCATTGTAGAGTGTGTAAGACCCCTCAAAACCATTATTGGCAACTAAATCATCAAGACGGACAGTTTGTCCTGCTTGTCCTTCAAAGCTAAACAGTTTGGTTTGTTTTCCAGAATCTAAGGTTCCATGGATCTCAGTATTGAGGGATAGATCCATCGCTGTTGCTAAATCTAACAATTGGAAACTAAAGTCTCCTGTGGCCTCCCCTAAACCGTTGACAATTAATTCGTAGGTTCCCGTTTGCAATAAACTGATAGGTTGACTATCATTAGCGGTTGACGTTCCTAAGAACAGGGACTGGTCACTGGGACTGAGTAAACGGACGTTAAAGTTAGGGTTATTATCTAAACCATCAAACAGCAATCTTTGTCCCTTTATTCCCTCAAAGCGATAGCTAATTTGTTCGCTAGAATCATTAATGGTTCCCTCAACCTGTGAACCGATGGTAAGGGTATTAGGGATAATATTGGGGGCTTCCAGTTTGAAACTATAATTCAGAGGTGTCGTTGACTCAATCCCCTCTAAGACGACTAAATAGGTGTCATTGGTGGGTAGTTTGATCCTTAAGGAAGACTCATCTCCCAAGACTTGATTTCCCGGTCCATAGATGGTTAAAGAGGTACTCGAAAAACCTAAAATCTCATTGAGGAAAATTGATTGATCTTCCGTTCCCTCAAAGGTAAATAAATCAGTGGAGTCACCAGGGGTTAACGTCCCTTCGACCAAGGTATCGACATCAATATTTCTCCCATTAGCAGCATCTAGAAGACGGAAACGATAATTTCCTGTTTTTGGCGAACTTCTCACCGTTAGTTCATAAATCCCATCTTCAACGAGGGTAAAAGGTGCAGAAGAATCGGAACTCGTTGATAATGTAAAGACGTTGGGGATGCGTCCACCACTGGGACTGGTAATGGTTATCGCAGCAGAAAACTCCGAAGCATCTGGGGATAAGCCATCAAAATAGAGTTTTTGCCCTGTCGTTCCTTCAAACCTATAGATATCTTCGTTTCCAGGTTCGTCAATATTTCCGGTTACCGTTTCTCCGATAGTGAGAGATTCAACGGTTGTCACAGGGAAACGAACATTGAAATTGTAATCTTCAATGCTCTGATTTGAATTGTTATGAAACAGTGCGACAATGTAAGTGCCTGTACTCTCTAAAATGGTAGGACTCCCAAAACTAAAGAGAATTGAGTTATTGCCCGTATCATAAACTCTTAATGATTGACTTGAATCATCATCTAAACTATTGAAGATAATGCGATCGCCTTCTGTTCCTTCAAAGGTAAACAGTTCGCTACTTCTGACTGCAATATTCCCCATTACAGGAGAATTGATCATCAATGGGGTAGCATTCGCCACATCTAGCAGTCGGAAACTAAAATCTCCTGTCGCATTACCAAACCCACCACCTAGAATTAATTGATAGGTTCCTGTTTCAATCAGAGTAACCGGGTTACCTAGATTGCTTAGATTGATTGAAAGTCCGTTAACCCCACTGGGACTGACTAAGCGGGCAAAACTAGGGGCATCGCCACTAATGCGATCGAAGAAAAGCCGTTGACCCAGGGTTCCATCAAACGTATATTTGATTTCATCCCCAAGACTGTCAAGGGTTCCATTGACCACTTCCCCAAGGGTTAACGTTTCTGTGGTGGTTTGAGGAATAACCAGTTGGAAATGATAGTCTTCTGGTGTATTCCTAAAATTACTATTGGTAAACGTCACTAAATAAGTGCCTGTTGTGTCTAAGGTAATGCTTTCATTTAAGGAGACAAAAATCCTTCGATTCGTACTATCATATAACGTCAAATATTGACTAAAATCATCATCGAGATTATCAAACGATACCCGTTGTCCTGCGGTTCCTTCAAAGGTAAATAAGCTTTGACCATTAGCTTCTAGGGTTCCCATTTGAGGACTATTAGCTGTTAATTCTGTGGCACTTTGATCGTCAAGCAGTTGGAAGCTAAAGTTTCCAGTGGCATTATTATCAGCATCAACAATTAATTGATAGGTTCCTGCTTCTGTTAAAGTAATAGGGTGGCGATCGCTATTTACATTTTGATTACTAAAAATATTGACTCCACGAGGACTAACTAAACGTGCATCAATATTGAAGTTATCACCACTCATACCATCAAATAGGATACGTTGACCAACGCTTCCATCAAAGGTATAGATCACTTCACTCCCAGGACTGTCAAGGGTTCCGTCAACCACTTCCCCAAACGTCAACATTTCTGTGGCGGTTTGAGGGGTGGCAACTTGGAAATGATAATCTTCCGAGGTGTTATTACCATTATTATTTCCGAGAACCACCAGATAACTGTCTGTACTATTTAAGATAAGGGGTTGATTAAAGTTGACAAAAGTCTGTTGATTCGCACTATCATATAACCTCAAAAACTGACTGAAATCATCATCAAGATTATCAAAGACAATTCTTTGTCCTGCTTCTCCTTCAAAGGTAAATAAGCTTTGACTATTCCCATCTATCGTTCCCATTGTCGGGGTAGCGACTGTTAAAGGAGTGGCAATATCAGCATCAAGCAGTTGGAAACTAAAGTTTCCTGTTGTATTATTAAAGCGATCATTAACAATTAATTGATAAGTTCCTGCTTCTGTTAACGTAATAGGGTGGCGATCGCTCCCTAAATTTTGATTACTAAAGACATTGACTCCACTAGGATTAATTAAACGCGCGTCAATCCTAAAGCTATCACTACTAATACCGTCAAATAGGATTCTTTGATCAACTGTTCCATTAAAGGTATAGATGAATTCATCCCCAGGAACTTGAAGGGTTTCACTAACAATTTCATTGAGAGTTAAGGGTTGTTCTGTGGTTTCAGGAAAGACAAGTTCAAAGTTGAAGTCTTCTGGTGTATCACTGGAATTATCATTGACAATAGCAACTAAATAAGTTCCTGTAGTTCCTAGAGTTATCTTCTCGTTAAAATTAAAAGATTGTCGTTGATTAACACTATTGTAGAGGATAATATCTTGATTCAAATCATCATCTAAATTATTAAAGAGTATATCTTCTCCTGCGGTTCCCTCAAAGGTAAATAAGGTTTGACCATTAACTTCTATAGTTCCCATTTCGGGACTATTAGCTATTA
>JAAUYB010195524.1_pt1 | contig 14133 bp, 10 predicted proteins | sample 7278071 | NCBI WGS metagenome assembly JAAUYB01 (sample SAMN14350121, study PRJNA611818) | marine sediment metagenome | isolation source: surface marine sediment (1.8m) | place: French Polynesia: Moorea | collected 2018-08
GGGCCGAAGCAATCGTCGCCACGCCGGAGGGTACCCGTTTCGTCCTCAAGTTGCCTGACGCCGAGGGCCTGGTGCAGATCAACATTCCGGGCGCCTTCATGGTGGCCAACGCCCTGGCCGCTGCCGCCGCCGCAACGGTGCTGGGTGTTGAATGGCCCGATATACGGGACGGACTGGCGGCGGTCCGGCCGGTGGACGGGCGCATGCAGATCCAGTCCCTCACGGGCGGTCTCACGATCATCAATGACTGCTACAACGCCAACCCGGCCTCGGCCGCCGCGGCGATTGCCACGCTGGCCGAACTCAAGGGGAAAGCCCGCGGCATCCTGGTCATGGGCGATATGCTGGAGCTTGGCCCCCAGGCCGCCGATCTGCACCACGCGATCGGCCAGCGGGCGGCCGCCGCCGGTTTGGTCCTGCTGTGCGCCCATGGCCCCCATGCGGATGCGCTGGCCGCCGGTGCCCGGGCGGCCGGTATGCCGGACGGTCGGATCATGACGGGATCGGTGCCCGAGATTGTGGATCACCTGACCGCCCGACTGGAACCCGGGGACTGGATCCTGGTCAAGGGTTCGCGCGGTATGCGCATGGAACGCGTCATCGAAGCCCTGCGTGCCGAGGCCCATCAGGGATCAGGGGACGAAAACCAATGATCTTTCACCTGCTATACCCGCTGCACACCAGCATATCGGCGTTCAACGTATTCCGCTACATCACCTTCCGGACGATCTACGCCAGCCTGACGGCCTTTCTGATCTGCTTCCTGCTGGGCCCCTGGGTGATCAAACGGCTGCGGCGCCTGCAGGTGGGGCAGTTTATCCGTGATGACGGCCCTGAAACCCACTTTAAAAAATCGGGCACGCCCACCATGGGCGGCGTGCTGATCATCGGCGCCGTGGTGGCGGCCACCCTGCTGTGGGCCAACCTCACCAATTTCTATGTGTGGATCGCGCTCATGGTCCTGGTGGCCACCGGTCTGATTGGTTTCGTGGACGATTACCGCATGCAGATCAAGAAACGCAGCAAAGGGCTGGGGGCCAAGGAAAAATTCGCGCTGCAGTGCGTCGTGGCCCTGGCCTGCGGTCTGCTGCTCTATTTCTACCCCGGATTTTCGACCCGCGTATCGGTTCCCTTTCTGAAAAATGTCCAGCCCGACCTGGGCTGGGGCTATATCCTGTTCACGATGCTGGTGATCGTGGGGGCCTCCAACGCCGTCAATCTCACCGACGGTCTGGACGGCCTGGCCATCGGCCCGCTGGCCATCGCGGCCGCGACCTACATGGTGTTTGCCTATGTCACCGGTCACGTCAAGTTTGCCACTTACCTGCAGATCAATTATGTGGCCGGCGTGGGGGAAATCGCCGTCTTCTGCGGCGCCCTGGTAGGGGCCGGTCTGGGATTTCTGTGGTTCAATGCCTATCCGGCCCAGATTTTCATGGGGGATGTGGGCAGCCTCTCTCTGGGCAGCGCCATCGGCACGATCGCGATCATCACCAAACAGGAAATCCTGCTGGTGGTCGTGGGCGGGCTTTTCGTCATCGAAACCCTGTCGGTCATTTTTCAGGTGGGCTACTTCAAACTGACCCACGGTAAACGGATTTTCCGCATGGCCCCCCTGCACCATCATTTCGAACTCAAAGGCTGGGCCGAACCCAAGGTGATCGTGCGCTTCTGGATCGTGGCCCTTGCGCTGGCCCTGATTGCCATGAGCACCCTGAAACTGCGCTGACGGACGAAAGCATGAACCGTAAATGAACGTGGATGATCAAAATATCGAGGGCCGCCGCATCACCGTGGTGGGACTGGGCAAGAGCGGTCTGGCCGCGGCGCGCTTCTGTCGGCAGCAAGGTGCCCGGGTCACCGTGACGGACATGGCCGCCCGCGGCCAGTTCGCGACGGAAGCCCGTGAGCTCGAGGCCCTGGGCGTCACGCTCGAATTCGGTGCCCATCGTTCGGCAACCTTTGACCAGGCCGAACTGGTGGTCCTCAGTCCGGGGGTGCCCCATACCATTGCGCCGGTGGAAACAGCCCGCCGCCGCGGCATCCCTGTGATCGGCGAAGTCGAATTGGCGTTCCGCTATATCGAAGCGCCCATCGTCGCCGTCACCGGGACCAACGGCAAAACCACGACCACCGAACTGCTGGGGCAGATGCTGCAGGCCTCGGGTCTCGAGGTTTTCGTGGGCGGTAACATCGGCACCCCCCTGATCGACTATGTCGCCCAGGGGCAGCGGCGCGACTGGCTGGTGATCGAAGTGAGCAGCTTTCAGCTCGACACCATCGTTCATTTCAGACCCCGGATCGGCGTGCTGCTCAACATCAGTGCCGATCATCTGGATCGCTATAGCAGTTTCGAGGCCTATGCCGAATCCAAGATGCGGCTATTCGCCAACCAGACCGCAAGTGACACCGCCGTCTTGAACGCGGCGGACGGCTTCGGCCGGGCCGCCGCCGAGCGTGTTCCCGGAAAGCGGCTCATGGTCAATGCCGGACCAAACGACGGCGGCAGCGGGAATGCGCTCATCGCGGTGGATCACATCACTTTCCAGTTGGCGGGCTTAGGCGGGCATACCATCAACCTTTCCGGCTGGCAGCTGATCGGGGACCACAACCGGGAAAATGCGGCCGCGGCCGGATTGGCCGCCCTGGCCGCCGGGGCCACGCCCCAAGGATTGCAGACCGCCATCGACACTTTCAGGGGGCTGGCCCACCGGTTGGCGCTGGTCCACACGCACCGGGGTGTGCGCTATTACGACGATTCCAAAGCCACCAACGTGGACGCCGTCTGCCGTGCCCTGGAGGGTTTCGCCACACCGGTGGTTCTGATCATGGGCGGCCGCGACAAGGGCGGGGGGTATCAGGACCTCGTCCGGCCGGTCCGCCAATTCGTACGCGCTTTGGTCGTCATCGGGGAAGCCGCGGAAGCGATTACCCAAACACTGGGCCATCTCGTGCCCACCGTCCGGGCCGGCGACATGGCCGAGGCCGTTCGACTGGCCGCCGCCCGGGCCCGCCGCGGCGATGCGGTCCTGCTTTCACCGGCCTGTGCCAGTTTCGATATGTACGACAGTTATCATCAGCGGGGAGAAGACTTTTGCCGTCACGTCCAGCAGCTGAGCTGAAGCGAAAAAAACAGCCGCCTTCGAGCGCCGCCCCGGAGACGCCCTACGATCTGCGGCTGCTCTTTCCGGTGCTGTTTCTGGTGGGCATCGGGATGGTGATGGTCTATTCGGCCAGTTCGGCCCTGGCCCTCAAGAAATTTGGCAGCAGCTATTTCTTTCTTAAAAAACAGGCCATTTTTGCCCTGGTCGGTCTGGTGGGCCTCGTGATGGCCCGCCACTTTCCCTATCGTCTGTGGCGTTCGCTGGCCTATCCGGCCGTGGTGCTGGCCTTCGTTCTGCTCGTGGCCGTGCTGATCAGCAGTTGGGGCCATACGGCTGGTGGGGCCACCCGCTGGCTGCGGGTGGCGGGCTTTACCTTCCAGCCCTCCGAACTCGCACGCGTGGCCCTGATTATCTACCTGGCCTATTCGATGAGTAAAAAACAGGAACGGTTGCGCGAGTTCGCCATCGGCTTCGTGCCCCACATCATGGTTCTGGCCATGCTGCTGGTTCCCATGATGCTACAGCCCGACTTCGGTTCGGTGGTCATCCTGACGCTGCTGACCGGCATCATGATGTTCGCCGGCGGTGTGCCCCTGCGCCATCTGCTGCTCTCGGCCCTGGTCCTGCTGCCGGCCGGGGCCTATCTCCTGGTGTCGGCGGAATACCGCATCCGACGCCTGATGAGTTTTTTAAATCCCTGGGATTACCCCACCGCCGAAGGCTACCAGACCATTCACTCCCTGATGGCCTTCGGCTCCGGCGGCCTGTGGGGCAGCGGGATCGGCAAGAGTCTCCAGAAATTGTTTTATCTGCCCGAACCGCATACCGATTTCATCTTCTCCGTGATTGGCGAGGAATTCGGTTTGCTGGGCGTAACCCTGACCGTCGGTCTCTACGGCCTGATCATCGGGCGCGGCATCGCCATCGCCCGCCGGACCGAGGACCTCTTCGGCGCCCTGTTGTGCTTCGGCCTGACCACAGCCCTGGCCCTGCAAGTCTGCATCAATATGGGCGTCACCCTGGGTCTGCTGCCCACCAAGGGTCTGACCCTGCCTTTCTTGAGTTACGGCGGCACATCGCTGGTGCTCAATATGGCCGCCATCGGCATCATCATGAACATCGGGACGGTGACATGGACCCGACGACGATAGAAACAGCGGCCGCCCCGCTGCGGGCCGTGCTGACCGGCGGCGGCACCGGTGGACACCTCTTTCCAGGCGTGGCCATCTGCCGTGAACTGGAACGTCGTTTTCCGGGGACCGCCATCCTGTTCATCGGCACCGGCCGGCCCTTGGAGCGCAGGATCATCGCCGCCGCCGGCTATCGTCACGCCATCGTCGCCGTCAAGGGCTTCAAGGGCATGGGTCTGCTGCGCAAGCTCATGGCGCTAAGCGTGCTGCCCGGCAGTGTCATCAGGGCGGCGGCCATCCTGTGGCGTTTCAAACCCCAGGTCGTCATCGGTGTGGGCGGTTACGCCGCCGGGCCGGTCTGTTTGGCGGCCTACCTGCTGAGGATTCCGGTCTGTCTGCAGGAGCAGAATTGCCTGCCGGGCATCACCAATCGTCTCCTGGGGCGGCTGGCCCGCCGAATTTACATCGCCTTCGAGGGCCGCCTCGCAAGCTTCCCGGCGAAAAAGGTCCTCTTGACCGGCAACCCGGTACGGGCGGAAATTCGCCGCCTGGCGGCGGCACCGCCACCGGTGCGGACCAGCGAGCCGTTTACGGTCATGATCGTGGGTGGCAGTCAGGGAGCCCACGGCATCAACGCGGCCATCGCCGAAATGCTGGCCTGTGCCTGCGATCAGAACAGCATTCGGTTCATTCACCAGACCGGGGAAGACGATCTGGAACGTATGCGCCAGGCTTATCAGGCCGCCAACCTGAAAGCCGATGTGCGCGCCTTTTTCGACGATATGCACCGCCAGTACCTGAACGCCGATCTGGTCATCTGCCGCGCCGGGGCCTCCACCGTGGCCGAGCTGACCTGCATCGGCAAACCGGTGATCTTCGTGCCTTTCCCGCACGCGGCCGACAACCACCAGGAACTCAACGCCCGCCTGCTGGTCGAAAAGGGCGCCGGGGACATCCTCCTTGAAACGGAACTGAACGGTGTGATCCTCTGGGAGAAGATTTGCCACTACCGCCGCAACCCGGACGAGTTGCGACGTATGGCCGCCCGCGCGCGGTCCCTGGGGCGGCCGGAGGCCTCCGCCGCGATCGTCAGCGATATGCTGGATCGGGTGATCCGGTCCTGACAACCACAGCCTAAAGCGAGAAACATGTATCAGAAAGCCTACCATATTCACTTCGTCGGCATCGGCGGGATCGGCATGAGCGGCATCGCCGAACTGCTGCTGAACCTTGGTTACCGTGTATCCGGCTCGGACCTGCGCGACACCGACATCACCCGACGGCTGCAGCGTTTGGGCGGCCGGATTTCCCAGGGGCACACCGCGGATCTCGTCGAGGGCGCCGATGTGGTGGTGGTGTCCTCGGCGGTCGCGGTGGACAACCCGGAAGTGCTGGCCGCCCGCCAGCTGTCCATCCCGGTCATCCCGCGGGCGGAAATGCTGGCCGAGCTCATGCGGCTCAAATACAGTGTGGCCGTTGCCGGGGCCCACGGGAAAACCACGACGACCTCCATCGTGGGCGCCGTATTGACGGCCGGGGGCCTGGATCCAACCATCGTGGTGGGCGGCAAGCTAATCAGCCTGGATACCAATGCCGTTCTGGGCCGGGGCAATTTCATCGTCGCCGAAGCCGACGAAAGCGACGGTTCGTTCCTCAAGATGTCCCCGACGATTGCGGTGGTCACCAATATCGACCGCGAGCACCTGGACTACTACGACGATTTGGACACCATCATCGATGCCTTTGCGCGCTTCATCGATCAGATCCCTTTCTACGGCCAGGCCGTGCTGTGTCTCGACAACGAGCCCGTCCAGAACCTGATCCCCCGGGTGCAGAAGCGCTTCCTCACCTACGGGATCAGCAACCAGGCTGATTTCCAGGCCCGGGACATCACCTGCCAGGGTTTTCAGAGCTGTTACAAGGCCTTCTATCGCGAAACGTTTTTAGGGGATATCTGCCTGAACCTGCCGGGCACCCACAATGTCTACAACTCGCTGGCCAGCATCGCCGTAGGCCTGGAGGTCGGCATCGAATTCGGCACCATCAAAACCGCCCTGGAAGAACTCCAGGGCGTGCGCCGCCGGTTGGAAATCAAGGGCACTATCGGCGAGCTCACCGTGATCGACGACTACGCCCATCACCCCACCGAGATCAAGACCACCCTGGCGTCGATCAAAGCGGCCTGGCCGGACCGGCGCGTGGTGGGTATCTTTCAGCCCCATCGTTACACCCGCACCCGAGCACTGTTCGATGAGTTCACCCGGGCCTTCTACCAGACCGACAAGCTTGTCCTGGTCCCGATTTATGCGGCCAGCGAAAGCCCGATCGAAGGGGTGACCCACACCGCGTTGTGCGAGGGCATCCAGGCCCACGGTCATAAAAATGTGACCTGCACGGCCGATTTCGACGAGGCCCTGGCCGTCATCCGCCAGGATCTGGGGCCGGACGACATTGTTTTGACCATGGGGGCCGGAGACATCCTTAAACTGGGCGAGCGGCTGCTGACCGAGATGTCCGCCAAACCGCCCCTATCCGGTGGGAGGGTGTGATCATGATCGGCCGCAAGCGCAAGGTGCGCCGCAATGTATACAAGGCCGGTGTACGCCAGCGCCGCCAGAACCGGATCGCACGTATCCGCAAGACCGCCCTGGCCCTCGGTGGACTTGCGCTCTTCACGGCATTCAACCTGGCGCTGATCCTGGCCCATGACTGGATCACCCAGACCCCTCTGCTGCCCATCGAAACGGTAAGGGTGGAAGGTGCGCAGCGGCTGACCGCAGGGGTCGTCCGCCAACGCGCCGGCATCGCCATGGACGGCAATATCCTGGCCGTCAAGCTGGGAACCGCACGCCGGCGCCTGGCGGCGCATCCCTGGATTGCCGAGGCGCGGGTGATGCGGGAAATCCCCACCGAGATCGTCATCCGCATTCGCGAGCACGATTGCGCCGCCGTGCTGAATCTCGAGCGGCAATTCCTGATCAGTTCGGCGGGGGTGGTCTTCAAGGAACGTCAGCACGACGAATGCGCGGACGCACCGCTGATCAGCGGCATCGATTATGTCGATCTGGGCCTCGAGGGCAACGCTCCCAGTGCGGCCCTGGATGCCGCGCTGACCCTTTTGAGCCGTTCAGGGGGCTGGACCGACCTCGACGGTCGTTTCAAGATCCGCGAGATACGGGTGGATCCGGATCTGGGGCTGACCCTCTTCGTGGCCCCCCCCGGGAACCATCCGGCCTTCCGCACGGTTATTCTGGGATTCGCGAACTGGTCCCATAAATCCCGCAAACTGGCCGCCATCCAATCCTACTTGAAGCGGCGGCGCCTGATGCCCGATGCACGGGTTTTCAACCTGCGGGATCCTGATCGGATCGTGATCAGCCCCGAAGCGCCGGGAGCCACCGCGGCGCCAACAAAGGAGGTTTAAGATGCAGGGACGCGGTAACATCGTCGTCGGCCTCGATATCGGGACCACCAAGATCTGTTGCGTGGTCGGTGAGGTCGGCGTCGGCGACATCAACATCATCGGGATCGGCACCCATCCCTCCATCGGGCTGCGCAAGGGCGTGGTCGTCAATATCGAATCGACGGTGGACTCCATCAAAAAAGCCGTGGAAGAAGCCGAGCTGATGGCCGGCTGCGAGATCTCTTCGGTGTATGCCGGCATCGCCGGGGGCCACATCACCGGTTTCAACAGCCGGGGCATCGTGGCCATCAAGGGCAGCGAGATTACCGACAATGATGTCGTGCGCGTGATCGATGCCGCCCGCGCGGTGGCGATTCCCATGGATCGCGAAGTCATTCACGTGCTGCCGCAGGAGTACATCGTCGACGACCAGACCGGTATCCAAAACCCGGTGAGCATGGCCGGCGTTCGCCTGGAAGCCAAAATTCACATCGTAACCGGCGCAGTGACCTCGGCCCACAACATCGTCAAGTGCTGCAACCGCTCCGGCCTGGACGTCTGTGACATCGTCCTGGAGTCCCTGGCTTCCGGCGAGGCCGTCTTGAGCGACGAAGAAAAGGAACTCGGCACGGCGCTTATCGACCTGGGCGGCGGCACCACCGATCTGGCCTTGTTTGCCGACAAAAACATCAAGCACACCTTCGTGCTGGCCTTGGGCGGCAACAACCTGACCAACGATATCGCCATCGGTCTGCGGGCCCCGCATGCCGAAGCCGAAAAGATCAAGACCCGTTTCGGCACCTGTCTGTCCCACAGCGTCAGTGCCGAGGACATGATCGAGGTGCCGGGCATGGGTGGGCGGGAGGCCCGTAAATTGCCGCGCCAGATTCTGGGTGAAATTCTGGAACCGCGCATGGAGGAAATCTTCACCCTGATCAAACGCGAAATCTATCGCGCCGGCATGGAAACCAGCACCCCCTCGGGGCTGGTGCTCACCGGCGGCACCTCGCTCCTGGAAGGCACCACGGAAATTGCCGAATCGGTGTTCAATCTCCAGACGCGCCTGGGCAAACCCCAGGGAATCAGCGGCTTGGTGGATGTGGTCAACAACCCGATGTACGCCACGGGTGTCGGGCTGGTGTTGTACGGCGCCCGCAACCAGACCGCCAAAAAATTCCGCATTCGCGATGCCAATATTTTCAACCGCATCGTCACGCAGATGAAACGGTGGTTCAAAGATGTGGTCTGAGCGAGGGGCCGTCAGGCTAAACCTCGTTTGATCGCGATCAAAACGATGGCTGCAGTTCAATTTTTAACCGGGAGCGCGCTTAGCGCGGCGCCCCAACAACGTTTAACAGGGGGGATTTATGTTTACTTACGTCGACAATGAAAATTCGGCCAAAATCAAAGTGATTGGTGTGGGTGGCGCCGGAGGCAACGCCATCAACAACATGATCTCGTCCAACCTCCAAGGGGTCAAATTCATCGTGGCCAACACCGACGCCCAGTCGCTGGAGGTTTCCAAAGCACCGCTCAAGATTCAATTGGGGGAGCAATTGACCGAAGGCCTGGGCGCCGGCGCCAATCCGGACGTGGGCCGCGAGGCGGCCATCGAAACCGCGGATGCCCTGCGCGGTGCGCTCGAGGGCAGTCACATGGTCTTTATCACGGCCGGCCTGGGTGGCGGGACCGGCACCGGCGCCGCCCCGGTAATCGCCGAGATTTGCAAGGAACTCGGTATCCTGACCGTGGCCGTGGTGTCCAAACCGTTCTCCTTCGAGGGCAAAAAACGCGCACGGCAGGCCGACAACGGCCTCGACCACCTCAAACAGATGGCCGACACGGCCATCACCATCAACAACGATCGGCTGCGCGGCCTGGCGTCTAAAAATGCCACCATGCTGGACATGTTCCGCAAAGCCGACGAAGTCCTGCTGCATTCGGTCAAGGGCATCACCGACCTGATCATGATGCCGGGACTCGTCAATCTCGATTTCGCCGACGTCAAAGCCACCATGTCCAAAGCCGGTATGGCCATCATGGGCATCGGTGCGGCCAGCGGCGAGAACCGGGCCCTCGAAGCGGCCGAGCGCGCCATATCGCATCCTCTGCTCGAAGACATTTCGATTGCCGGGGCCCGGGGTGTTTTGATGAACATCACCAGCACGAGCGAACTGACCATGGAGGAGATGACCGAAGCCTCCGACCGCATCTACAACGAAGTGGGCGAGGAAGCCGACATCATCTGGGGTACCGTCGTGGACGACAGCCTGGGTGACGAAATGCGCGTGACCGTCATCGCCACCGGCATTGGCCAGGGGGCCGCCTGCGAAGAACCCGAGAAGCCCGTGGACGAGACCTTTGGCGGCAAATTGCGCCCGGTAACGGCCGATGACCTGAAGAAAGTCGTGGATTACGAAAAACCGACCTTCATGCGGGAGCGCCGGGCGGCGGCCGGCGGCCAGGCGGGCTTCGATCATTTTACGCACCGGGTCGTCGATGAAACCGATCTCGACGTGCCGACCTTTTTACGGCGCAAGGCCGACTGATCGGCGACCGCTAGCATTGTTGAACGCTGGATCGCCGCCGATCGGCCCGAACATGGACCCGGGGCCAAACGGCGCATTGACTTTCAGCTAAACGCTTATACTCTCTGATATTCTCTGCGCACGGGTACCCCGCTCCACAGCGGTCCCCCCCCGTTGCGGAGCGGGGCAACCCCATAGTGGGTTCAGCCCGACAGCGAATCTTGTGCGGGAAGCACGGCCGCCCATGAATGTGTCCCCCCAGACCCCCGAAGATCGCCCCGCCGAGCGCGGCATGATCCGCAAACCGTGGGCGGATCAAATCAAAATCGGCCTGTTCTATCCCAACCGCTATGCTCTGGCCATGTCCAACCTGGGCTTCCAGACCATCTACCGTCTGTTCAACCGCGAATCCGATGTGATCTGCGAGCGCTTCCTGGCGGACGACCCCCTAACAGCGCAAGTCAAAAATCTGCGCTCACGGGAAAATCGCCGGCCGGCACGCGATTTCGACATTCTGGCGTTCTCTGTCGCCTATGAAAACGACTATCCGCATATGCTAAGTTTGCTGGAGGCCGCAGGGCTGCCCCTCCAGGCCCGGAAGCGTGGTCCTGAGTCACCCCTCGTGATGGCCGGCGGTGTCGCGGTCATGCTGAATCCCGAACCGCTGGCCGAATTCTGCGACCTCTTTCTCCTCGGTGAAGCCGAAGCCACCCTGCCGGCTTTTCTGGAGAGCTATCGCCGTGCCGACAATCACCGCGAACTTCTGGAGCAAATTCCCCTGGAGGTGGCCGGGGCCTACGTGCCACGCCACTATCAACCCGTCTATCACCCCGATGGCCCTCTCGAGGCCTTCACGGCCGCCGACCCCCGCATCACCCGTGTCAAATCGCCCAAACCCGCGGAAGTAAGCACCCTTAAAACCGCGACCACGATATTGACGCCGGACACGATGTTTCCCGACACCTGCCTGATCGAGGTCAGTCGTGGATGTCCGCATGGCTGCCGTTTCTGCAGTGCCGGCTATATCTACCGTCCGCCGCGCTATCGGGATCCCCAATTCCTGGAAGCCTGCCTGCGCGAGGCCGCCCGCACCACCCATCGGGTGGGGCTCGTGGGCGCCGCGGTTTCGGATTATCCCGGTATCGGGGAACTATGCGCGCAGATGGCGGATACCGGGCTGCGGCTCTCATTCAGTTCCCTGCGCGCCGATGCCCTGACCGACGAGCTGCTCGCCGTGCTGCGCACCCACCGCGCCAAGACCGCCACCATCGCCCCCGAGGCCGGATCGCCGCGTCTGCGCCGGGTGATCAACAAAGGCCTGTCAGAAGAAGACATCCTCCAGGCCGCCGAAAAATTGGTGCGGGCCGGCATTCCCAATCTGAAGCTCTATTTCATGGTCGGTCTGCCCACCGAAACCGACGACGATAGCCAGGCCATCGTAACCCTTTGTGAGAAAATCAAATCGGTATTTCTGGATGCCAGCCGCAAGATGAAGCGGATTGGCACGCTCACCGTCAATGCCACGCCCTTTGTCCCCAAACCGGCCACCCCCTTCCAATGGGCCGCGATGACCTCGCCACGGATACTGAAAAAACGGATCCGTAAGCTGCGCAATAATCTCCAGCGCATCGCCAACGTCCGCTTCCAAAATGAGAGCCTCCGCGAGGCCTATGTCCAGGCCCTGATGGCCCGCGGTGACCGGCGCGTCGCCCAAATCCTGCTTGAGCACCATCACCAGGACGGTCGCTGGCCGCAGACATTGAAAGCCCCGCCCATCGAAACCGATTTCTACACCCTGCGCGAACGCCCTGAGGATGAATTACTTCCCTGGGATTTTATCGACACCGGCGTAAGCCGGGACTTCCTCTGGCGGGAATACCAGCGGGCCCTGGGGGCGAGGCCCACGCGCCCCTGCCCCCCCGAACAAGCATGGCAGCGCTGCCAGGCCTGCGAAGCAGCCCCCGCTTAGACGCACGGCGGTCGTCCGGGCGCTTGTTTTCAACGACCGCCGCCAATCGATGCGCGGGTGCCGAACAGCGATTTTTTCGCTTTGATAACAACGTTTTTCATCCGTCGTCGACCATCTCCAAAAAAATTTAACACTGCGAATATTTTTTGTTATTCCAAAACCTTGGATTTAAAAAATGACTTGCAGGGTTATGGCCAGTATGGTAGTCAAATTTGTCCAGTTTGCAGCACCTTCCCACCGCTAACTAAGATACGAAGGAATGGATCACGTATGACCTCGGAGAAAGATGTGAAGCTGGTTCTCAGCGTGGCTGTCGTCCTCTTCATTGTCGGCGTTCTCTGCTACGCCGCCTTTCCCATCAAATCCCCCAAGATTCCCAACCGGATTCAATACCGCAGCGCCACCGGGCATGCGCTTTTTGAGCATATCGAGCATAATACGGGCTATGATGTCGAATGCCTCGAATGCCACCATCATCACGCCGAGGATCTGGAAGACGAAGAATTGCTCGCCTGCGGCGCGTGTCATCCCCAGGAAGCCGGCAAGGCCTCCGATCCCGAAGTGTGCAATGAATGCCACGACGAGGAATACTACGAAGACACCGAGATGATGGGACGCATGGATGCCACCCACAACCAGTGCAAAACATGCCATGCCGGCATAGGTGCCGGGCCCATCGAATGCGCCGAATGCCACCTTTTGTAGCGGCCATCCACCTTGTTCTCACATTCCGCTCCGTGAATCATGGATAAAAGGGTTAGATCATGATGAAACTATTGCAAAGCCAATCGGGGGCATCCGTGTTTCAATATCCGCTCTTGCCGCAATCCCCTCTGCCGGCCCAGGCGATCGACAGCATCGGCAAAGCCACCCTGCTGATCGACCAAATGATCGAGAAAAAATCAGAGGTCGATCTATCCGAAGGCGACACCGTCCAGACCGGGCAAAGACTCGCCCCTTTTCAGGACAGCGCGGCCTATGCCATTTCGAGCGTCACCGGTAAAATCAGCGCCATCTATCCCTATCCGGGCGACTTCGGTAAAAATTTCACGGCCCTCGATATCGAGGTGGCCGCCGATGACATGGCCGCCCCCATCGAAAATCTCGAGCCGACGCTGGAGAGCCTGCGCACTTATCTGGTGAACGCTCCCGGCAAACCGCCCCTGGCGCTTCTGGGAGATCCCAACCGGCCGATCCACACCATCGTGGTAAGCGGCGTGGACACCGACCTTCTGGTGGGCACCAATCAGTATGCCATTCGGACGGAGATCGATGCCATCACCAAAGGTATCGAAGTGCTCAAGGCGGCGGCCGGAGCGGAAAAGGTGGCCATCGCCGTGCCGCGCGACCTGATCTCCGGATTCGGTCACACCGGTGCCGATGAACTCAAGGCCGTGCCGCCGGACTACCCCTGGGCCCAGCCCAAACTGGTCCTCTATCATGCTTTCGGGGTGGAGGTTCCGGCGAAAAAAACCTGTGAGGATATGGGCTATGCCTTTTTCAGTGCCGAATCCGTGGCCGCCATCGGCAAGACGTATCTGTCCGGACATGTACCGGTCGATAAAATCGTTACCCTGATCGATAAAAGTGGCCGGGTCAAAGTGGTGACGGCCAGGCTGGGAACGCCGGTCGGCAAAATTCTGCAGGCCGCCGGCATTCAAACCAGCGACCGCGATCGCCTGATTCTGGGGGGGCCCATGACCGGCACTGCCCTGTACGACGAAAAACAGGTCGTGCGCGCCGACACCGATGCGGTCATGGTTCAGGACGCCGCCGACGTCTCGCTGGTATCCGACTATTCCTGCATCAACTGCGGTGAATGTGTGCGCGCCTGCCCGACGCGCATCCAGGTCAACATGCTGGTGCGGTTCCTGGAAGCCGGGCAGTATGAAGACGGTGCCGAACTCTACGATCTGTATTCCTGTGTCGACTGCGGCCTCTGTAGCTATGTCTGTGTGGCCCGCATTCCCATCTACCAATATATCAGCCTGGCCAAATA